>Ga0137373_10000205_pt1 | contig 54905 bp, 46 predicted proteins | sample SagtaG_5_FD_104912 | JGI IMG/M metagenome (GOLD analysis project Ga0137373, IMG submission 104912) | Vadose zone soil microbial communities from Sagehorn Ranch, Mendocino, California, USA - Sage1_R_80_16 metaG | ecosystem: Environmental > Terrestrial > Soil > Vadose zone | place: USA... | reverse complement strand
GACGGCGCCCAGGAGCGCCCCGGAGGCGCCCGCCAGCGCCGCGCCGAACGCGAAGGTGAACATGTAGATCCGGTCCACGTTGACGCCGCTGAGCCGGGCCATGTCCGTGTCCTGGAAGGTCGCCCGCATGGCCCGGCCGATCCGCGTCTTCTGGATGAAGAGATGCGAGCCCGCGATGAGGGCCACCGCCATCACCCCCGCGAAAACCCGGATGGCGACGACGTGGATGGGGCCCAGCGTCAGCGGCACGGGGGAGAAGACGTGCTTGATGGTCTTGGGCGACGGGTCCCAGAGCAGGATCGCGGCGTTCTGGATGATGACCGACAGCGCCACCATGGCGAGCATCGGGATCTCGAGCGGCTGCTGCCTGAGCCTTCTCAGCACCAGGCGCTCGACGACGGCGCCCAGAAGGCCGACGCCCACGACCGACAGCAGGCTCGCCACGAAGAAGTTCACCCCCCAGAGGCTGAAGAGGGTGTAGAGGAAGAAGGCGCCTAGCATGTAGAACTCGCCGTGGGCGAAGTTCACCACGCGCATGATCCCGAAGATGAGGGTGAGGCCGATCCCCATCAGGGCGTAGCCGCCGCCCAGGATGAGGCCGTTGACGAGGTGCTGGACGAGCTCGGCGATCATTGGCGCGAACCTAGGGACACAGTCGGCGGGCGCCCGATCAGGCGCCCGCCGTGCGTAGGACCGGGAAGGAGGTCACCGCTACTTGGCGGCGGACATCTCCCAGAGCTTGCCGCTCGGGGTGATCGCGACGACCGAGTACTTGCCGTCCTTGACCTGGGTCACGATGATGTTGCAGTAGCTCTGCCCGTTCTGATCGAACTTGTTGAGGCCGTAGAGGCCGCGCACCTCGAGGGTCCTGAGCGCCGCCTGGATCTTGCCCGAGGTCGGCTCCTTCGCGCTCTCGATGGCCTTGGCTACCACGTTCACGGCGTCGAAGCCGCGCATTCCCTCGACCACCCCGATCCACGGCAGGCCGCGCTTCTTCCACTCGTCGACGTACGCCCGGCTGGCCTCGGCGTCGCCGGCCATCGCGTAGTCGTAGGGGTTGTAGAAGTTGATGAACATGGCACCCTCGGCCGCCGGCGCGCCCGCCAGCTGGACGATGGAGTCGGGCCAGGCCGAGCCTCCCGTCACGAGCACCTTGACCTTGAGGCCCAGCTCCTTCATCTGCTGCAGCATCTTGGCGGCCTTCGGCGCGTCGTCGGTGATGACCACGCTGTCCACGCCCGCGGCCTTGAACTTCGTCAGCTGGGCGTAGAAGTCGGTGTCCGCCTGGCCGACGTACTCCACGGCCTCAACGGTCGCGCCGTTCTTCTTGAACGCCTCGCCGAAGGCCGTGACGGCGCCCCGGCCCCAGTCGGTGTTGACCGCCAGGTAGCCGATCTTCTTCATGCCGAGCTTGGGGATGAGGGCGCCGGCGCCCACGGCCTCGAGCTCGCTGGTCGGGCTGATGCGGCTCACGACCTTCTGGCCGGGGGTCTTGGGATCGGTGATCTTGCTCGAGCTCGAAGTCTCCACCACGAGCGGCACGCCGTGCTGCGCGGCCAGCGGCATCATGGCCAGCGTCATGGACGAGCCCCAGGCGCCGATGATCACGGGCACCTTGTCGCGCACGATCGTCTTCTCGGTGGTAGTGCGCGTCTCGGCCGGGTCGGACTTGTTGTCTTCGATGATGAGCTCGAGGGGCCGGCCGAGCACCCCACCCTTCGCATTGACGCGGTCGAGCGCGATCTTGGCGCCGTTCGTGATGTACGACCCGGCTGCGGCGATGGGACCGGACAGCGGCTGGATCAAGCCGACCTTGATGGGCTCCTTCGACTGCGCCTGGGCCGGGCCGGACGCGGCACCAAGGACGCCAGCAAAGGCCGCCAGCACTGCCCACGCGGTGATCTTGGACTTTCTCATCGGTCGCCAACCTCCTTCGAGCTCTGTGGAGAACGCCTTCGCCCCGGGCGACAAGAGAGCCTAGTTATAGCCGACGGCATAGTGCATAGCAAGAGCTTTGCCCCGGCCGCCGGCGAGTGATTTCAGATCCTTGGTGGGCAGAGGCGGAGCAGGGCTGCTCGCGAGGTAAGCAGCGGCCCGGCCAGCGCGCATGCATCGGGCACCGGGACCTGGCCTTGCGCGTCCACTGCAGCATGGCCTAGCATCGGGCCATGCCCATCGTCGCGGCCGTTGCCTGTCCCCACACCCCGCAGCTCCTCGTGCGGCCCGAGACCGAGGACCGCGACATGGTCCTGCGAGTGCACGCCGCCTACGGGGAGGTCAAGCGGCTCCTCGAGGCGGCGCGGCCTGATGCCATCTGCGTGGTCGGGGGCGACCATATCGAGGGGTTCTTCCTCACCGCGGTGCCGGCGCTGGCCGTCTACGCGGGGTCCACCGTGGCCGGCACGTTCGACCGCTACCGCTACACGTTCGACGTGCACGAGCCGCTCGCGCGCGCGATCCTCGAGCAGGGCGTCGACAGGGGCTTCGACCTCGCCTACTCGCAGGACCTCTCGCTGGACTACGCCTTCTACGTGCCGCTGCACTTCACCATGCCCGAGCCAGCCGTTCCCATCGTGCCGCTCTACGTCAATGTGTACCTGCCGCCGCAGCCGACGCCCAGGCGGTGCTATGCCTGGGGCCAGACGCTGCGAGCCATCCTGGATGCCCGCCCCGAGCGTGTGGCGCTCATGGCGTCCGGGGGGCTCTCGCATTTCCCGGGCAGCGATCGCTATGGGTCACCGGACTACGAGTGGGACAGGCAGATGCTGGACAAGCTCATCGATGGACGCGGCGCGGAGACGGCCAGGATCACCGGCGACGAGCTCGACAAGGCGGGCAACGTCGAGTTCAGGACCTGGATCACGCTCCTGGGCGCCATCGGCAACGCCAAGGCCCGGGTGATCTGCTACGAGCCCTCGTGGCACCACGGCAATGCCACGGTGAGCTGGCCCGTCGCATGAGTCTCCATTACACGTTTCCGCCGGCTGCGGGCTATGCGCTCAACCGCTGCCTCTACCAGCTCAAATCCGACGACGCGTTCCGCGAGCGGTACCTCAAGGATCCCGACGGCATCCTGCGAGAGGCTGGGCTCGATCCCGAGCGGATCGCCGCCCTCCGGACGCTCGATCGCGACAGACTGATTGCCCTCGGGGCGCACGCTTACCTCGTATTCATGGCGGCGCTGCGCCTCAAGATGGCCAGCGCCCCCCAGACCTTCGAGAGGTTCTAGCAGACGGGGTCAGGTTGACCCCGGCGAGAAGCGAACGGATCAGGAACGGCGTCAGCGGAGCCGTGGTGATCTTGATGCCGAAGGGCTGGAGGGCGTCCTCGACCGCATTGGCGATGGCGGCGGGCGGCGAGATGGCTCCGCCCTCTCCCACGCCCTTGACGCCCAGCGGGTTGCGCGTCGAGTGCGACTCCATGTGGATGGTGTCGATCATCGGCAGCTCGGCCGCCGCGGGTACGTGGTACTCCATCAAGGTCCCCGTCAGGAGCTGGCCCGCCTCGTCGTAGCGGATGGCCTCGAAGAGACCGCCCCCGATGCCCTGGGCCACGCCGCCATGGATCTGCCCGTCGACGAGCATCGGGTTGACCATCCTGCCGCAGTCGTGGGCGACGACGTATTTCCGCAATGTCACGTGCCCCGTCTCGCAGTCCACATCCACGACGGCGACGTGGACGGCATGGGCAAAGGTGACGGTGGGGACCGAGGCGTAGCTCGAGGCCTCGAAGACAGGCCCGCCGCGCCCCGGTCCCGCGAAGCTCGGCAGCCCTGCTTGCATGATCGCCGGGAACGTGAGCCCCCGCTCGACGCTGCCGCGGACGAAGACACGTCCGCACTCGACCTCCATGTCCCGAGGGCTCGCCTCGAGGAGCCTCGCGGCGGCGGCGACAAGCTGCTCCCGGACTCGGTGGGCGGCCTCGCTGATCGCATTGCCGGCCAGGACCATGCTCCGGCTCGCGAAGGTGCCGACGCCGAAGGGAATGGCGGCCGTGTCTCCGCCCACGATGGTGACGTCACCAGGCGTGACACCGAGCGCGTCCGCCGCGAGCTGGGCATAGACCGTCTCGTGCCCCTGCCCCTGCGAGCAGGCGCCCGTCGCGATCAGCACCTCGCCCGAGGGATCGAGGCGCACGGTGGCGCCCTCGTAGGGGCCTATGCCGGTGCCTTCGACATACGAGGAGATGCCCACGCCGCGATAGGTCCCGCGCGCGCGGAGCGCCGGCTGCTCGCGCCTGATGTCGGCATAGCGCGCGGCGTCCAGCGCGGCCTCGAGGGTGGCCTGGAAATCGCCGCCGTCATAGACAAGCGGGTTGCCGTCGCGGTAGAGCAGCCCCACGTCATAGGGCATCTCGTCGGCGCGGATGAAGTTCCTGCGCCTGACCTCCGCGGGATCCACCCCGACCGTCCGCGCCAGGAGATCCACCATGCGGTCCATCACGAAGACCGCCTCGGGCCTGCCCGCCCCGCGATAGGGCGCGTGCGGCGACTTGTTGGTGACGACGCTCCGCGCCTGGAAGCGTGCGTGCCGGACGCGGAACGGGCCGAGCACGTGTCCCACCGTGTTGTACGGCTGGACTATGCCCCAGGGGTTGTAGGCGCCCTGGTCGAGGAGGAACCGGTCGTCGAGGGCCAGGATCACGCCGTCCTCGGTGGCGGCCAGCCGCACGTCGTGAAGCTGCTCGCGCGAGTGGGTGGCGCTCTGCAGGTGCTCGCGCCTGGTCTCGACCCACTTCACGGGCCGTCCGAGCTTCATCGCGACGAGGGGGATCAGGACGTCCTCGGGATACACGGAGCACTTGGTCCCGAAACCGCCGCCCACGTCAGGCGTGACCACCCGCACCCGGTGCGCCGGGAGCTTCAGGACGCCCAGGAGGGTCTTCTGGATCAGGTGCGGGAGCTGGGTCGAGGCCCAGACCGTGAGGCCGCCGGTGCGCTCGTCGGGCACCGCCAGCACGGCGCGCGGCTCGAGCGGCATGCCGGCATAGCGCTGGACGGCGATGCGCTCCTCGAGGACGACGGGCGCCCCGGCGAAGGCCGCGTCGACGTCCCCCACGGCGGCCGTGAAGGCGACCGCCACGTTGTCCGGCCAGTCATCGTGGATCCGCGGGGCGCCGGGCCGGAGGCCGGCCTCGACGTCGACCACGACAGGCAGCGGCTCCCAGTCCACCTCGATCCGCTCGAGCGCGTCCTCGGCCGCGTAGCGGTCCGCCGCCACGACTAGGACGACGGGCTCGCCGACATAGCGGGCCTTGGACCTGGCGAGCGGATACTGGAGCGCAGCGCGGACCTGGAATCCCACGCGCGACTGGAGCGGCGGCGGCGCCAGGCCCGCCTCGGGCAGCGGCTCGAGGCCGTCGAGCTCGCCGAAGGTGAGCACGGCGACCACGCCGGGGCGGGCCCGGGCGGCCGCCAGGCGAATGGCGGCGATCCGGGCATGCGCGTGAGGGCTCCGCAGCAGGGCGGCGTGGAGACAGCCGGGGACGGTCATGTCGTCCACGAACCGCCCGCGGCCCGTCAGGTAGCGCGGGTCCTCCCGGCGGCGGACCACCGCCCCCACGTACTTCTCGCCCATGGCGGGCGGCTACGTGAAGTGCGTGACGATGTGCTTGGCCATCACGTCGATCTGCTTGGGATCGTCCGTCACCGGGCCGAGCACGAGGTACTGGAGTCCCGCCTTCTGCAGGTCCTCGATCCGCGCATTGATCCGGTCCGGGCTGCCGATCATGTAGCACTCCTGCAGGTGCTCGTAGGTGCGGTGGGTGCCCATGGCGCGGAGGAACGGCTCCCGCGACTTCTCCTTGGCCTTCTCGTCGCTCGCGGTGTCCACGAGGTGGGTGAAGTTGCAGTGACCGAACGTGAGCGTCCTCGGGTCCTTCCCCATCGCCTTCGCGTGTCCCTGCAGCTGCACCCAGTCGCGCTTGACCCACTCCTGCTTGCCCGAGCAGCGGGAGAGCCAGTTCCCGGCCTTGACGATGCGGTTCATGACGGTCGTGGCGATGACCGGCACATCGTGGTCCGTGGGATCCGGCACGCGGGAGCCCCCCGAGACCCACATCTCCGGCATCCTGGGCGGCCGTGGATCGATCGTCACGTCGTGGAACTGGTAGTACTTGCCCGAGAAGGAGGCGTTGGGCTTGGTGAGGAGCAGTGTCACCGCCTCGATGATCTCATCGGTGCGCGTGCCGCGCTCCTCGATGCGGGAGCCCGTCACCTCGTACTCCCGGGCGTACCAGCCGGGCCCGACCCCGAAGACGTAGCGGTTCTGCGAGAGGTGACAGATCGTGGAGATCTCCTTGGCCAGCAGCACCGGATGCCGTACCGGCAGGACGAGAATGCCGGTGGCGAGCTTGACCTTCCTAGTCAGCGCGGCGGCGTAGGTCAGGACACTGAGCGGCTCGAGCCAGGCATTGCCGTAGAGCCCGGGGGCCGAGAGCAGGTGGTCGATCACCCAGACGTCGATGCCATGCTCCTCGCACTTCTCGATGGACTCGCGGATGCGCTTGACGTTCTTGGGGTCGCTCGTGCCGTCGCTCCAGGCATACGTCGGGATCCAAGCGCCGAACTTGAGCTTCGCCATCGCGAGCGTCCTCCTCAGGAAGGGGTGCGGGGCAGCGTGCCGCGCCTAGTGTACTCGAATCCGCGCGGGCGGTGCGACGCCTACTGGCCGACGGGCTCGTCCCAGATGATCGAGTTGATCCGAACCCGGTAGCTGTTGGCGCCGGTGGGCATCGTGACGCAGAAAGGCACGCCGCCCAGCGGGGAGAGGTCGCGCGCGCTCGAGGCGTCGCGGGCGCTGAGGACCCGGTCGTTGGCGTCGAGGCTCTCGACGAGAATGCGGAGACCGCGGGCGGACATGCGCCGCTGGTTGAAGACGTTGCCGCAGACCGCCGTCACCTCCCGCGTCTGCGGCTGCACGGACCAGGACACCTTGAGGTCGCCGTCCGATCTGCCACCCAGATCGGCCGCGGAGCCGGCGGTGGGGAGCAGCAGGCAGGCGGCGGAGCCAAGGGCGGCGAGGCGGCGCGCGAGCATGGGTCGTGCCCTCTCGAGGATGCTGGTGATAATCCCCAACCGTCCGCTCAGCGGCGCGACGGGCGCCCGGCGGCCGCGAGAGCTTCGCGGCTGTCGAGCGGCGCGGCGGCGAGGTTGACGGCCACGCGCAGCGCGCGGAGGCCCGACACGCCCTGCAGCTCGTCGAGCTCGAGGCGCTCGACGAGGCTCTCGAGGCAGCCCTGCGACTGCAGGTAGGCGATGTAGTGACGATACTCCGCGGCCTCCGTCTCCTGGGAGTAGACGATGGCGATCTTTCCAGGCTGCGTGAGCCGCTCCGTCGTCCCCCTGATCACGGCCTTGTCGATGCGCTTCTTCATGATCTCGTAGCGCACGTTGTAGGCGCCGTCCACGTCGAAGCGCTTCTCGTCGAATCGGAAGCGGATGGACAGCGGCGTGTGCTGGACCAGGATGAGGTGCGTCGTCTCGATCGGCTCCGGGAGCCGCGGCTTGATCCGCTCGGCCTCTCGCGCGATCCCGCAGGCGACCATGAGCTGCCAGAGCCGGAGGTTCTTGAGGTGAAGCGTCGTGAAGGTGCCCCCCTCGAGCAGCGCCGGCCCGGCGTAGATGCTGTAGTCCACGCCGTCGGTGCGCTGCTTCTCGAAGTAGTGCGGGGCGATCGCCTGCGCGACCTGCTCCTCCCCGTCGAGATAGGCCGAGATGGTCTCGTTGATCAGCGTCACGCTCTGGTCAAAGGCCCGCCGCCGCCTGCCGACGGTCCCGAGCTGCGGATCCAGGGCGTTCCGGTAGGCCTCGATGCGCTCGCGCACCGGGCGCCCGAAGGTCTCGAGGTGCTCGAAGAGCGATTCGATCTCGCCGCGGAGGAAGGCGATCAGCCCGATCTCGTCCCCCGTGCGGAGCGACACCTCGACCGCCGCGCTGTGGGTGTCCACGCGGTACGCCAGCTGGTCGAGGATCGGCATGGGTCGGGCCGCATGCGCCGCACGGAGCACGTCACCGGCCAGCCCGAGCTGGGCCAGGAGGTCCGCCTGAATGGCCCACGCCCGGTGGGTGGACGAGCCGCGGATGTCGGACAGGGCGTAGAGCGGGTAGACGTCCCGGAAGACGATGGGCTCGATCTCGACAGTCCCTTCCCCCGCCGCCGCCGGCCGCTCGAGGCTGTTGAGCACGGCCTGGCGAAAGCGCCACTCGACCACCGGGTGGATGGCCGTGCACTTTTCCTTGATCACCGCCTGGATGCGCCCGGCGAGCTCGTCCATGCTCCGCTTCACGGCCATGGCGAAGAGCGGCAGCATCGGGCTCAAGAGGGGCTCGTGGGTGCCGTTGAGGTCGCCCGGAGTGGGCGAGGCGAGCTTGAGGGTGCCGATCGTGGCCTCCTGGTAGCGGAGCGGCGCCACCACCACGTTGCGCAGCCCGGCCGCGAGCATGGCCTCCTCCACCCGCGTGCGGTCCGGGTAGGCCGCCAGGTCCTCGATGATGAGCGGCCGGCCCTCGAGCGACGCTCGCTCGAAGATCGAGCCGGCAAAATCCCCGATCCGATGATGGGTCGAGTCCGCGAAGATGCATTCGTGCTCGTGGCTCGCGCCCGAGTTGAGCGTGAGCACGCGGTCGCCGTCGATGGCCGCCAGCGACAGCTGGAGCGCCGGCCGGCGCAGCAGCGTCCGCAGCTTGTCCTGGAGGTCGGAGAAGCGCGCGGCGGACACGATCGATTCCTTGTCGATGAGGTCCCGCTCGATCGAGGAGAGCACCTCCTGGTGCGTCACATCCACCGCGCGCAGCACGGTGAATCCCCGGATCAGGAAGCGATCCGGCGGCAGCATGGCCATAAGCTCGGCCGGCCTCACGAGCTGAGACTGCAGCCGCCGCCGCATCCCGTCCGTGAGCTCGGGCAGCTCCCCCACTCCCTCCACCTCGAGGAAGGTCCAGTCGAAGAGCACCTTGAAGTGCCGGTCGAGGCGTGTGTCAGGGTCGGACGCGGTGAAGACGATGGGGTACTCGATCTTGAGCTCGATGCCGTACAGACGCCTGAGGATGAGCGCGTAGGCATGCAGGAGCCGGACCATGGTAACCGTGTCCGGATCGGCGTTCACGCGTCCCTCGAGCCCGCCGTCCCCGCTGCCCAGCACGCGGCGGAAGAGCGGCGTCGCGAAGAAGCTCTGCATCCGGAACGGAAAGAGGGCCGCGCCGTACTCTTGGTCCCGGAAGGCCGGGGCGAAGACGGCGGCGAGCAGCGTATCGACGAGCTCCCGGTGGGCCTCGATGACGGACGGGTCCTCGATGGTCCGGCACAGCTCCGGCGCCTGGCGGATACGCTCCCGGACGAGCTCCGCGAGCTGCCCTCCCAGCTCGCCCTCGTGCCCCATCTTCGTCTGCCAGAAGGCGACGAGCGGAGCCAGCGTCAGCTCGCTCCGGATGGGAAAGGCGCGCGCGGCCTCGGCCATGGCCGCCCGGATATCCGACGAGGAGAAGGCGGTGTCGCTCATGGCCAGCTAGTGTAACACCGGGGTCCAGCAGCCAGGAGGATCAGCCCGCGCCGGATGCGGGGGCGACGGCGCCCGTGCGGTCCACGATCATGCGGTAATGCTCGGGCTGTCGGTGCCTCGCGAAGTTGAAGACGGTCTCCTTGTAGGAGCGCGTCAGGTCGAGGTCGCAACGCGCCACGCAGAGCTCGTCGCCCAGCGTCGTGCACATGGCCACCGTCTCGCCCGAGGGCGCGATGATCTGGCTCTGGCCGATCAGGTCGCATCCCTCCTCCCGGCCGCACTTGGCGACACCCACCACCCAGGTGCCGTTCTGGTAGGCACCCGCCTGCATGGAGAGCTGGTTGTGAAAGTTGGCGAGGAGGTCGTGCTCGGGTGCCGGCGGGTTGTGCACCGGGGTGTTGTAGCCGAGCAGGATCATCTCGACGCCCTGGAGGCCCATCACCCGGTAGGTCTCGGGCCAGCGCCGGTCGTTGCAGATGCACAGGCCGAGGAGACCGCCGAAAGCGTGCCAGACGCCCCAGCCGAGATCGCCCACCTCGAAGTAACGCTTCTCGAGGTGCTGAAAGGCCCGCCAGGGCTCGTGCCCGGCATGGCCCGGCAGGTGGATCTTGCGGTACTTGCCCACGAGACGGCCGCCCGCGTCCACGAGGATGGAGGTGTTGAAGCGCCGGCTCGTGGCGCCGGCGGCCACGAGCTCCGCATAGCCCAGGGACAGGCCCATGCCGAGTCGGCTGGCCTCGTCGAAGAGCGGGCGCGTGTCGGGGCCCGGCATCTCACGCTCGAAGAAGGCGTCGATCTCCGCCTGGTCCTCCATCCACCAGCGCGGGAAGAAGGTCGTGAGCGCCAGCTCGGGGAAGGCCACGAGCCCGCAGCCGTGGGCCTTGGCCTGGTGGAGGAGATCGAGCATCCGCTTGACGACCTGCGCCCGGGTGTCGGCTCGCTGGATCGGGCCGAGCTGTGCCGCGCCGACGGTGAGAATCCGGGACATGGTCGCCTCCTGCGCGCGTCAGTGTGAGCCGATGCCGGGGGCGCCGAGGCTGTCCGCGACGTCCCGGCCCAGGGCGCCTGCCCGCGTGTAGTGCGCCCGCGCCGCGGCCACACCCGCCCCGGCGGACGACTGCACGCCTTCGCCGCGCAGCACGGTCTCGAGGGCGGCCAGGCAGAGGAGGACGTTCTGGAGCCGTGCCGAGTAGCCCATGGTCCCGATGCGCCAGATCTTGCCCTGGAGCGGGCCGAAGGCCGCCCCGATCTCGACACCGAACTCCTGGATCAGCCGCTGGCGCACGCGGAACTCGTCCACCCCCTCGGGCACCATGACCGGCGTGATGAAGGGCAGTCGCAGCGCCTCGGGCAGCGAGCCGAACAGGCGAAGCCCCAGAGCGCCGAGCCCGGCCCGCAGCGCCGCACCATGGAGCCGGTGGCGCTCGAAGCGCGCCTCGAGGCCTTCGACGACGCAGGCGCGCAGCGCCTCGCGGAGGCCGAAGACCATGGACGTCGGCGCCGTGTGATGGTTGTAGCGCGCCGGGCTCCAGTAGCGCTGGAGCTGGAGGAGATCGAGGTAGTTGCTCTGGATGCGGCTCGCGCGCTTCTCGAGCACGGTCCCGGCTCGCGCATTGAAGGTGATGGGCGCCAGGCCGGAGGGGCAGGACAGGCATTTCTGCGTCCCCGCCACGGCCACATCCAGGCCCCAGCGGTCCGTCGCCACCTCGGAGCCACCGAGCGTCACCACGGAGTCGGCCATGAGCAAGGCCTCGTGGGCGCGGGCGAGCCGCGCGATCTCCTCGAGAGGCTGGAGGACGCCCGTCGAGGTCTCGCCGTGCACGACGGCGACCATGCGTGTGCGCCCTCCCTCGAGTGCCTTCGCGATCGCGCCGGGCTCCAGGACGTGCCCCCACTCGGCCCGCACGGGGACGACGGTCGCCCCGCAGCGCTCCGCGATCTCGATCATGAGCAGGCCGAATCGCCCGCACTCGCCGACCACCACGCGGTCGCCCGGCTCGAGGAGCGACACCATGGCCGCCTCGAGCCCCGCCCGCCCCGTGCCGGGAACAGGGAACGCCCGCTCGTTCTGTGTCTGGAACACCACGCGGAGGAGCTCCATGACCTCGTTCATCACGGCGGTGAACTCGGGGTCGAACTGGCCGAGGAGCGGCGTGGCCATGGCGCGCAGGACGCGCGGGTCGGCCATGGTGGGACCGGGGCCCAGCAGGATGCGCGGGCCGGGGAGGAGATCGCCGGGCGCCTCGGCCATCCCGCTAGTGGGACTCCAACGAGTTTCGCCGAAAGCTCGCGCACAACCCCAGAGTGCCGAGCCACATAACGAGCCTGACGAGGCCCGAGGGAGGCAGCAGCCCGAGGCCGGTGTACGTTGAGGGTTGCTGCCGACCGAGAACGTGGCACTTCGAGCTGAGCGGCCCTGCCGCGAGGCGAGGGCTGAGTAGATCTGGCGAAGTGAGTTGGGCCGGCACTAGCTTCGGAGCCGCAGCAGGTTGTAGACCTTGACCGGCCGGCTGATGCCCTTCAGCGAGACATCGCCGACCGGCTCGCTCTCAGCAATCCCCTCCACCGCCGTCATCACCCGCTGAGAGAGCAGGACCTGGCCGGGCTTCGCCTCGGCGCAGAGCCGCGCGGAGAGGTTGGTCACCGTGCCGATGGCGCCGTAGTCGACACGGCCCTCGAAGCCGATGGCGCCCAGCGTGGCGTAGCCGTGGGAGATGCCGATGCCGAAGTCGAGGTCGAAGCCGGTCTTCTTCCAGCCGACGGCGAGCCCGGCCACGCGCTCGCGCATGGCCGCGGCCATCCGGACCGCCCGCTCTGCCGGATCGGGCACTGGCACCGGATCGTTGAAGAAGATCATCATGCCGTCGCCGGTGAAGCGCTCGAGGGTGCCTTCCCAGGCCAGGATGAGCTTGCCCATCTCGGCGTGGTACTCGCGCAGCACCGCCATGACCTCCTCCGGCTCGGCCGTCTCGGCAAAGGCCGTGAAGCCGCGCAGGTCCAGGAAGACCACCGTGATGTCACGGCGGTGGCTCTTGAGCGGATCCTCGGCGCCCCCCGAGACGATCGCCTCGGCCAGCTGCGGCGAGAAGAAGCGCTTGAGCCTTCCGAGCCGCTCGAGCTGGGCCACCTGCGTCTGGACGCGCTCTTCGAGCGTCCGGTTCAGCTCCCTCAGCTCGTCCCAGAGCTGTTTGACTCTGAGGAGCGAGCGGACGCGCGCGAGCAACTCCGGCTGGTTGATCGGCTTGGTCAGGAAGTCGTCGGCGCCCGCCTCGATGCCCTTGACTCGCTCCTCGCCTGGATCGAGCGCCGTCACCATGACCACGGGCAGCCGGGCCGTGTTCGGATCGTTGCGGATGGCGCGGCAGGCCTCGTACCCGCTCATCTCCGGCATGACCACGTCGAGGAGCACGAGATCGGGGAGCTCGGACGCCACCTTCACGAGCGCCTCCTTGCCGGAGGCGGCCGTGCTCACAGCGTAGCCGCGCGACCCCAGGATGTCAGCCAGGAGCTTGACGTTGTGGGGCGTGTCGTCGACGACGAGGATGCGCGCGGGGTCGCTCATGTGCGGTGGAGGAGTGTCTCGACGGCCTCGAGGAAGCCTTTCACATTGATGGGCTTGCTCTGGTAGGCGTCGAAGCCCGCGTCGAGGATATTCTGCCTGTCCTGCGTCATGGCCGAGGCCGTCACCGCCATCACGCGGATCCCGCGCGTGGTGGGATCCTCGCGGAGGCGCTTGAGCGCCGTGATGCCGTCGATGCCGGGCAGCTGGATGTCCATCAAGACCAGCGCGGGTTGCCGCGTCCGAGCGAGCTCCACCCCCTCCTCGCCGGTCTCGGTCTCGATGGTTTCATAGCCTTTGAACTGGAGCACATCGCGAACGAGCCGCCGGTTCTTCTCATTGTCCTCGACGATCAGGATGAGCTCACCGGCCATGGGCGCTCACCGGCAGCGTGAAGGTGAACGTCGACCCCTGGCCCGGCACGCTCTGCACCCAGAGCTTGCCGCCGTGTAGCTCGACGAGCCGCCGGGCGAGGGCCAGGCCCAGCCCCGTGCCCTCGCGCTTGCGCGCGTAGTCGGTGCCGACCTGTCTGAACTCCTCGAAGATGGCCTCCTGGTCTTCCTGGGCGATACCCACACCCGTGTCGGCCACGGAGATCTCGGCCATGCCGTCCTTGAGGTGGGCGGCGAGCGAGATCTTGCCACCTTCCGGAGTGAACTTTACCGCGTTCGAAAGCAGGTTCAGGAGCACCTGCTTGACCTTCCGCTCCTCGCCCTTCACCTCGCCCAGGCGCGGGTCCACCGTCACCTCGAGCTTCAGCCCGTGCCGCGAGGCGCGCTCCCTGATCAGGGTGAGCGCATTGTCCAGCGCCCCCGGCAGGTCGAACGGCGCCGCCTCCAGCTCCATGCGCCCCGCCTCGATCTTGGACAGATCGAGGATGTCGTTGATGAGCGAGAGCAGATGCTTCCCGGACGACAGGATGTCGTTGAGGTACTCCTCCTGCTTGGGATTGACGTCGCCGAACATGCGCTCGAGGAGAACTTCGGAGAAGCCGATCACCGCATTGAGCGGCGTCCGGAGCTCATGCGACATATTGGCGAGAAACTCGCTCTTGTGCCGGTTGGCGATCTCGAGCTGCTGCGTCTTGTCCTGGATCTCGTTGAACAGCCGCGTATTTTCCACGGCGATCACCGCCTGGTCCGCGAAGGTCTTCAGCAGCTCGACCTGCTTCTCAGGAAAGGGCGCCGTTCGCGGCCCCGCAACCGTGATCGTCCCAATGGGATATCCGTCACGCAGCATCGGCACGGACAGGATGCTTCGGAAGTTCGCCGTCTCCGCCAGGCCCTGGAGCACGTACTCGGGGTCCTCCCGGACATCGGGGATGTGCACGATGCGGCGAGTCAGGATAGCGCGAGCAGACGCGCCGGCCCGGCCCACTGGCATCGGGAAGGCGCCGCGAATGGCCGCGGCGCCCTCGGGCGTCACATTCCGAAGAGCGGCCAGGTGCACGAGCTCACCATCGTATCTGAAGACGGTGCTGAAGGTGGCGTCACAGAGGCGGAGCGAATTCTCCGCGATCGTCTCGAACACCGGCTGAACGTCTGTCTGCGAGCTGCTGATGACCCGGAGGATCTCGGCCGTCGCCGTCTGCTGCTCGAGAGTCTCCGTCAGATCGCTGTTGCGGGCCTCCAGCTCCTTGAACAGGCGCGCGTTCTCGATGGCGATCACGGCCTGGTCCGCGAAGGTTGTCAGCAGCTCGATCTGCCGCTCTGTGAAGGGCTTCACCTCACTGCGCCACATCGAGATCGTCCCGATTGCCACACCCTCCCGGAGCATCGGCACGGCTAGGACAGTGCGCCCGTGCAAGGGGAGAGCCGGTCCGCGGTAGCCCGGATCGGCGAGGACATCGGGGATATGAACGGAGCGCCGCGTGAGGAAGGCTCGACCGACCGCGCTCTCCTCCGTCGGCCGTACCGGTATCTCCTTGATCGTTCGAACGAGGTCGTCGCTTTCGTTGAACTGCACGACCATCTGGAGAAGCTCGTCGTCGTACTGACGGATATGTCCCTGTTCCGCCCCGACCAGGCGCACCGCATTAGCGATCACGGCCTTGAGGACGGGCTCCAGGTCGGTCGGCGAGCTCGCAATGACCCGGAGCACCTCTCCGGTGGCGGTCTGCTGCTCCAGGGCCTCGGAGAGTTCTCGCGTGCGCTCCTCGACCTTCTGCTCGAGGTTGGCGTAGGACTCGCGAAGCTGCGACGTCATGGTGTTGAACTGCTCGGCCAGGGTCTCGATCTCATCGCCCGTCTTGACCTCGAGCCGATGGCCGAGGTCACCCGCGCCGATGCGCGCGGCGCCCTGCTGGAGGGCCTGGATGGGCCGCGTCATCCTGCGAGCCAGGACGAGGCTGAGCAGCACGGCCAGGATGACGCCGAAGAGCGTCAGGCTCAGCGTGCGGAGCGCCGAGGCTCGGAGCGGCTCGAAGACTTCCGTCCAGGGCTGCTCGATCAGCACGGACCAGCCGAGCGGCGCCACCGGCGCCGAGGCCGACAGCACGCTCCGCCCGTCGAGATCCTTCGCGATGACCGGGGTGACGACGCCGGCCCGCCCGGCGCGCACGGCCTCGCGCACCTGGACCAGGCCCGAGAGATCGGTCTTCTTCAGCACGAGGCTGATGTCGGGATGCGCGATGAGGGCGGCACGAGAGTCCACCACATAGGCGCGCCCTTCCCGACCGACCCGGATCTGCGAGACCACGTCCCAGATGAACTTGAGGTTGACCTCGGCCGCCGTGACGCCGGATTTGCCGCCGCTCCCGGCCAGGGCGATGGTCATGTAGGGCTCGGACTCCTTCCGGAAGTAGACGGGGCTGAAGTAGGTGCGGCCTCCCGTGGGGTCGAGGAAGCGCGGGTCTTTCGAGTAATCTGTCTTGCTCCCGACCACATCCATGGCCAGTCGCGAGACGCGGAGCTGCTCGAAGCCCTGGGGGTCGAGATAGCTGACCTCGGTGACGGCCGGCACCTGTCGCAGCAGCCGGAAGTAGTCGCTCCGCCGCTGCTCCATCGCCGCGGCGGGCGCCACGATCGGCGGCTGAGTCGTCCAGCCGATCTGGCGCTCGACCTCCTTGACGAACTGCTCGATGCGCGTGGCCGCGCCCAGCGCCTTCTCTTGCTGGAGTGCGACCAGCGCCTCCTTGTTCTCCTGGTAGGAGAAGTAGGTCTCGAACAGGCCGCTGACCAGCAGCGCCCCGCTCACGGAGGCGACGAAGAGGACGGCGTACTTGCGGAAGAGAGAGCCGCGGAAGATCACCCGAGGATTATCCCACGCGAGGCCGCGGCGAGACCAGCACCGAGGAGAGTCAGCCGGAGACTCCGCCGCCGAGCGCGGACTCGGCGCGTCCGAGCCAGAAGCGCATGTCCATCTCCCTGAAGAGCTGGGCCGCTTGCTCGAGATGGCCGCGGCCCGCCTCGGGCTCGCCCGCCCGGCGGAGCGCCCGGCCCAGGGCCAGGTGACAGCGGCCGAGGAGGGGCCGGAGCCCCATCTCCTGCGCGATGCCGGCGGCCTCTTCGAGGGCCGCGCGCGCGGGGCCGGGCGCGGCCTCGGCCGACCGCAGCTGGCCTAGGATGCGCAGCGCCTCGGCCACCAGCCAGCGCTGATGGTGGGCGCGGGCCATGCCGAGACCCCGCTCGACGTGGCCGACCGCTTCCACGCGACGACCGGCCAGCGCGCACACCTCCGCGAGCATGGTCACGTTCCAGGCATGGGTGGGCCGGAGATTCAAGGCGCCCGACTGCGCCGCCGCCTCCTCGAGCAGCGCCACGCCCTCTGCGACGCGTCCCGACAGCGCGTAGGCCTGGCCGAGATCCCCGGCGACCAGCAGGAAGAGCGGCCCGAAATTGGCGCGGCGGCAGATCTCCGCGCTCCGGGTAAGCCAGGAGACCGCGAGCGAAAAATTGCCCTGGACCAGGTGCGGACGCCCGGCGCCCGCATAGGCCATGGCCAGGGACAGCTCGTGCTGCGCTGACTCAGCGAGTCGCCGAGCCTCCTCGGCGTGGGCGGTCGCCTCCACGAAGTCGCCGAGGTAGGCCCGGCACCACGCCATCAAGGCAAGCGAGGCGGCCGAGCGGAGCGCCACCCCGCCCGTAGGCTTGCTCTCAGCTGGGACGACATTGCGCGCGAAGGCGTCGATAGCGCGGCGGTACTCACCAAGGCTGGCGTACGCCTGACCCAGGCGCAGCGTCGCGATCGACTCGAGCTCGCGGTCCCCCAGGGCTCCGGCGATGGCGAGCGCCCGCTGCCCCGACTCGACGGCCCGGTCGGGCTGGCCCGTCCACCAGAAGCCCTGGGTCATGTAGGCCGCGATCTGGCCAAGCCGCCGCTGGTCGCCGAGCGTCCCCGCCACCCGCTCGGCCTCGTGGAGGGTCTCGAGCATGCGTCCCACTTCGCCATGCGGCGTGAGCGCATTGTGGAGGTCAAGACGGAGATCCACTTCCCGCTCGTCCCGCTCCCGGTCCCCCGGCAGATGGGCGAGCGCGCTCAGCGCCTGCTCGGAGCACGCGACGGCCTCCCGGTAGGCGCTGCGCGCAGCGGCCTTGGCGCCGGCCTTGCGATACAGGAGCACGGCCTTGTCCCACAAGCCGCCCTGCAGCGCGTGGTGGGCCAGGCGGTCCACCTGCTCGGCCAGCCGGCCCGGTGCCAGGTGCTCGATGACCGAGACGAGACGAGCATGGAGCGCCCGGCGGCTCTGGTGGAGCAGCGCGCCGTACGCGACCTCGTGCGTGAGCGCGTGCTTGAACGTGTACTCGAGGTCGGGGAAGAGGCTCGTCTCGTACAGGAACTCGGCGGCCTGCAGGTGGGCCAGCACCCGGCGCAGCTCCTCCTCGGGCTCCTCCTCGAGGGCCTGGAGAAGGGCAAACGGCACGTCCTTGCCGATCACCGAGGCCGACTGGAGCAGGCGCTTCTCCTGGGCGGGCAGCCGGTCGATGCGGGCCGCCAGGATGGCCTGCACGGTCGCCGGCACCTGGATGGCCGCCAGCGGCCGCGCCGCGCGGTACTGCCCGCGCTCTCCCTCGAGCGCTCCCGTCTCCACCAGCGTCCGCACGCTCTCCTCGAGGAAGAAAGGGTTCCCGCCGGTGCGCGCGATCAGGAGCTGCTTGAGGGGATCGAGCCCGGGCTCCACGCCCAGCAGCGCCTGGAGCAGCTCGTCCGCGCTTTCGTGCCCGAGGGTGTTCAGGCGCAGCCTCGTGTAGTAGGTCTTGCCGCCCCATCCGTGCTGGTACTCGGGCCGGTAGTTCACCAGCAGCACGATGCGCGCGCGCGGCAGGCTCTCGACCAGGCCGTCGAGCAGCGCCTGCGTCTCGCTGTCCACCCACTGCAGGTCCTCGAAGACCAGCACCAGGGGCTGGTTCTGGCTCTCGCGCAGGAGGAACACCTTGACCGCGTCGAGCGTGCGCTGGCGGCGCTGCGAGGGATCGAGTGCCTGCCACCGCACCTCGTCGGGGGGGACGTCGAGCAGCGTCAGGAAGGCGGGGATCGTGGGCTCGAGTGACTCATCGAGAGTCCGCAGGCGGCCCAGCACCTTGGCGCGGATCTCTCGCGCGCCGTCGCGCGCCTCGACCTGGAAGTAATCCTTGAGCAGAGCGGTGATCGGCAGGTAGGGCGTGGCCTTGCCGTAGGTCACCGAGCGGCTCTCGAGCACGAGCCACTGCGGCCGCGGAACCTCCTGGGCGAGCTCGTGGAAGAGGCGCGACTTGCCGACGCCGGGCTCGCCGACGACGGCGACGACCTGCCCGTGCCCTTCCCGCGCCCGCGCGAGCGCTTCCCGGAGCTGGTCGAGCTCGAGGCTGCGCCCGACGAACCGCGAGAGGCCCCGGCGCGCCGAGGCCTGCAGCCGCGAGCGGGCCATGCCGGCGCCCACGACCTCGAAGACCTCGAGCGGAGCTTCCAGGCCCTTGATCGGCATGGCGCCCAGCGACCGCGCCTCGACGTAGCCTTCGGCCAGGTCGAGCGTCCCGGCCGTGGTCAACACGGTGCCCGGCGTGGCCATCTGCTCCATCCTCGCGGCGAGATGCGTGGTCTGGCCCACCGCCGTGTAGTCCATGTGCAGGTCGCTGCCGATCGAGCGCACCACCACCTCCCCGGAGTTGAGGCCGACGCGGATCTGGATCGGAATGCCCTCGCTCCGGCGCACCTCCTCGGCGTACCGCGTCACCGAGTCCTGCATGCGGAGCGCCGCGTAACAGGCGCGCACCGCGTGGTCCTCGTGGGCGACCGGCGCACCGAAGAGCGCCATGATGCCGTCGCCCATGACCTGGTTGACCGTGCCCTCGTACTGGTGGACCGCCTCCATCATGCGCTCGAGGACCGGGTCGAGGAGTTTGCGCGTCTCCTCGGGATCCCGGTCGGCCAGGAGCTCCATCGAGCCCTTGAGGTCGGCGAAGAGGACGGTCACCTGCTTGCGCTCGCCCTGGATGGCGCTCTTCGAGGTGAGAATCTTCTCGGCGAGATGCCGCGGGGTATACGCCTCGGGCGAGGCGAAGCGCGTCGGGTCCGCGCGGCTGGCGCTGACCGCCAGGCCGCACTGACCACAGAAGCGGACGCCCTCGACCAGGTCCGCGCCGCACGAGCCACAGGACAGGGACAGCCGCGCGCCGCACTGGGCGCAGAACCGCGAGGAGACGGGATTGTCGTGCCGACAGCGCGGACAGTGCATGATGGCGTCCCTGGGCGCACGGCCCCAAGAGGGCGTTCGGCGCACCTCAGGGTAGCCCTCGTGCCCGAAAGGGTCAACACGCTGTTATTGACAAGTGAAATGTCCGGTTGGTTTTGACACGTGATGTGTCCGCTCGGACACGAGAGTTGCGACCTGCCCTCGGTCAACATCGGGATCGGTGTGATCCGCTGGCGGGGGTATACTGCGCCTCATGCGGGTCCTCCTCGTGCATCCCAGCGCGCTGATGTACTCGGAGCTCTACCTGCGCCTCGAGCCCGTGGGCCTCGAGCGCGTCGGGGCGGCCGTGCGCGCCGCGGGCCACGATGTCCGCCTGCTCGACCTCCAGGTCTTCACGCACGACGACTACCGGCGCGAGATCCTGGACTTCAAGCCCCAGGCGGTCGGCTTCTCCCTCAACTACCTCGCCAACGTGCCCGAGGTCATCGACCTCGCCAAGGAGACCAGGCGCCGCGCGCCGGACTGCTTCGTGATGGTGGGCGGCCACAGCGGCTCGTTCATCGCCCAGGAGCTCCTCGAGCACGCCGATGGCGCGATCGACTGCGTCGTCCGTGGCGAGGGCGAGGTCATCGCCCCGCTCGTCCTCGAGGCCGCCCGCGATGCGAAGCTCTCGACGCTCCCCGGTGTCGTGACGCGGGACGGGCAGGGTCCGGCGCCCAGCCTCCTCGAGGACCTGGACCAGTTCATGCCGGCGCGCGAGATGGCGCGCCAGCGGCGCAAGTACTTCATCGGCGTGCTCGATCCGTGCGCCTCGGCGGAGCTGACGCGGGGCTGCCCCTGGGACTGCTCCTTCTGCAGCGCGTGGACGTTCTACGGCCGGAGCTACCGGAAATCGTCGGCCGAGAAGGCCGCGGAGGACCTGGCCTCGATCCGGGAGCCCAACGTCTTCCTGGTGGACGACGTCGCTTTCATCCATCCCGAGCACGGCTTCGCCATCGGCCAGGAGCTCGAGCGGCGGCACGTCACGAAGCAGTACTACCTCGAGACCCGCTGCGACGTGCTGATCAAGAACAGGGAGCTCTTCGCGTACTGGAAGAAGCTCGGGCTCTACTACATGTTCCTGGGTCTCGAGGCCCTCGACGAGGAGGCGCTGAAGCTACACCGCAAGCGCATCACCCCGGGGGAGAACTTCCAGGCGCTCGAGATCGCCAGAGAGCTCGGGCTCACGGTGGCCGTCAACATCATCGCCGACTGCAGCTGGGACGAGCGCCAGTTCCAGATCATCCGGGAGTGGGCGATGACGGTCCCGGAGATCGTCAATCTGACCGTCGCGACTCCCTACCCCGGCACCGAGATCTGGTTCACCGAGTCGCGCCGGCTCACGTCGCGAGATTACCGTCTGTTCGACGTCGCCCACGCGGTCCTGCCCACGCGCATGCCGCTCGACAGGTTCTACGCCGAGATGGTCAAGACGCAGGACATCCTGAACCGCAAGCACCTCGGCTGGGGCGCGATCCCGAAATACGGCTTCCCGGCGGTGCGGGCCCTGATGCGCGGGCAGACGAACTACGTCAAGATGCTCTGGAAGTTCTCCCGAGTGGTCAACCAGAACCGGCAGTACAACGACCACCAGCGCCCGGTCACCTACGAGATGAAGCCGCCGAAGCCGGTCGCGGCGAAGCCGAACCCCGCCGAGCTCTTCGTCCACATGCCCGCGAAGTTCCAGAAGCCGGCCGCCACCGGCACCGCCGCCGGCTAGCGCCGGCGCGCCGCCCGGTCGACCCAGAGAAGTCCGCAGCCGGCAAGGGCCATGCCTGCGAGACTCGCGAGCTGGGGCACACGGACGGTGCCGATCCAGAAGCTGTCGACCCTGAGCGCCTCGATGGCGAAGCGGCCCACCGAGTACAGGCCGAGATACCAGAAGAAGAGGGCGCCGGGGCGGTCGCGCCAGCTGGGGCGAAGCCACCAGACGAGCGCCAGGAACACCGCCAGGTCCCACAGCGATTCGTAGAGAAACGTCGGGTGAAAGAACTCCGCGCTCCGGTACTCGAGCGGCCGGCGCGCAGGCGAGATGTAGAGTCCCCAGGGCAGATCGGTGGGCCGCCCGAAGGCCTCCTCGTTGAAGAAGTTCCCCCAGCGCCCGATGGCCTGCGCGATGGCGGCGCTGGGCGCGGCGATGTCCAGGGAGCGGAGCACCGGGAGGCCCCGCCGCGCGGCGAGCCAGGCGCCCACCAGGCCTCCCACGATGAGCCCGCCGTGAATCGCGAGCCCGCCCTCCCACACCGCGAAGATCTTTGCCGGGTGCCGGCCGTAGTAGTCCCAGTTGAACGCCACCTCGTAGAGCCGCGCGCCGATGTAGCCGGTCACGATGGCCCACCAGGCGCAGCGGGAGATCTCGTCCGCGGGAAGGCCCTCGGCGCGCGCCTGGCGGTCCGCGAGCCACATCGCCGCCGCGATGGCCACCACGGTCAGGATCCCGTACCACCTGAGCGCGAACGGCCCGAGCTCGATGGCGATCGCGCCTGGAGATCTGAACATGCCTACGCGCTCGGCCCGGCGATCAACCCTGGCGGGTTGCGCCGATGGCTGCGACGATGAACTTGGGCGCCTGATCGCGGATTCGCACGATGTCCGGCAGAAACCGGATGTCCGCGAAGCCAGCGGCCTCCATGGCGCCCGTCCACTGCTCGGGCGTGAGGAATCCACCGCCGGGGCGATGGACCGGGTGGAGTCGCGGGGATCGGAACGTCCCCGTCAGATTGAAGACGAACTCCGACTCGATCGGCCGGTGGGGGCGCGGGCGCACGCACTCGCAGACCACCAGGCGGCCACCGGGCTCGAGCGCCCGGCGCACCTCGCCCAGCGTGAAGCCCAGGTCGTGGGCCACATGCAGCGTGTTGACGGCGTAGACGACCGCGATGCTCCCGGGCGCCACGCCCTGCTCCGCGAACGCGCGATTCATGTCGAGCGAGCCGGCCGTGCAGGACGACAGTGTCGGGTAATGCTGCCGCAGCGTCTGCTCGCCGCGCCGGAGGAAGGCGGGCACGAACTCGGTGAATCGATACCCCCCGATCGCCTCCAGCCGTCCGGCCGCCTGCAGGCGCTCGAGCAGCGCCAGGGCGCCGCTGCCGAGCCCGCCGCCCAGCTCGAGGATCACGCCGCCCGGGCGGGGCAGCCACTGCTCGACCGCGACCGCGCCGATGCGATTGTTGACGACATAGAGGCCATTGTCGTTGGAGAAATAGTCGATCCACAGCCGGAGGCGCCGGGGAGAGAACAGCACCTCCTCGCCGGCTACCTCGCCGCGCAGGAAGGCCGGATAGTCTCGCGCAACGGTCTCCGCCAGGACATACGCGGGCATCCACGACGGCGCGAGCCGGACCTGCTCCTCCCGCACGGGAGCGGGATCGGGCCCCGGCAGTGGGCCGAGCGCACGGTACCGGACGCCGCTGTCGCCGCGCGACTCCTCGAGCCATCCCCGCGCAGCCAAGAAGCGAAGCAGCCAGTCGAGCGGGACCCGGGCCTGCTCCGCCTCGAGCTTGGCCCGAGCCGCGACCTCTCGCGTATCCCCCGGCTCCTGGATCGCCTCGTGGAGCCCCGTCTCCCGGACCACCTGCAGCACCAACCGGTGGATGAACTCGTCATAGAGGAGATGGGAGCGGACGAACGAGAGGTCGAAGAACGGCAGGACCTCGGGTGGAAGCGCCGTTCGAAGCACGGCCGCGGCCGCGAGCGCCTCCTCCCGCCCGAAGTCCCGGCTGTCCTCCATCACGCCGCGCTGGCCGACACGGGAAACGGGTTCCAGATGTCGAAGAAATTGAACCACTGAGTCGGGTACTGGCGCACGACATCCTCGAGGACGGCGACCCAGGCCCGCGCGGCCTCCACCTCAGCGCCGCGCGGGACGGTGACAGGCTCAGCGATCTTGACCGCGTACTGGTGGTTCGAGTCCAGCAGGCAGAAGGCCGGCACCAGCGGCACCCCGACGGCGCTGGCCAGGAGGAAAGGCCCGAGCGGGAACGGCGCGGGGGCCCCGAAGAAGGGAATCAGGACATCGCCGCGCGTCCCCAGCGCCCGGTCCCCTTGCACGGCCACCACCTCGCCGCGCCGGAGCGCGGCGACCAGCTCCACCGAGATGGCCGGCCGCGAGCGCGGCACGAAGCGCACGCCGTCGCCCTCGCGGCGCACCCACCGCTCGAGTTCGAGCGCCTCTTCCTCCGCTACCACCACATGCGTCGTCCGGGCCGTGCGGCCGGCCAGCAGTCGACCCGCCAGCTCCCAGTTGCCCACATGCGCGCTCGGCGAGATGAACCCGCCTCGAGACCGAGCGATGCGCTCCACGCCCTCGACGCTCGCGACGTGGGAGGCGAGCCGCGCCACGGGCTGCCGGTTCGTGGAGACCAGGTCGCTGAAGCACATCGCAAAATCCGTGAACGTCCCGACGACCAGCGACTCCAGCCGGGATCCGGTGGCGCCTGTCACGCGCGCGAGCGTCTTCTCGATCACGACCCGCTCCGCCGGCACGAGCCGGGGAGCAAGCCGTCCAATCTGTCGCGCCAGCCTGAGCCGCGTCTCGCGCGGCAGCCAGCCGAGCCCCGCCGCGAGCCGGTAGAGGTCCGCGCGGTTGTAGCCGTGCGAGTACCAGCGCGGCCGCCGGGCCGGGCGCTCGGGGGTCAGCGACTGGGGCACGCGAGAGCGCCCGATCCCAGGCCTACTGCCAGCGGATCAGCATCTTGATCTTCGGGTATTCCGGAGCCCTCCCCTCGACGTCGACGACGCGCAGCGTCTGGTCCGGAGCCTCCAGCAGCAGATTGTTATTGCTGAAGCCGATGTACTTCCCCCAAGCCTTCGGGACGGTCACCTCGTACTTCGGAGTCACGTTCTGCGCGTGCGCCGGCTGCGGGCGAACCGCGCTCGGCCATCCGCCTTCGGGAAGCCACGGGCGGGCGGCGATCAGGACGAGCGCCACGGCGCTGACGGTCAGCACGGCCTTGGTGTAGCGGTCGGCGATCATCGGACTCCTCCGGGTGAGTGGTTGGCTGCTCGACACGCTCCATACATACCACACGGGGACCGCGTCGCTAGGTCAACCCGCCGTCCACGGCCAGGATCTGGCCCGTGATGTAGCTCGCCTCGTCGGAGGCGAGGAACGCCACCGCGTTCGCGACCTCGTCGGCCGTTCCCATCCGGCCGAACGCGGTCAGGCCGACGATGCGCTCCTTGACGGCCTCCGGCAGCGCATCCGTCAGGTCGGTGGGGATATAGCCCGGCGCCACGGCATTGACCGCGATGTTCTTGCCACCGTACTCCTTGGCCATCGCCTTGGTGAAGCCGATGATCCCGGCCTTCGCCGCCGCGTAATTCGTCTGGCCGGCGCCGCCGATGATGCCCACGACCGACGTCACGTTGACGATGCGACCGTATCGCTGCTTCATCATCTGCCGCAACACGGCTTTGCTGCAGTTGAAGACGCTCTTCAGGTTGTGCTGGATGATGAGGTCGAACTCTTCCTCCTTCATCAACACGAGCAGGTTGTCGCGCGTCGTCCCCGCGTTGTTGACCAGAATATCGAGCCGCCCGTACGCGTCCGTCGCCGCCTTGACGACACCCTGCGCGGTCCCGAACTGGCTGACGTCGCCCTGGACCGCGAGAGCAACGCCGCCGCTCTTCATGATATGGCCGACGACCTCCTCGGCCAGGCTCCCGCTCTTGTTGTAGTTCACGACGACGCTCGCGCCGAGCCCGGCCAGCTTGATCGCGCACGCCCGGCCGATGCCGCGCGACGCGCCGGTCACCAGGGCCACCTTCCCGGTGAGGCTGCTCAACGCCGCCCGAGGAACTCGCGCACGATGCGGAGAAACTCGTCCAGGCGGTCGTGGTGCAGCCAGTGTCCCGCTCGCTCGATGCCGACGACCTCGGCCTGGCGAAAGAGCCGGTCGCGCCCGTCCTCGGCCGGGTCCCCGAACTTGCTCTCTTTGCCGTACAGCAGGAGCGTGGGGCAGCTGATCCGGGACCAGAGGTCCGTGATGTCGCCGTGGCTCATGTCGTACGGAAACCACACGCGAACGTAGTTGTCGAACTTCCAGCTGTAGGTGCCGTCCTCGTTCTGGCTGACGCCGTGGACGGTCAGGTGACGCGCCTGCTCCGCGGAGAGGTGCGGGTTCTCCTCCTGCATGCGGCGGAAGGCGTCCTCGATCGACGCGTAGCGCCTGGGCATCCGCCCGGCCAGGCCGCGCTGCTCGCGTATCCACTCGTCCACGCGCCCGGCGATCGGCGTGGAGAACCGCTCGGCCAGCGCGCGAGACGGCGGCCCCAGGCCTTCGATGGCCACGAGCTTGGCCACCGTCTCGGGATAGATGCCCGCATAGCGGAGCGCGACGTTCCCGCCGAGGGAATGCGCGACGATCGTGACGGGGGCGAGCTGCTGCTGGTGGATGAGATGCGCCAGGTCGTAGATGTACCCGGCCATGGTGTAGCTGCCGTCCTGCGACCACTGGCTGTCCCCGTGCCCGCGCAGGTCGGGCGCGATCACGTGCCACTCGTCCCGGAGCGCCGCTGCGGTCCAGTCCCAGTTCCGGCAGTGGTCGCGCCCCCCGTGGATCAAGAGCAGCGGCGGCCGGCCCGCGTTTCCCCAGTCCACGTAGTGCAAGCGCAAGCGCTGGGAGAAGTACGTGTGCGACGCCGGCCCCACCGTGCGATCGGTCATGTCAGCCGCGTCGCCGGACCGAGTTTTCGGACAGGGTGCACCCCCACGCGCATGCTCTGAAAGCTACCACGGTCGACAGCGGCGACTCACCGGAACCGCCCCCTTCAATATGAGACAGAGCGATCGTACTCGAGCAAGAGCTGCGCATAGCGTTTGACGTCGTGGTGTCTTCGCTTTCCGGTCATCGTTGCACACGAGAGATCTCCCGCGTGAGCTCAGCGTCGGCCGAACGGCGCTCCCACGCGCATGCGTTGGACTCTAGCATGCTCCAGAGCAGCGGCCCACGAGAAATCCCGACGCGCGCTGATGCAGCCCATGCTGCGCTACGCGATCGTCCCGGAGCTGGTTGCCACGCACGGCCTGACTCTTCGGCTACGCCGCGTAGTTCCCCCAGTTGCCGATCGGCCAACCGACGAAGCGCCAGGCAAAGCTCGCGTAACAGTAGTGGCAGCCGAACACGCAGCCCGTGTACGGGTTCACAACGTATTCGGCGTCCGGAAGCTTCGACCGCACGAGGATGGACGTCGCCTCGATCTCGGCGACTCTCACGGATCAGCTCGGTCTCGAACTCACGCCGGCCGACACGCCAGCCCGCAGACGACGGCGGCACGGTAGACGAAAGCTTCGGGCGGGAGGCGAAGGAGTCGATCGTGGACACGCTCCAGAAAGGCGGCGCGGCTTCGCGCGTCCAGCGACTCGAATTTTCGCTTCGACCGCCCGAACGTGGTGTGCATCAAGGCAAGGCCGTCCAGATCCCAGTGATACTCGAAGCGCTCGAGCCACGCCCGCACGGGTTCGAGGCCAGCCACAGCAAACAGCCCACGCATCTTCTCGGGAGAGTTCATCGGCTCGTCCCGTCTCGGACGTGCCGCCACGGGGTCCCGGGCCCCGTGCGCGTCCAGCTCGTGCTCCCAGACCTGCGATGCCTCGGTCTCGGGGTCCTCAGCCCACGTGGCCGTCCCGACGGCCCCGCCCGGACGGAGCACCCGGCTGACTTCCCTGAGGGCCACGATCGGGTCATCCAGATGGAAGAGGACGAACGCCATCACGGCGACGTCGATCGAGCTGTCCCGAAACCCGAGTTCCATACCGTCCATGAGCACGAGGGGGATTCCGTGCGGTCGCGCCAGCTCAAGCATCCCTGGTGAGCGGTCCACGCCCACAACGCACGCGCCCCGCGCCAGGCTCCGGATGTCGGGCAGGTGCGCGCCCGCCCCTGTCCCTAGATCGAGCACCCGCCTCGCTTGGTCCCACGGCAGGGTCTGCAGCAGGCGCTGGCCTATCGGACGGATCACCGGGCTCCAGCTCTCTGCATACCCGCACGCGTGCGATGAATAGATGCCGGCGAGCCTCGCGGTGTCCTCTCGACTCATCGGAACAACGGCTGGAGCAGCGTCTTGTCCAGACGCAGATACTCCGGCTCCCTGAAGCATGTCAATCCCACGGTCATGGCCTGATGCCCCGCCGCGGGCTGGGCCCGGTAGGTTCCGCAGAGGTGGTCCCACCAGGGAAACGTGAAGCCAAAATTCGTGCCGCTCTCGGCTCCCGACGCCGAATGATGGACGCGGTGCATGTCCGGCGTGACGACGACGAGCCGCAACATGCGGTCACACCCCGGGGGAAGACGGAGGTTCGCGTGGTTGAACATCGAGCCGACATTCAGGAGCGCCTCGAACAGGAGCACTGCCAGTGGAGATGCTCCGAGGGCGCTGATGGAGGCGAGCTTCAGACACATCGACAGGAAGATCTCCACCGGATGAAATCGCGCACCCGTGGTGACGTCCACATCGATGTCCGCGTGATGCATACGGTGCACGCGCCAGAGAATCGGCACGGCGTGAAACAGTACGTGCTGCAGATAGATGGCGAGGTCCAGCAGCACGACGGCAATGGCGATCGACAGCACGGCCGGCATCGCGCCGAGCGCATGGAGCAGACCCCAGCCGCGCTGCTCGGCGATCACGGCCATGCCCACGGCCGTCACCGGCAGAGCCAGGCGAATGACGAGCGTGTTGAGCACGACCAGGGAGATGTTCGTGCGCCATCGCCATCGGCGAGCGACCGCACGGGCACGCCGCGGGATCAGCGCCTCCCCTGCCGCCAGGAGCACAAAGACGGCGACGAACGCCGCGAGCCGGATCCCCGCTTCGAACCTCAGGACATCCACGCCGGAGAGAATACCGGGTCCCTTGCATAAGCTCCAATCGGATGTTTTTATCAATCCCATAAGGTTTGTCTTATGCAGCCCACCTTTCGGCAGTTCGAGGTGTTCCTGGCCGTGGCCAAGGCCGGCAGCTTCCGGGCCGCTGCGGAGGCCATGCACCTGAGCCAGCCCGCCCTCTCCCAGCACGTGGCCGAGATAGAGCGTGAGCTGGGGGCGCGTCTCTTCGACCGCCTGGGACGCAAGGTTGCCCTCACCGAAGCCGGCCGGATCCTCGAGGAGCATGCCCTTCGCCTTTTCGCTTCCCTCGCGAGCGCCCGGGAGGCCGTCGCCGACCTCAGCGAGCTCAAGCGCGGTTCGTTGGTCATCGGCGCGAGCACGACGCCCGGGATCTATGTGCTCCCGGGCATCATCGCGGCATTCCAACAAAGATATCCCGGCGTGACATTGAGCCTGCGCATAGACAACTCCACACTCATCGAGGAGCGTATTCGCGGGAATGAGGTGGATCTCGGGGTCGTTGGAGGACATGCGCTCCGGCTCGGCGAGGAATGCGTCGCAGCCGGGCTCCTCGACGAACTGGTGCTCATCGTGCCAGCGAGGCATCGATGGGCTCGGCGGCGGGAGATTCAGCCGGCCCAGCTCGGAGATCAGCGGCTCCTGATTCGTGAAGAGGGCTCCGCCACGCGTCAACACACGGAGCGCGCGCTACAACACGCTGGTGCTCACATCAAGGCATCCATCGAGCTCGGCCACACCGAAGCGATCAAGCAGGCGGTCATGGCTGGGCTGGGGGTCGCCTTCGTCTCGATCCACGCCATCCGGGGCGAGCTGGCTGCCGGCCGGCTGCGTGCGCTGCGGCTCCACGGTCTGCGGATCCGGCGGCACTTCCATATCATCCACAACGAGGCCCGCACGCTGAGCGCGAGTGCCCGAACCTTCATCGACCTGCTCAAGACCACACACGTCGATCTTCGAGGACTGCGAAGCGCCGCGCGGCCGCCGGTGCCATCGGGCGAGCGGTGATCCGGTGATGTCGGCGTTCTCCTAGCGCGCAGCGCTCGCGGCTCAACACATCATTGCTGACGGCGGCAGCGAGCGCAGCCCCCATGGCCGCGATGGCGCCACCGCTATGTGACCTGCCGCTCGCAGGCTGACCTCGTGCTCATGCGAGTAGCCCCCCGATGACCGCGCCAAAACCGACAGCAGACAAGACGAGGCGGCTCGTGTGAAGACAGTGCCATCGGTCTCGACATTCCACCAGTTCGAGGGCCGCGATTCAGACGTCCACGAATCGACCTGGGGCCACGTTGAAGCAGGTGCGAGAACGACACGCCACTCACAAGACCCAGAAGGAAGACGCTGAGGAAGCCAACCCACGCCCTCATGTCTTGAGGTTCCGGCCCCGCTGCGTCTCACGTCACCGTGTAGCCACTCGCCACGAACTTCGTCGGATCGATGTCCGCCACACCGATCTCTTGCTCGTACGTCCCGATCCTGCCGAACAGACGCTTGACCGACTCCTCGACCGCCTTGTAGTCGAGCGCGGTGAACACCGACGTATCACGCAGCTGGCCGTTCTCATCGGGCACCTGGCGTGAGCGTCGTATGCCTTCCTCAACCGCTCTGCGCCCCTTGACTCCCAGCTGATCAAAGAGCACCTGCACCACGTCATGGGCGTATGCCCGCAAGCCATACACCCCTGTGCGATGCACCAGCTCATAGAATTCCGCGCCGTTCGGAATGAGGCCCAGCGAGGGCATCGCGAAACTCTTGATCACATCCATCAAGGCTTCGAGCGCCTGCGCTGGATAGTAGTACAGATACACGCGCGCGATCTCCAGAAAGAAGCTGTAATGCGCCACTTCATCCCTCGCGATGGTCGTCGCGGCCTGCTCCAGGATCGGATCGGCATCGTTCCTCAATTCCGCTTTGCCGCTCCTGCCGCGCGCGATGAGGGCCGTGCCCAGGTAGTTCAACTGCGTGGCGCGCTCCTGCAAGATCGCGTAAAACAGCATGTGCAGCGAATCGGCCCAGGGCAGCCGGTATTCGACCTCACGAAGCGCGTGCTTGTACTCCTCAATCCACTTGAGTGGACGATGTCGCAAGAAGAGCAGCGCGTTCAGCCACAGATCCGCGTGCTTCTCCTCTTCTGAACCCCAGCGGATATGAAAGTACGCGCGCCCATGGCTCTTGCGCGTCAGCATCACCTGCTTGCTCGTGTAATCGGGGACGTATTGCTCGACCGCGAAAAATCCCTCGATGAGCCTGTTCAGCTCAGGCGAATGATCGGTCCGCAGCGCGCGCCAGTTGAACGACCGGTCGGGGTTCCAGTTGCGCGTCGCCTGCGACCGCGCCACATACCATCGATACAAGCCAACCAGCGCACGCTCGACGAGATTGTCCTTCTCTTGCTTGCTCAGCAGCCCCACTGGCCAGCGCGGCCGTTGCCCCTCGACCTCCTTGATAATCTCGGCGTCAGGTGCCGCCATTCGTCCTCCCTCGTCCACTACATTCTCACGCCGGAAGCTTGCGCGCGACGACGACATCCATCGTACAGGTGCGCGACGTGACCCACATCTCGGCCACCTTCAGATACTTACGAAACCGTAGATAGAAATCGCGCCCTACCAGGCCGATCAGTTCGTCGCGGTGCTCGTGCATGTTCGACAGCCAGTGCTTCATGGTCATGCTGTAGTGCCGGTGCGGAATGCTCTCAACATGGGCCGCTTCGAAGCCGGCCTCGTATAGCCGGCTCAACTCTTCCGCCAGCGTCCGATAATTCCCGGTGTACCCATAGATCTGCTGGATCAGATACGTCGCGCGCGTCAGACGCGCATGACTCGGATGCGTGAAGTGCAGTTCCTTGTTCACCATCCGCCCCGCCGGCCGCAGAAGCGCGTGGCAGCTCGAAAAGAATTCGGTCAGGTTATGAAAGTGCACGATGACTTCGTCCGTGTAGATCGCGTCGAATTGCTCGGCATCGCGATAATCACGCCAATGACATTCGACGACCTGCGCGTCCGCGCCGTGGCGCGCGATCCGTTCGTTCGCATACTCAGCTTGCCTGGACGACAGCGTGAGACCCACGCCGCGCACTCCATATCGCTTGCACAAATAGGTGAGCGGACCCCCCCACCCACATCCGACATCCATGATCCGCATGCCGGGCTCGAGCTCCATGTGTCGCGCCAAGAGGTCGAGCTTGGCTTCTTGCGACTCCGTGACGCTCGTCGCGTGATCCCACACGTTGCAGGAGTACGTGTTCCACTCTCCGCCTGTAAAGGCAGTAAAAAAGCGCGGCGGTTGCTCGTAGTGGACGTTGGTGCGCGCCTTGTCCTCTTCAGTCGTGAGAGCTTGATAAATGTCTTCTTCGGGAGCGACGTTCCACTCTTTGCGCGAGCCGCTGCCTGCGTCCGAGCCCGTCATCCGATTGCCCCCTCCGTGTTGCCGCGCATGGCGGCATCAATCCAACGTGGCAATGGCGCGCCGCACAGCCAGCGCCTCGGCATTCGCGCCACTTGCTTCGAATACCTCGCGCGCCCGCTCAAAATGCTCGCGCGCCGCGGAACCCTGTCGACGCGCGAGCTTCACCTGGCCCCAGGCGACATGGGTACGCGCTCGCTCGACGACGCATTCACCCGCCGTCAGCGTCTCAACGCCGAGGGCGAAATGGCTATCGGCTTCGTCCCAGGCCTCGGGCTGGAGCACGGCCAGAGCCTGGCCCCAGATGCATTGGGCGACGCCTTCGCCAAAGAGATTGCCCGATGCGTGAGCGATGGCGACCGCGTGGTCCGCCAGGCTGAGGGCATCGTGAACCTGCCCTCCGCGCAGGGCTATCTCTGCCTCGGCTGCGGCAAACCATTCCCTCAACAGCAAGCGACCCCCCAGCGCCTGAGCGACGGACTTCGACTGCGCCATGCTCATCTTCGCGGCATCGTGCTCGCCTAAACGGCTCTGGGCCCACCCTTGAAAGCCATGACCGATGTAGATCAACAGGCGGTCACCCGATTGCGTGGCGACCTCCAATATTCTGTTCGCCGCTTCCAATGTCTGCGCAAAATCACCTCCCAGCAGATGAATGAAGGAGAGATAAATCCTGCTCAAGGCAATGGCGGTCGGATGTTTGACCTCATCGGCTTTCGCGGATGCCTGCTGCGCGTACGCGACTCCCTCGGCATAATGACCGCGCGCGGCATTCGAGACACCGAGAAAGCCAGAACATCGTATCCACTCTGTCCATTGCGACTGTTTTTCCAAGAGTGGGATTGCCGACTCAAGCAAAGGAGCCGCTTTGGCGAATTGCCCTTGGACAGTCAGCGCCTGCCCTATCACGGCCGCAGGAATCGCCAGTAATTCTTCATCGTGATATTCTTGCGCTACCGTCAAGACCTGACGGTACAAGCCGATGGCTTCGCGAGAGGCGCCTTGCACATAATGGATGCGCCCCATCCAATAGTGGACGCGCGCGAGGAGGATGCGGTCGCTCCCGGGCACGTCCTCCTGGCTGAGCAGCGATGTGGCCAGTTCTTCGGCCTCCGCCAAACGCGCGAGATTGCGCTGCGGGTCCTCCGAAGCCCACGCGACGGTCACGTACTTGACGGCCGCTTCCACGCGCGCGCGACGGTTATCGACCGTGTCCGTCAAATGCGTGAACGCGTCGAGCGCCTGCTGATAGTAGCTCATGGCCTCGGCGTTGGCGTAGAGGCGGGCGGCGCGATCACCGGCCAGGAGCGCGTACTCGACGGCCTTGTCCTGCCGCTCGCTCCGGCCATAGTGGTAGGCCAGTATCGCCGACTGCTCGTCCAGCCGGGTCGTGTAGATCTCCTCGATCGCTCGGGCGATGGCGCCGTGAAGCTCCTTCCGCCGGGGACCCAGAAGGCTCTGGTAGGCGACGTCCTGAGTGACGGCGTGCTTGAAGATGAATTCCAGCTCCGGGAAGAAGCCCATTTCGTGGATCAACTCCAGGTGTTTCAGGGTGTCCAGGTAGCCGACGACCTGTGCCGCCATCTCGGAGATCCGCTCGAGAAGGCGAAGACCGAACTGCCGCCCGATGACGGCGGCGGCCTGGACGGTCCGTTTGACCGGTTCGTCCAGCCGATCGATTCGCGCCCGGATGATGTCCTGCACGGTTCCCGGGAACTCGATGACGGCTGCACCGGACCATCCGATGCCGGCATCCCGTCGAACCAGGATCTTGCGCTCCAGGAGTGAGGTCGTGATCTCCTCGACGAACAGCGGGTTGCCCTCAGCCTTTTCGCGCACGAGCCGCCCAAGGTCCGCCGGATAGTTGGGGCTCTTGAGCAGCCGTGCGATCATCGCCTCGGTCTCGTTGTCGGCCAGGAGGTCGAGGTTGATTTGCGTGTAGTAGGTCTTGTCCCCCCAGCGGACGGTGTAGCCCGGGCGGTGGGTCATCAGTAACAGGTGGGACATCCCGGCCATGCTTTCGATCAGGAACGCGAGGTAGTCTTCCGAGGTCTTGTCGATCCAGTGGAGATCTTCCACGATGATGACGAGCGGCCGGCGCTGACTCCCGACCTTGGCCAGCGTCCGAATCGTCTCAAAGACCTTCTGCCGCTTGACCCTCGGGTCAAGATGCCCGAGGGCATCGTCTGCCCCGGGTAGGTTGAAGAGGTCGTGAAGGTACGGCAAAGCGTCCTCGAGACTCGAGTGAAGCTGACGGATACCCTGGCGGAGCTTCTCGCGGATTTGGAGCTGGTTGTCTCCCTCTTCGATCTGGAAGTTCGCGCGGAGAATTTCTAGCAGGGGCAGGTAGGGCGTTGTCTGGCCATATCCCACGCAGTGACCTTCGAGCCAGGTCGCCCGCTCAGTCTCTAACGATTTGCGGAACTCGTACACGAGGCGTGACTTCCCAACCCCCGGGTCCCCGACAATCCCTACGACCTGGCCTCGTCCCCCTTTCACGCGCGCCCAGCACTCGTGGAGGAGATGGATCTCATGCTCTCGTCCGACGAGTTGAGTGAGACCGCGCTCAGCGCTCACGTCCAGTCGAGTCCGCCCCCGCCGGCGCCCGGTCAGCTTGAAGGCCGTGACCGGCTCGCTGCGCCCTTTGACCCGCACCGGCCCCAGCACTTCACTCCGGATGTACCCCTCCACCAGGCGGTGGGTGGCCTCGGTCATGAGAGTCGCCCCAGGCTCCGCCAGGGCCTGCATTCGGGCCGCCAGGTGGGTCGTGTCCCCGATGGCGGTGTAGTCCATTCGGAGGTCATCGCCGATCCGCCCCACGACGACGAGCCCGGTGTTGAGCCCGAGGCGCAATTGGATCTCGACGTTCCGCTCTTTCTTGAGCTGTTCGCTGAATCCACTGAGCGTTTCGTGAATCGCCAGCGCCGCCTGGACAGCCCGGAAGGCATGGTCCTCCAGGGCCACTGGAGCCCCGAAGAGGGCCATGAGGCCGTCCCCGAGGAATTGGTTGACCGTGCCTTGATAACGGTGGACCGCCTCGGCCATGAGGCGGAGCGCCCGATTCATGACCTCGTGCATGGCCTCGGGCTCCAGGCTTTCCGCCAGCCGGGAGGAGTCCACGACGTCACAGAAGAGGACGGTGACCTGCTTCCGCTCGCCCTCTAATGCGGAACGGGACGTGAGGATCTTCTCCGCGAGATGCTTGGGAGTGTAAGCCTGCGGCGAGGTGAACGTTGTCGCGGCCGCGGCGGCTTCGAGGGGTTGCCCGCACTGGCTGCAGAAGCGACTCTCTGGTGGGTTGGCGCGGGCACAGTACGGGCAGAGGATTTCGCATCGAGCCCCGCAGGAGTTGCAAAATATGGCCTCCTGCGGGTTTTCGTGCTGGCACCGGGGACATCTCATCCGGAGGTCCTCACCATGCCGGGCGGGTGTAGGGGCTGGTTGAGTCCGCTAAGGTTAGCACCGCCGCATGGCGCGGTTCAAATTCTTGCGGACCCTGTGGCCAGTGTCCACCACGTGTCCACCGAGCAACCCCATCGTCGCGCGACCATGCGGAACATCCGGCAGAACCTGTTCTTCGCATTCGTCTATAACGCGCTCGGGGGGCCGGTCGCGGCCGGCGTGCTCTATCCCGTGCTCGGCATCCTGCTCAGCCCCATCATCGCCAGTGCAGCCACGACGTTCAGCTCGGTATCGATCATCGGCAACGCGCTGCGGCTCCGACGAGTCTGTTTGTGAAACGATGGCCGAGCTCCCACGACGCCACGCACGACGCCAGCTGCGTCACGTGCAGCCGATCAGCCCAGATCTCGCTTCCTCGCCTCGAACTCTTCCTTATTGATCTCTCCGCGCGCGTACCGCTGGCGGAGGATCTCGAGCGCCGGGTCCGACCTCGACTCCCGGCCCTGGCGAGCAAGCCACCGGACGCCAAGCACGATAGCGGCGGTCACGACGCCCCAGAACGCGAACATCATGAGCATCATGGCCATCCCCCAGAGCCCCCACATCGGATGCATTCCCCACCCCCACTCGTACACTCGCTCCTGCGCCCAGACGGGATGCGGGGCGAGCATCGTGAGCGCCACGACCGCCATCAGCATGGGATTGTGAGCGTGGGCTTTCATGCCGTCACCTCAGGGGAGCTCAAGAGTCCGATGCACGACGCTGAGAGAGATCCGCTCCTTCACGCGGGCCTGAACTTCCAGAAGTAGTTGACGAAGCCTTCGCCCTCGTGGATGCGCCGGAGGCAGAGCTCGACCGGCATCTCGAAGGTGACCGTGGCGGGATCGCAGTCGGTGAGCTGGCCGTAGAAGCGCCCGCCGCCCTCGAGATCGGCCGACACCATGACGGTGGGCGGATCGGGATTCGGCACCAAGTGGTCTTTCGTGAAGGTGAAGACCCTGCCCCGCCGTGAGATCCGGTACTCGACGAGCTTCGTCGAGGAGCACTGCCAGCAGAGATGGCGCCGCGGGTAGGACACGGCGCCGCAGTCCTGGCACTGCTGGCCGTAGAGCCGGAGATTCTGCTTCTCCTCGCGCACCAGCGTGGGCACGCTGGAGAACGCGCGCACCACCTCGGTCTCGACGTGGCGGCGGAAGCTCAGGAACTTGCCGTAGTGCTGGAGCGGCACGCCGGAGGCCAGCTGGGCGGAGACGGGCCGGTGGAAGCTCGCCCGGGCCAGGTGATCGGTGCACTGGAAGAGGAGCGCCTCGGCGCCGCTGCCATAGGAGACGACGAGAACCTGGTCGCCCGGCTTCGACTCTTCGAGCGCCGCCGCCAGACCCAGGAGACAGGAGGCAGTGCCGGTATTGCCGGCCCGGCCGATCACCGGCTCCTTCGGCATCGCGGACTCCCTGAGCCGGAGCTGCTTGACGAGGGCCGCATGGGTCCGCGCGTCGGGGCCGTAGAGCACGACCCTGGCGATGTCCTCCCGCTTGCGCCCCGTCGCCGTGAGCAGCCCCTCGACCGCCTCGGCGATGTGCTTGTCGAGGCCGTAGCTCTTGACGAAGGCCATGTCGGGGAGCACCGACAGATAGCGGTCGCCCTGAAGCCGCCAGACATCGGTGAAGTCGTGGCTCGCGGCGTATCCGCCCTCGAAGCTCGCGATGACGTCGCCCTCACCGACGAGCACCGCCCCCGCCCCGTCGCCGATCTGGACCTCTTCGGGCGTCCCGGGCGCCACGGGCCTCACGTCCGCCGCGGCGACCAGGGCGTGGGCCGCCGACCCGGCCTTGACCATGTCGAGGGCCAGGCGGAGCGCCGTGGTGCCGGCGCGAAGCGAGCCGCCGAGGTCCGCCGTCAGCACCGCGGCCGGCATGTCCGCCACGGTGGCGACAATGGCGGCGCTCGACTTCTCGGCATAGGGCGCCGAGGTCGAAGCCAGGAAGCAGGCGCCGACAGTCTTGGCGTCACGGCCGTGCAGCGCGATCAGCGCGGCCTCCGCGGCCATGGTCAGGCTGTCCTCGTCGTAGCCCGCGACGGCTCGCTCTCCGGCCCCGCCGGCGCCCCACACAGCGCCCAGCGCCTTGCCCGAGAGCCGGTACCGGGGCACGTAGCCGCCCACAGACAGAATGCCGATCATGTGTGCCTCACCTCCTGCCCGCCCCGTCTCCACCACCCCTCACCCTGCCCTCTCCCCTGAGGGGAGAGGAATGCAGCTCCCCTGAGGGGAGAGGAATGGAGGGAGGGTTACGCGTCATAGGGACCGAGGAAATAGCGGCGAGGGTCGAAGAGCCGGACCAGCGCGAGCTCGTCAGCCCCGGGCGCCACCGAGCGCCGGAGCGAGGGAGCCACGGCGAGATCCCAGCCGCAGGCCGAGCGCGCGGCATCGACGGCCTCGGCTTCCGGACGGTTGCCGAAGACGCCGGTGAGCCGGAGCGTCCCGTCCTCGCCGTGCTTCTCGTAGACGCCGAGGTCGGAGACGACGGTGCGCACGGCGCGGCCCGGCGCGGTGATATAGGGCACTTTGTCCACGAACCGCTTCGCCGACTGCTGCAGGGACACCAGCACCTCGCGTGCGGAGGAGGTGATGTCGTTGGCGCCGCCCGAGCCGGTGACATAAGCCACGCCGGGGATGATGGTGGAGTTGATGTTGCCGTGCTTGTCGATCTGCCCGGCGGCGAGCGAGCCCAGGCAGGCGTTGTGCCGGCCACCCATGAAGACGCCCATCACGTGGAGGATGTCCGTCAGCATCTTGGAGGAGGGAAAGTTGCGGAACGAGAAGACGAACGGCTCGGCCGGGCGAGGCAGGTAGCCGACCATGCCGGTCTCGGCCATGAGCTCCACGTCCACGCCGGCCCGCTTGAGCTCGTAGGCCGCCAGCCAGGCGGCGAGGTTGGAGTTCCCGACGCCGGCGAGGAAGGTCCGGTAGCCGTGCGCGCGCACCTTCTCGCCGAGCAGTCTCGCCGCCGTCACCACCATCCACTCGGAGGGCGAGGCCGGCGCGCCCGGCGCCGGCAGCGCCGAGGCCAGCGATTCGAGCTCGGAGACCCACGCGTCGCCGTCCGCCCGCCCCTTGGTCTCCATGATCCGGGCATAGCCGAGCTTGGCGAGATAGGCCTGCTGGTCCGGCACGTCGAGGATCCATTCCTTGATCCAGGCATCCGCGGTCGCCGGCTCCCGAAAGGCGCGACGGCACTCGAGGATCCACTCGAGGTCCTCGGCATAGCCCTCGAGCTCGGGCACGCCCATGGCATACATGCCGCCCGGGTGGCAGCCCTGCGGCGCCTCGACCACCGCCTGGACGTACTGCGCGGGCAGCTTGACGAGGCTCGCGTGGCGCCGGATGAACTCCGTCGAGACGATGCGCTCGACCGTGACGAGGGCGCCGCGCCTGGCGGCCATGGCACCGTAGAAATTCTCGTTGAGCGGCGCCGCCGTCAGCACGTTGCCCCCGCGATCGGCCGCCCAGGCGTGGATGAGGGCCACGTCGGGCACGAGGGCGCGGACATAGCCCACGCGCCCTTCGGCGCCGAAGGGATCGTCGGCCGCGATGAAGTCGCCCGCGCGCGCGTTGTCGTCCTCCATGGAGGAGCCGAGCAGCGACCTGGTCGTGAGGAAGGGCACACCCATGGCGCCGGCCAGGAGGCGCAACGGCAGGGTCAGCATGGACCAGTTCTGGACCTCGAGTCGCCCCTCCAGCACCGCCCGCGAGATCAGAGCCTGCGGCGTTGGGAAGGGATAGCCCTCGCCCATGAAGGTCGTGATGACGCGGCGGACGAGGCCGCCGTGGATGAGGGCGGTCCAGGGCGAGCCGACGCCGATGGTGGCCAGCGTGAAGTCCGGTCGCCGGCCCCACCACTGGCGCGTGACCTCGCGGACCAGGACATTGGCCCGGCCGTGGGCGGCGCCGACGTAGAGCGTGTCTCCGGCCTTGACGTGCTGGTGCACGGCATCGGCGAGCGGGCTGACCTTGTCCGGCCCCTCGTGGACCGGCAGCTCGAGGCGCCGCCTGATCACATCGTGATAGGCGGCGTCCATCAGGCTACTCCAGGCTCTCGGCGAGGATCTCGGCGATGTCCCGGGTCTTGATCTTGTCGGCGACCTCCTTGCTCTTCACGCCATCCTCGAACATGGTGAGGCAGAAGGGACACGCCGAGGCCAGAATATCCGGCTTCACCTCCATGGCCTGTTCCACGCGCACCTGATTTACGCGGCGGCCCTCGTTCTCCTCCAGCCAGGCGCGGCCGCCGCCGCCGCCGCAGCAGAAGCCCTTGGACCTGGACAGGCGCATCTCGAGCAGCTCGGCCTTGCTCGCCGAGGCCAGCACCCGCCGCGGCTCCTCGTAGATGTCGTTGTACCGACCCAGGTTGCACGCGTCGTGATACGTGATCCGCGCCTCCTGGTTCCGCGCGACCCGCAGGCGTCCCGCGGCGATCAGCTCGTCCAGCAGCTGGGTGTGATGGATCACCTTGAAGTGGCCATCGAAGTCCGGGTACTCGTTCCGGATGGTGTTGAAGCAGTGGGGACAGGCCGTGACGATCGTCTGGAACCGGTAGCGCTTCAGGGTCTCGACGTTCCCTTGGGCCAGCGTCTGGTACAGGTATTCGTGCCCCAGGCGCCGGGCCGGCTCGCCGGTGCACGTCTCCTCGTTGCCGAGGATCGCGAAGTCGACGCCGGCGGCCTGCAGGAGCTTGACGAAGGCCCGCGCGACCTTCTTGTTGCGCTCGTCGAAGGAGCCGTAGCAGCCGACCCAGTAGAGATACTCGGCCTGGCTCACGTCGCTCATGACCTTGACGTCCAGGCCCTGCGCCCAGTCGGTCCGTGTCTGCCGCGACATCTGAAACGGGTTCCCGTTGTTCTCGAGGTTGCGGAACGTCGGCTGCAGCTCGGCGGGGAACCGCGACTCGGTGAGGACGAGCCAGCGCCGCATGTCCACGATCTTGGGCACGTGCTCGATGAAGACGGGGCAGGCGTCCACGCACCAGCGGCAGGTCGTGCAGGCCCAGAGCACGTTCTCGTGGATCACGCCGCCCACCATCGGCTTCTCGGCTGCTTCCTGATCGTGCTTGGCGCGGGTGCCCCCCCGTTCCAGGAGGTGGTCCCGGAGGTTGAGGATGAGCCACTTCGGGTCCAGCTCCTTGCCGCTGACGTTGGCCGGGCAGCCGGAGGTGCAGCGGCCGCACTCGGTGCAGTTATAGAGATCGAACAGGTCCTTCCAGGTGAGCTCCTCGAGGGTGCCGACCCCGAAGGTCTCGGCTTCCTCGAGGTTCGCCGTCGGAAACGTGCCCTTGGGGGTCTGCGGAGCGAAGAACACGTTGAACGGGGCGGCCATGATGTGCAGATGCTTCGAGTACGGGAGATACACCAGAAAGCCCAGGAGGAGCACCGCGTGGATCCACCAGGAGACGTGGAAGATCGCCGTCACGGCGCCACCCGGAAGCTGCGTGAGCAGGCCCGCGAGCGCGCTCCCCGCGAATTGCCACCGGTCGCTCGGCGCGGGGGCCAGCACGATCCGGCCGGCATCCGCCGCGAGGTCGGTGACCATGAGCCCGAAGATCAGCAGCAGGATGAAGAGCCCTTCGGCCGAGAGCGTGAGGCGGCGGGGCTTGGTCACCAGGCGGCGGAACGCCGCGTAGGCGATGGCCGCGATGACGGCCACGCTGAAGGCGTCTTCCACGATCAGGTAGGGAGCCGTATTGGAGAGAAACGGGAGGCGGAACCCTTCGACCATCCCCTCTCCGAAGAACTCGAGCGTGCCGAGAGTCAGGATGACGAAGCCCCAGAAGATCGTGGCATGCATGAGCCCCGGCCAGAAGTCGTTCTGGAGCAGCCTCGCCTGGCCCAGCACATTGACGACGACCGCCAGGAGCCGGGCGGGCACCTTGTCCCACCGCATCGCCGGCTTCCCGGCCAGCATGAGCCGGACGAGGAAGAGGGCGCGGCGCGCGAAAAGGACGAGCGCGACGACGATCAGCGCGTAGAACGGAAGCCAGCCGGGGATGAGTCCGTACCACTGATGAGAGGGAGACATTTAGCGAGACCTCCGTTCGGGGTCGCCGTCGCGCCTCATAGTGGGGTGCGGCCTCGGAGGTGTCAAGGCTCGCGCAGCAGGCGCTCGAGGATGCGCTCCACGCCGGAGTAGGCGTCGAGCGTCCCATCGGCGACGGCCTCCACGGTCGGTCCGAGGGCGGCGTCCCGCTCGACCCGCTCCAGCACCTGGGCGGCGAACCGCTCCTGCAGGAGCGTGCGGAGCTCGGCGCGCCTCCGGCTCTGCCGGCGCTTTTCGAGCGCCCCCGAGCTCTCGAGCGCCTGCCTGTGGCGCTTGACCTCCGCCAGCAGCTCGGTCACGCCCACGTCGTTGGCCGCCTGCGCCGACAGCACGGGGATCTCCCACTCGATATCCTTGGCCGAGACGCTGCTCGAGTAGTGCAGGTGCGCAGAGAAGCGCAGCTCGCCCATGAGCGCGTGCGCGCCTTCCCGATCCGCCTTGTTGACCACGAAGATGTCGGCGACCTCCATGAGGCCCGCCTTCATCGCCTGTACTGAGTCGCCCGACTCGGGCACCAGGGCGACGACCGTCGTGTCCGCGAGCTTGACGATGTCAAGCTCGGTCTGCCCCACGCCCACCGTCTCGATGAGGATCCACGGGAAGCCGAAGGCATCCATGAGCTTGAGCACGTCGCCCGTCGCCGCGGCGAGCCCGCCCAGGCTGCCGCGAGTGGCCATGCTGCGGATGAAGACCTCGGGATCGAGCGTGTGGGTCTGCATCCGGATGCGGTCGCCCAGCACCGCGCCCCCCGTGAAGGGGCTCGAGGGATCCACGGCGACCACGCCGACGGGAACGCCCTCGGCACGCAGGTGGGTCGTAAGGCGGTCCACGAGGGTGGATTTGCCAGCGCCCGGCGGCCCCGTGACGCCGAGGACATGGGCGCGACCGAGGCGCGGCTGCACGGCCCGCATGATCTCGGGCACGTCCGGCATCCGGTTCTCGACGCGCGTAATGAGGCGGGCCAGTGCCAGGCGGTCGCCCGCCAGCATGAGCGGAACTAGGTGGGACCGGGAGGGGGGAGGCACCCGCCGATTCTAGCAGATTCGGCACGGCGCCCCGGGGAGGCGAAAGGTTCCCCGGGGCCGGATGGCGCTACTGCTTGGCGAAGGTCAGGTCGGTCTCGAGCTGGATCTCGTTGGACAGCTTCAGGGACAGGAGCTGGGGAACGGTGATGCCGTGGTTGCTGAAGGAGGTACCGAACTTCGAGCGCACCTTGATATTGTCGCTGGCGAAGCCGAACCGCTTCTGAGCCTCGACCTGCTCGGGTGTGAGCTTGATGTACGTCACGCGGGCATCAGCCACGGTCTCGACGGGCTTCTGCTTGATCGTGAGGATGCCCCGGACCTTGGCCATGATCTCTTTCCCCGCCTCGAGCGCCCCGGGGATCTCGATGCTCTTGATCTCGAACACGGCGAACCTGTTCGCCTCGTTGGCCGTGTCGAGGTACTGCGGCGTCTGCATGTCCGCATCGCGCTTGGCGATGCCGCTACTGAGCGTGGTCAGGTCCACCTTGATCACGCCCGTGCCGCCCGCGGGCTTGAGCGGATCCACGCTGAGGCTGCCCGTCACGGCGGGCCCCGCGGTATTGCCCACGATCGTCTCAAGGGGCGCGTCCGTCTTGAAGGTGGCGCGCGAGGAGTTCGGCAGCACTTTGAAGCTCATGGGCTCCGCCCGGGCGGCCATCGGCAGGGCCACGGCCAGGGCGAGCACCGCCACGATGAGTCGTCGAATCATTGGTATCTCTCCCGTGAGAGGGTGGACTGGATGCTCGTGGAGGCCGCGCAGCACGAACGTAACTCAGGATCCCGCGCTCTGGTTCCCGGCCACGGCCGGAGCAGCGTCGTCCCCGAGCCGGGCCTCCATGACCAGGGCGTCTTCGCCCGTGTCGAAATAGTACCCGTTGCGACGTCCGATGACCTGGAAGCCGAGGCTACCGTACAGGGCCAGGGCCGGCGCATTGCTCGGCCGCACCTCGAGAAAGGCCAGCGCCACGCCCCGCGCCACCCCCTCGGCCAGGGCCGCCGCGAGCAGGGCCCTGCCAATGCCGCGGTGGCGCCAGTCCGGGTGCACGGCCAGGTTGGTGATGTGGATCTCGTGGCCGATCTCCCAGAGGCAGAGATAGCCGACCACGCGCGTCCCGGCGCGCATCGCGGTGCAGCGTGCCACGCGGTTCTGCTGCATCTCGTAGCGGAATGCCGCGGGTGTCCACGGCGTGGGGAAGGAGACACGCTCGATGGCCACGATCTCGTCGAGGTCCGCCAGGGTCATCGGGCCGATGCCGAGCGCCGTCTTCACGTCCGTTCTCACGCTCGCCGTGACTTGAGCTCGGCTTCCGAGGGCCGGAGGTAGAGCGGGCTCACCCCGTCAGCGGAAACTCCACCGCCCGACGCCAGCATCTCCAGGCCCAGCTGGGCCACCACTGCCGCCGAGGGCATCCGCTGGGCGACCGGAGCGAGCTGGACGCCGGGGCCGAGGCGCTGGAGCCACGGGCTGCAAAGTCCGATGCCGTCGCCCAGGAGGATCACCGGCGCTTCCAGGCGGGCCGCCGCGACCTCGGGCGGCAGCGCCAGGTAGTCCCATTCACGGACCATGGCCCGCCCGTTCCACCGGTAGCGCGAGAGGTAGACCTCGCGCTTGCGGGCATCCAGGATGGGGCAGACGGGCGCTCCGGCGAAGGGCAGACGCGCCGCGAGCGCATCGAGCGTGGGCACGGGGGCGACGGGCACGTCGAGAGCCAGGGCGAGACCCTTGACGGTCGCGATGCCGACCCGCAGGCCCGTGAAGGAGCCGGGTCCGATGGAGACGGCAAGGCCGTCCAGATCCCGGACCGAGAAGCCGCAGTCATCGAGGAGCCGATCCACTGCGGCGAGGAGGCGCTCCGAGTGCGTGACCGCAACATTGAGCGTGATCTCGCCCAGCAGGCGGTCGCCGTCGACGAGCGCGGCCCCGCCCGAGAGGGTGGCGCTCTCGAGCGCGAGGACCTTCATGGCCAGAAAGTCTATCACGCGGTGCGGTCGGCCCATCTTTGGCATTGACAAGAGCGCGCCACGGCCGTCATCCTTAACCCTCCATGGCTCCGCAGACCACCAAGGACGCCGCTCGCATGGACGCCGAGGTGCGCGAGAAGATCCATCTCGAGATCCTCAAGCGGACCGGCGCGTACCACGCCAACGACCACATCCTCCTGCCGTCGGGCCAGCACACCAGCGAGTACATCGAGAAGACGCTGGTGACGACCGAAGCTTCCTTCACGGAAGGTCTGGGCGCCGTCATCGCCAAGCACTTTGCCCAGTGGCCCATCGACGTGGTGCTCTCGACGGGGCCCGGGGCTCTTGTCCTGTCCCACTGCGTGGCCCGCGCGCATCCATCCCGCCCCACGCTGATGTATGGCACCAAGGGCGTCTCTGCTGGCAAGCGCAAGGTCACGCTTCCGGCCGAGTTCCACCGGCTGATCCGGCCCACCACCAAGGTCCTGATCGTCGAAGACCTCGTCAGCTCCGGCACCACGGTCAAGCTCCTGAGCGACCTGGTCGAGGAGCTGGGCGGACAGGTCATCGGCATTGGCGCCCTCTGGCGGCGCACCAAGAGGGCCGAGGTCGCGGGCAAGGAGATCTTCAGCCTCGTGAGCCGGGACTTCCCGACCTATCCGCCAGAGCACTGCCCGATGTGCAAGAAGGGGGTCGCGCTCAACCAGGAGTTCGTCCGCCGCCGCGAGCATCGCAGGCCTTCCTCGGCGCGCGAGAAGAGCTAGACCGCCAGCCCCCAAGATGTGGGGTATGGGAGGCCGTCGCTACCCCGCATGGTGTATTTTCCGCTTGACAGTCCCTGGACCCTCCGCCAGAATCCCGTGAAAGAAAGAAAAAACCGCGGGACGCGCGGAGCGGGAGGAGGTGACACGATGGCGAAGAAGAAGAAGGCCAAGAAGAAGAAGAAGTAAGGCGCCCATAGTGGCGCTCGGCCCTGTCGGCCCCATCCCGACAGGGCCGATCTATCTTAGCGTCTGCCCTTCCCTCGAGACCGCATGACTCACGCCAGAGCCTACTGCCTCCTCGTTCTCGTGACGCTCCTCTGGGCTGGCAACTTTCCGGCCAGCAAGATCGGCCTGGCCGAGCTCGGCCCTCTCTCGCTGACCGGCGTGCGCGCCCTGCTCATCACGCCCGTGCTCGTCGTGCTCGCGCGCCTGGCGGAGGGCGGCATCCCGACGCTCCACCGGCGCGACTGGACAGCCTTCCTCGTCCTCTCGCTGACGGGGCTCGTCGGCAATACCACGATCTGGTTCTGGGGAATGAAGTACACCAACCCGATCAATGCGGGCATCCTGGGCGCCGCAGCGCCGGTGGTCGTGGCGGCGCTGGCCGCGCTGTGGCTCCGTGACCGGCTCTCGCCCCCGAACCTGGCGGGCATAGCGCTCACGGTGGCGGCCGTGCTGCTGACGCTGTCACACGGGTCGATCGAGAGGCTCTCCACGCTCGCCTTCAACCGCGGCGATCTCCTGATCCTCACCTCGGAGATCGGCTGGATAAGCTACACGCTCTACAGCCGGTCGACCGCGACCCAACTGCGCCCCGTAACCATCATGGCAGGGGTCCATGCGGTCTCCGTGGTCGTGCTGGTGCCGCTGATGCTACTGGTCGAGGGGTGGCAGCCGCTGGCGCGGGCGACCTGGGCCGGCTGGGGCGTTGTCCTCTACGGGGCGTTCCCGGTGACGCTCGGGCACCTCTGGTATTACCAGGCCGTTCGGACCGTCGGGGCGGGCCGGGCGGCAGTCTTCACTAACATCGTGCCCTTCCTCGTGATCGGGCTCAGCTGGGCCATTCTGGGCGAGACCGTCCACTGGTACCACCTGGTGGGCGCGACCATCGTGATCGCCGGCGTGGCGCTGGCGACCCGGCGCTAGCAAAGACTGGCCCAGCCGGGGCGGTCCCTACTTCTTGGCGGGCGGCTTGGAGACGGGCTTGACCGCCTTGGGCTTGTCGCCGTCCTTGATCAGGCCCTTGACCTCGTCCATGAACTGGGCGATGTCCTTGAACTGGCGGTAGACCGAGGCGAAGCGCACGTAGGCAACCTGGTCGAGCTTCTGGAGATGCTCCATGAGCACCTCGCCCAGCTCGAGGCTCGTGATCTCCTTCTCGGCCCGCTCGTGGAGCTTGGCCTCGATGTCGGCCACGACATCGTCGACCGCCTGCACGCCCACCGAGCGTTTCTCGCAAGCCTTGAGAATCGAGCTGCGCAGCTTCTGCCGGTCAAACGGCTCGCGACGGCCGTCGCGCTTGACGACGTGCGGCAGCACGTCCTCGATGTACTCGTACGTGGTGTACCGACGGTGGCACTTGAGGCACTCGCGGCGGCGGCGGATGAACTCCCCTTCGCGCCCGACGCGGGAGTCGACCACGCGGTCCTCCGTGTGGCCGCAGAACGGACACTTCACGTGAGGCGCTCCGCGTAGAGGGGGAACCGGGAGGTCAGCTCCTGCACCTCGCCGCGCACTTTGGCCTCCGCCGAAGCGTCTCCCAGGCTCGACAGGACCCCGTCGATGAGCGCCGCGATCTGGGCCATCTCGGGCTCGCGCATGCCGCGCGTGGTCACGGCAGGCGTGCCGATGCGGATGCCGCTCGTGACCATGGGCCCCTTCGTGTCGAAGGGAATGCCGTTCTTGTTGAGCGTGATCCACGCGCGGTCCAGCGCCTCCTGGGCATCCTTGCCCGTGATGCCCTTGGGCGCGAGGTCCACCAGAAGGAGATGGGTATCGGTGCCGCCCGAGACGAGCCGGTAGCCGCGCGAACGCATGGCCTCCGCCAGGGCCTTGGCGTTCTTGATGATCTGCCCCTGGTAGGCGCGCCACTCGGGGGTCTGCGCCTCGCGGAATGCCACCGCCTTCGCCGCGATCACATGCATGAGCGGCCCACCCTGGATGCCGGGGAGAACGGTGCGGTCGAGGTCCTTGGCGTACTGGCCGCGGCACATGACCATGCCCCCGCGGGGCCCGCGGAGCGTCTTGTGCGTGGTGGTCGTGACGAAGTCGGCATACGGCACCGGCGACGGGTGCAGCCCGGCCGCCACGAGCCCGGCCGGATGGGCGATGTCAGCCATCAGCGCCGCGCCCACCTCGTCGGCGATCTCCCTGAACGGCTTGAAATCGATGGCGCGCGGGAAGGCCGAGCCGCCGGCGATGATGAGCTTCGGGCGATGCTGCTTCGCGAGGTCGCGCACCTGGTCGAGATCGATCCGCTCCGTATCCCTCGTGACGCCATAGGGCACGATGGTGTAGAGGCGGCCCGAGAAGTTCATCGGGCTGCCGGCCGTGAGATGTCCCCCGTGAGCCAGGTTGGGCCCGAGGACGGTGTCCCCCGGCTTGAGCAGCGTGAAGTACACCGCCATGTTGGCCTGCGAGCCAGAGTGGGGCTGGACATTGACGTGCTCGGCCCCGAAGAGCTCCTTGGCGCGGGAGATGGCGAGCTCCTCGGCGATGTCCACGATCTCGCAGCCGCCGTAGTAGCGTTTGCCCGGGTAGCCTTCGGCGTATTTGTTGGTCATCACCGAGCCGACTGCCTCGAGCACGGCGTCCGAAACGAAGTTCTCCGAGGCGATCAGCTCGAGGTTGCGCGACTGGCGGAGGGTCTCTGCCCGGATGGCTTTGGCGATCTCGGGGTCGACCTGCTCGAGCCGCTTCATGCGCCGCTCCTTGCCCGAGACGGGCCGCGCTCGATCTCGGTGATCTTGTCCACGCGCCGGGCGTGACGGCCTCCCGCGAACGGGGTCTCGAGCCAGGCGCGCAGGATCTCGAGGCCGGTCTCGCGCCCGGTGAGTCGTCCGCCCATCGCCAGCACGTTGGCGTCATTGTGCTCGCGGCTCATACGGGCCGTGAACACATCCCCGCAGAGGGCGGCGCGAATTCCGGGCATCTTGTTGGCGGCGATGGCCATGCCGATGCCCGTGCCGCAGACGAGAAGGCCGCGGTCGACCTTGCCGATGGACACGGCCTCGGCAACCTGGGCGGCGTAGTCGGGATAGTCGACCGAGTCGGGACCGTGCGTGCCGAAGTCGAGAACCTGGTAGCCGGCGTCCATGAGCCAGGCCTTGAGCGCTTCCTTTAGCTCCCAGCCGGCATGGTCGGCGCCCAGGGCAACGGCTAGCATGGCGGCCCGAATTTACGCTCCCTCGGGGGCAGGTGTCAAGGCGCCCCAACCTGTTGGGGCCCACCTGCTGCGGGCGCTCGAGAGCCGGGCGCCCAGAAAGCCGGGGATCAGCGCTGGGCAGGGCCGCCGGCCCTGACGCGCGAGAGCAGCAGGAAGCCGATCAGGAAGAAGCTGCCGACGGCGAGAATGCCGGCCCTCTGGTTGCCGCCGGCCGCGTGGGAGATCCCGCCGAAGATCAACGGGCCCATGACGGCGGCGCTCTTCCCGCAGAGGCTGTAGAAGCCGAAGATCTCGGCCTCCATGCCGCGCGGGATCAGCGTGGCGAGGAAGGTACGGCTGGCAGCCTGCACGGCGCCGAGCCCGGTGCCGGCCACCACGGCCAGCACCCAGAACTGACCCGGCGTCTCGACGAAGTACGCCGCGACCACGACGGCCGTCCACTGGACGAGCGTCACCATCACGACGCGCTTCGGGCCGAGCCGATCCGTGGGCCTGGCCCAGGCCAGAGCGCCGGCGAGGGCGGAGACCTGGACCACGATGTAGAGGACGATGAGCCGGTCCATGGGAAAGCCCAAGGTCTGGGCGGCGAAGATCGCCGAGAAGCCCACCACGGTATTGACGCCGTCCTCGTAGAGGAAGTACGCGCCGAGAAATCGCCGCAGGTCCCTGAGCTCGAGGATCCTCCGGGCCGTGGCGAGCACCTCGGCGCCTGCCTGTCTCGCGGCCACCAGCACGGAGAGCCCTTCCCCGGGCGGCTCGGGCAGAAAGAGGAAGGCGGGCAGCGAGAAGACGCCAAAGAGCGCTGCCGTGCAGAGGAAGGCGCCACCGTAGGCCTGGGCCCGGACGAAGGGCAACGCCGCAAGGAGCGCCACGATGGAGCCCGCGTACCCCACGGCGAAGCCCCAGGCCGAGACGCGCCCCTGATGGCTGGGCGGTGCCAGCTCCGGCAGGTAGGCGTTGTAGTAGACGAGGGCGCTCTCGTAGCCGATATTGCCGAGAACACCGAGCACGAACCCGCGGAGGACCATGCCGGGCTCGACCGTCGCCATGAGCGCCGTCGCCGTCACCGACAGCACCGTGAAACCGATGAACAGCGGGCGTCTCACGCCCGCCCGGTCGGCGATGCCGCCGAGCAGGGGCGACGTCACCGCGACGGCCGCCATCGAGACCGAGATCACCCGTCCCCACCACAGGTCGCCCACGCCCGCGTCATTGCCGACGACCACGATCGCGTAGTAGGCCGCGTAGATCGTCGCGAAGACGACGGCGGCGAAGGACGAGTTGGCGAAGTCGTAGAGGGCCCACGCCACGATGCGTCCGGGCTTCATCGCGCCGCGTCCCGCTCAGCGGAGCCCAGGACGAAGAAGGCCGTCGGCAGGAGCGAGAGGAGAAAGAGGGCGAGCCGGCGTGAGCCGCCGAGCCACCAGGCGCTCCGCGCCTCGGCAGCCCGGCAGAGCGGGAAGATCACGGCTCCGGACGCGATCGTGAAGGTCGCGGGGACGTCGGCCTCGGGACGGAGAACCCGGACGGCCAGCCCTGTCAGGCGGTACGGGACGGAGCGTTTGAGGAGGCCCATGATGGCCGCCCGCGCCGGCTGGCTCGGGCTGGCGTGCCGGAGGCGCCGAGGTGGGCCAGCGTCGCGCTCATGGCAGGGGCGGCGCCAGACGCGCCCTGGGCGCCGGCGCATGCCCGCCGGCACCGGGCGGAAAGTCGAACGTCTCGATGGCGGCCCCTTCGACGCCCGTCCGCACCAGTGCCCCGACGTCGAGCGTGCCCTCCATCGCGTCGATCTCCTCCCGGCCCAGCCGCGTGCCCGGATGGGCGGGGGTGAAGAGCGTGCAGCAGTCCGCGTCCGGCTCGATGGACGTCTCGAAGGTCTCGAGCCGCTGCGCCGATTCCATGATCTCGACCTTGTCCATGCCGATCAGGGGTCGCAGCACCGGCAGGGTCGCCGCCTCGTCGATCCGCGCGAGGTTGTGGAGGGTCTGCGAGGCGACCTGGCCCAGGCTCTCCCCGGTGACGAGGGCCAGCGCACCCGTCTGCCTGGCCAGCGCCTCCGCGATCCTCACCATGAGGCGTCGGTAGACGACGACGCGGGCCACGGGGCGGACGGCCAGGACCACTTCCCGCTGGATCTCGCCGAAGGGTACGAGGTAGAGATGCGAGACGTACTGCCACTGCGTCAGCCTCCGGGCCAGCTCGCGGACCTTGATGATGGAGGCATCGGGCAGGTAGGGCACGCTGTGGAAGTGGACGAAGTGAACGCGGCAACCGCGCTTCATCATCCGCCACGCGGCCACGGGCGAGTCGATGCCCCCGGACAGCAAGGCCATGACGGTTCCACCCGAGCCTACCGGCAGCCCGCCCGCGCCCGGCCGCCGGTCCGCGTAGACGAACGCCTCGCGCGGCAGCACCTCGACGTGGACATTGAGCTCGGCGCGCTCCAGGTCCACCCGCGCCCCGGGCCGGCGCTGCAAGACGTGGGCCCCCAGCTCGCGGTTGAGCTCCACGGAGCTCAGCGGGAAGGTCTTGAAGGCGCGGCGCGCCGTGATGCGGAACGAGGCGAAGCGCCGGTCCTGGATGGCGTGGTCCACGGCCCGCTTGAGCTCGTCGAGCGACGAGCCTGTGCGGACCGCGAGGGCCAGATTCGCGATCCCGCAGACGCGGTCGAGCCGGGCGCCGGCCGCGCGCGGATCGGGGTGACCCTCGAGATCGAGCACGATGCGGCCGGGTAGCTGGATCACGCGCGAGGAACCCAGGTCGCTCACGGCCCGCGCGATGTTCTCCTGGAGCCGGCGCAGGAAAACCGGCCGGTTTCCCCGCTTCAGACTGATCTCGTGGTAGTGCACGATGGCGCAGGGGCGGAGCCCCGCGGGCATCATGGCTCGGCTCCCGGAGATCCCGGGTGCTTGGGACGCCGGCGGTAGACGGTCTTCGGGATTTCCACCTTCGGCGGCTTGCGTGGCATAGGCTTGCGGACGCGGGCGTGGACGGGCTTCTTCCGCTTCACGCGCCTAGTATATGCCGCCGGGAAACGTGTCGATCCCGGCGTGCCTGCCGGCTGCTCTGTACATCTTGACTCCCGCCCAGGAGCGGCCAGACACGCCGTCGTGGAGCGCCCAGCTCCTCCCCCGCACCGTCCGGCCGGCCTCGGGCGCGCGGAACGGCGAAGAGCCATCGAGCCCCACGGCGAGCGCCCCACCCTCACTGAAATCGGCCTGGATCACGTCCATGACCTCGCGGCCGAGGAGGTAGCCACAGCCCTGCCGCTCGTAGAGGACGGCCGAGTGGTAGAACAGCGGTTCGATGAGATAGACGTCGGTGCCGATCAGCCGGCAGAAACCGTCCATGGCCTCGAGGATGCGTGGCAGGAGGCGAAGGCCCCGGCGCACCTGCCCGGGGGCCAGCCCGTCCTTCAAGGCACGCATCTCTTCGTCCACGTTGCGGGAGACCGTGCCGAAGAGCGTGTCACGACCCTCGGGATCGCGGTCGATGCCGTAGCGGGCCGCCCGCGGGTCGGTGATCTGCACGAAGGCGAGCTCCGGAACGGAGAGCGGAGACATCTCGACGTCCACCAGCAGCGCGGGGTCGCGGTCCTCGATTGAGGAGCGCACTTCGACCCGCGCCCACGGCTTCTCCGCGGGCGCCGTGATGCGCACGAGCCTCGTCCCCTCAGGCCCGGCGAGGGTGCGCGGGTCGATGCCGAAGCGGTCGAGCAGCTCCTCGGGCACCAGTCGCACGTAGAGCGCCTCGACCATCTCGCGCGGCAGGTGGTTCATCTCCTGGATCGAGGAGAGTCCAAGCCCCTCCGCCCGGGCGTCCACGCTAGCGCGCTCCGCCCGCGGCGAGCATCCGCGCCCGGACCAGATCGTCCGGGGTGTTGACGTTCAGGAAGACTACCGCCGGCTCTCCCTGGGCCGCCACGTCCGCCTCGGGAATCTCGAGCACCCGCACCTCGTCGAAGAAGCCCGTGATCTTGAGCCGGCCCGCGGCGATGCGGCGCTCGATGGGTCCGAGACACGCCTTGGCGTAACTGGCGTGCAGCGTCTCGTGGAAGCCGTTGACGACAGGCACGACGACGTCGGCCTCGTGGGCGCGCGAGGTGACCAGCCGGGCCACGCCCTGCGACAGGAACGGCATGTCGCAGGCGACCGTGAAGGCAGCCTCGCACGGCGCGGCCTTGAGCCCCGAGTAGATCCCGCCGAGCGAGCCCGCATCCGGGAACACGTCCGGCACCATGGGCAGGCCCAGCCACGCGTAGTGATCGGGCGTGTTGGTCACGAGGAGGACATCGTCGGTGACCTGCCGGAGGACCTCGAGCACGCGCTCGATGATGCGCCGGCCTCCCACTTCCATCAGGGCCTTGGGCTCTCCGCCCATCCGCGCGCTCTTGCCGCCTGCCTGGATCACGCCGGCCAGCCTCACGTCCACATCCTCACGTCCGGGTGGAGGCCCTTCTGCCGATGTCGCGCCGGAACTGCATGCCGTCGAACCGGACGCGCTCGACAGCAGCATAGGCCGAGGCCACAGCGGCGCGAACGTCCGGTCCCAGCGCCTGGACGCCCAGGACTCTCCCGCCGGAGGTGACGAGGACGCCGGCGCGGCGCGCGGTGCCGGCGTGGAACACATTGATACCGGATAGTCCACCGTCGGCATCGAGGCCGCCCGCGGCATCGAGACCATGGATGGGCAGCCCGGTACGCGGCGGGCCAGGATACCCCGGCGAGGCCAGCACGACGCAGACAGAGGCCTCGGCGCGCCAGCGGAGCGATGTGGGCAGGCCTCGACCCGCGGCGATCGCCTCGAAGACAGGCAAGATGTCCTCGTCGAGGCGCGGCATGATGGTCTGGCACTCGGGGTCTCCAAAGCGGCAGTTGAACTCGACCACGCGCGGCCCCTCCGCCGTAATCATGAGCCCGACATAGAGCGCGCCGACGTACGGCGCGCCCTCCTTGGCCATGGCGGCGATCGTGGGCGAGACGATCTCGTCCATCACGCGACGGCTCATGGCCTCGTCGACGACGGGCGCGGGCGAGTACGCCCCCATGCCGCCTGTATTGGGTCCCCGGTCGTCGTCGAAGATGGTCTTGTAATCCTGCGCGGCCGGGAGGGGGAGCGCGGAGGCCCCGTCGGTGAGGGCGAAGAAGGAGGCCTCCTCGCCCTCCATGAACTCCTCCACCACCACGGTGCGGCCCGCCGGGCCGAAGGCGCCGTCTTCGAGGCAGAGCTTGAGCGCGGCATCGGCCTCCGGCAGCGTCCGGCACACGATGACGCCCTTGCCGGCCGCCAGCCCGTCGGCCTTGACCACGAGCGGGGCGCCCAACTCGCGGCAGAATCGCCGCGCGGGCTGCGCGTCCCGGAAAACCTTGAATCGCGCCGTCGGAATGCCGTAGCGGGCCATCATGTCCTTGGAGAACGCCTTGGAGCTCTCGAGACGCGCGGCGGCCTGGCCGGGGCCGAAGACGGCGAGCCCGGCCTGGCTGAGCCGATCAGCGAGCCCGAGGGACAGCGGCAGCTCTGGTCCGATCACGACGAGATCTATCCGCTCGCGCGCGGCCAGCCCGACGAGCTCCTCCACCGCGCCGTCCCCGACAGGCACGCACTCGGCATGGCGTGCCACGCCGGGATTGCCGGGCGCGGCGTACAGGCGCGTGAGATGCGGGCTCTGGGCGATCTTCCAGGCCAGCGCGTGCTCGCGTCCGCCGCCGCCGACCAGAAGGACTCTCACCCGCGCCTCTCCGGCCCGTCATTGTCTTCGTCGCCCTCGTCGTGCTGATCCATTGGGGCCTCGGCCTCTTCGAGGTGGGAGCGCGCGATCTGCGCCCAGGGCGAGCCCAGGTCGAGCTCGAGGTAGCGTCGCCAGTGAAGCGCGGCCGGCCCACCCTGGCCTGCCTTGCCGAGGACGCCAGCCAGGTTGAAGTGCGCGTCCGCGTAGTCGGGCTCCATCTCGAGAGCGCGGCGGTACCAGCCTATGGCTGTCGTGATGTCGTCAAGATCCTCGTGGAGCGAGCCGAGGTTGAAGGCAGCCTGACAGCAGGAGTCGTCGGCCTCGAGCGCGGCGCGGTAGCAGGCTCCCGCCTGGTCATAGCGGCCCATCCGGTGCTGGAGGAGCCCGAGGTTGTTCCAGGCCGCAGCATAGCCGGGATCGATCGCCACCACCTGCTCGTAGGCCTCGACCGCCGCTGCCCAGCGCTCGGGGTCTCCGTCCCACGCCGATGCCCGCGCGAACCAGGCCTCGGCCGCGTCGGCGGGCGGAAGCAGGGGACGGACCATGCCCATCAGGAGAGACTCGCGGGTCTCGCGCTCGAGGTCGCCGCCG
>Ga0137373_10000200_pt1 | contig 55648 bp, 75 predicted proteins | sample SagtaG_5_FD_104912 | JGI IMG/M metagenome (GOLD analysis project Ga0137373, IMG submission 104912) | Vadose zone soil microbial communities from Sagehorn Ranch, Mendocino, California, USA - Sage1_R_80_16 metaG | ecosystem: Environmental > Terrestrial > Soil > Vadose zone | place: USA... | reverse complement strand
TCTTGATAAATTGGTAAATTGGCTTAATAGGTATGAGAAAGAAGTTGATCTTGATAAATTGGTAAATTGGCTTAATAGGTATGAGAAAGAAGTTGATCTTGATAAATTGGTAAATTGGCTTAACAGGGACGGGATTGGTAAATTGGCTATCGACATCTGGCCCAAAGCATCGAGTGAAGCTGGGCAAGTGTCTTGGTTTTAAAGGAGAACACATTACTTATCTTATGGTAGAGCATCCAGAGCATTTCATCTTCCATTTCGTTTACATCTTTCCTCATATGCTCATAGAACAACTTTTCGACAACAGGGATAATGATACCTATTGGCCATTCAACAAGCATAGACTTGATATCAGCCTCAAGGATTGCGGTTAAAGTTGTACGTTGAAGATGCTGAGGTATGGCTGCGTGTTGGTGTTGGGTTCTTGCCCAGTCCATACTGTCTAGCGAAGCTAGGACGAAATACTCAATTGCCTGCTCTGCTGTTAAAAGGTTCACAGTTTCCACTACCCTCCGGTAGTTAGATGATCATGACGAACACTCGTCAGGAGCAATTCGGACAAAATTCGGGTACTTTCCATGTCGGACATCTCATGCTATTATGGAATAAATGATCTTGAGGAGCGACAATGGACTATAAGGAATGGTGCCCGGACGAAGCGATCCAGGATCTGACGGTCCGGCGCGCGCTGCGTGAGGTAGAGGACCCGGTCAAAATGGCCGTTGATCTTTTGAAGGAGAACCTGCCACTTTCTGTGCTTTCCATGACACACCTGGCAGTTCACTCCCCAACCGAGGCCATTCGGTATCAAGCCTCCAAGTACATTATGGACCGCACGCTCGGCGACCCTAGGGCAAACCTGATGCTTCCTGACAACAAACCAGCCTGGGAGCGGATTTACGACGACGTGCTGGTCGAGGCCGAGAAGATTGTGAATGAGTAAAAATGCTTGTTTATCTTATGTTCGGTTGGGTTGGAGTTGTTTTCAGTATCATTGGGATGGTTATTTCGGTCCCAATAGCATTTTGGATAAATTCTGAGCTGAACCGGGAGGTATAATGCCACTTAGGGTAGCAAACAAGAACGATACAGTTCGGTATCGTAACGCTAGTGGCGAGTCGGTCACAGCTCTCGTAGTTGGCGTGCAGCTTGGCGCTCCCGCACAGCCAGCGTCCTCGACTGCTACAACCGGCGGAACCTTGGCTGCGGCAACGTACTCCTACCGTGTCTCCGCTGTGGTGGATGGTATTGAGACAACCGCCTCTACCGCAAAAACCCAAGTAACAACCGGAGCCACCTCGACGGTGACCGTTGACTGGACTGCCACTGCGGTCCCTGCTGCTACTGCTCATAAGGTATATGGACGTACCGGCGGTTCCGAGCTGTTGATGGGAACGGTGAACATGCCGACAACGACGTTTCTTGACACAGGCTCGGTGACGCCGGCTGGTGCTTTGCCTACTGCCGATGGTCGTATTGCTATTCGGCTCCCACACCAAAGCCCACACGTGCTCAACCCAGTCTTAAAAGCTACAACCATGAAGCAGACCGGTGTGTACCAACACAGGTAGTAAACGTTAAGGGTTGCTGAGAGGTAGTGACATGCCGTTGAAAAGGGGATCTTCGAAGAAGACGGTCGGCGAGAACATCTCAAAGTTGGTTAAGGAAGGGTACCCACAAAAGCAGGCAGTTGCCATTTCAATGCAAACAGCAGGAAAAAGTCGTAAGAAGAAACTAAAAAGGGCTAAGTAAGAAAAAGTCGTAAGAAGGGCTTAGAGAAAGGCGTACGGCATGCAGATTCTCACGCTCATTCTGCTTATAGCCGCGTTTTTGTGCTTCCTGGCTGCGGCGTTCGGCGGCACGCTGAGCCCTCGAATTAACATGGTCGCTCTTGGCCTCGCCCTGTGGGTCGCAGTGCCACTGCTGGCATTGATCAACAGTATGGCAGCAAGTCATTAATAGAAATTAACAGTATGGCAGCAAGTCGTTAAATGAAAATCAAGTACTTAAGGGTTGCTGAAGAGATCAACGTAAGGTGATGGTGGGATAGTGGCTGTATATAGTCCATCCGGAAGCGGAAACGTTCATCCTGACAAGATGTCAAAAAAGGTGAGCGTTGGGTTTCCGCAGGGTAAGACGAAGAAAGTTGTAAAGAAGACAGCCAAGAAAGCCACGAAGAAGGCTTCCGGAGGGTACTAGTGAGTGACTACTACGGCTGTGCCAGGTTCAACCAGACCTCCGGTACCAACGCAACAAATACACTAGCGACCACTTCGGGCAAAGCCGGAAGGTTGCGCATGGTGACGGTGACCTACTCGGGTGGTACTGCTGGGTCGGCCACTGTAACCCTTACCTCAGGGCTTGGATCTGGTTACAACGTTCTGTTGAACAGCATTACCACGTCTGGGACCCCAAGCGTTGGTGTATACATACCGACAACGCCAATACCGGTAAACTCGGATGATGTGATTACAGTTGTTGGAGCAGCGGTCACTGCCCAGACATCTTCCATTGCAATTTATCTCGATCGTCTTGCCGGATAAGCCATGTTGGTGTGGCAGTGTGCGTTTCGGGTTAGCGAGACCCAGGATAAGGACGTCCGTTACTCCGAGGTTTTGAGCGGTGTTGTAATTCCTGACGAGTGTGTCAACGACGTGCAGGATGCTCACGACGAGGTATGGGCAATTTTAGTGCCAAACGAGCCAACGAAGCCGTATGCAGTCTACTTAAGCGGAACCAGAGATGGCCAAGACGTTACCATGAGCAACTGGATCGAAGAAAACGCTTAAATGGCCAACATCGAAGAGAACGCTTAACGGAACTACAGTGCAAAAGGCGTTCAGGCGTTTTCACGGTTGGGCCGTCCCTTCGGTCACCCTCGATCTGGTGGATAGTACTCATGAGCAAAGCAAGGAAGATCGTCAAAAATAGGATGGCTTTGGGTGAGATACTTCTACGACACCGAGTTTCTTGAAGATGGCAAAACCATTGAGCTTATTTCAATTGGGATCGTTGCCGAGGACGACAGGGAGTACTATGCCGTAAACTCAAGCGCTCCATGGGAACGGATAAAAAGTAACACCTGGTTAATGCAGAACGTAGCTCCATGGTTACCAAGTAAACAGTATGTCGATGTGGTCGAGTTGCCACTATGGCAGGTTAATGCGGAAGATCCCGTGGTGAAACCGCACTTTGTAATCGCCAACGAAGTTCGAGACTTTCTACTTTACGACCAAAACCCAGAGCTTTGGGCCTGGTACGGATCCTTTGACCATGTCGCGTACGCCTGGTTGTTTGGACCTATGAACGACCTGCCTAAAGGGCTTCCCATGTACACCAACGACCTGAAACAAGAATGCGACCGGCTTGGCAGCCCTACACTTCCGAAACAAGACTCAGTGGAACACCACGCCCTAGCCGACGCGCAGTGGAACAGAGAAGTGTTCGAGTTTCTCCAAAGGCTAGGGAAGGCCCATGAGGCTCGATAAAGTCTACAAGGTAGATAAGTGGAAGTACTTTGACCTCATTGAGTACAAACCATATCGAAAGCAGCGGGAGTTCCATCAAAGCACCGCGCGGTTCAAGGTTGCGGTAGCGGGGCGCCGTGCCGGTAAGACCCTCATGGGTGCTCGGGAAGTTGAGCCGATCCTCATGATGCCCAACAAGCGGGTCTGGATCGTCGGCCCGTGTGTAGATGAAGAAACTGAGATTTTGACTCAACGTGGTTGGTTGAGGTATAACGAGGTTTTGGTGGGTGACGAAACACTTTCCATTAACCCAATTACAGGATTAACAGAATGGGATGTTGTAGAAAAGGTCCTTTGTAGTCCAGGTATTCATGATGTTGTTCGGATGGAAGGACCTTCGTTTTCTTCGATATCGACGCCAGACCACAGATGGTTGACAAAGCGACGTGTTGGGATTGGTTATAGACAGCAAGGATCCAAGCTACCAAAAGCTCTTAAGCCGATTGAGCATTTGCTTCCAAAAACTAGTAATGGTTGGACTTGGCGCACTACAAGTACATTAACGGCAGATGACAGAATTCCACGTGCTGCACCATGCTCTACGTTTCCAACAGAACCAAAATACTCGGATGCTTTTGTGGAACTCGTTGCTTGGTTATGGACCGATGGATCAAAATCGGGAACCAAGGGTGCGTTGACGATTCACCAATCACACGTAGTTAACGAAACAAACGTTGCCAGGATAAGGCGCGCATTATTGGAGCTATGTCCAGATCCTATTTTAAGCCACAGTTCGATTCAGCCTGGAACAGCTTTTTGGTCAGAACGCATTTCCGAGTCAGATCCAGATAAGACTGTTTTTTACATCGGTAAAATTTTAAGTAAAAAGTTTGAAGAAGTATTTCACATGGCCAAGATCGAACATCACAAGCTTATTGATCCTAACTTTATTCGTTCGTTGACAATGTCTCAGCTTCGACTGTTTGTTGACGTGTCTGTTTTGGGCGATAGAACTGTTGGATATCAATTAAAGGATGGATATGAGTCTAACCAAAAGATAATTTATCAAGAAAACGAAGAGCAACTTTTTGCGGTTCAACTAGCGTGCCAATTGCTTGGTATCCCAACAAGCACAAGACTTCGAACTAAAGATGGCAAAAATGGCTGGGTTCTAGGACTTCTCACCAAAGATTTTGTTAATCCTGTGCGAGCCACTCACGTAGCTGGACCAAACGGGATGAAGATCGGGGGTGAGCAATATGTAGGTACTGTCTGGTGTGTCACGACTCGCAATGGGAACTGGCTTGCACGGCGTGGTGGTTCTGTCCACTACACAGGCAATACCTACGATTGAACTTGGTGAGAAAGAGTTCCGGGTTATTTGGAACGACATGATTATAAAGCTTGGTCTCGGACGTGAGCGTGAGGTCCGGCGTAGCTATGCAAAAAAGCAAGGTGACCTAAGCATTGAGTTTCCGTGGCGGACCAGGCTTGAGGTACGAAGCGCGGATCGTCCGGAGAACCTTGTCGGCGAGCGTCTCGACTACGTGATTATGAGCGAATCTGCCAAGCACACCAAGGAAACTTGGGAACGGTTTATTCGCCCGGCGCTGACAGATGTGCTCGGTAATGCCATTATGACCTCGACCCCGGAGGGAATGAACTGGCTGCACGCCCTGTGGCAGTACGGACGTGACCCAAGCTACCCCGATTATGCGAGCTGGCAGTTTCCAAGCTGGGAAAACCCTCACTTGTATAGACACGGACGAAACGACCCAGAGATACTGCTTCTCGAACGGACCATGCCAAGCGACTGGTTCATGCAGGAGATTGGTGCCGACTTTACTAGTTTTTCCGGGAAAATTTACAGTGAATGGAACGAACAGGAACACGTACAAAAAATCGAGTACAACCCTTTACTTCCAAACTACATCAGCTTTGACTGGGGCTTCGTCGCACCGATGGCCGCTGTGGAGTTCCAGGTGGACACCATGCAGCGCGTTCGGGTTTGGCGGGAACATTACAAAACAAGGATGAGGCTCAAAGACTTCCTGGGCGAGATGGCGTCTCGCGAGCAGCCACCTGGTTACAAGATTGACCTTTGCTTTGGAGATGCTGCCGACCCGGAAGCTGTAATGTCGGTTTCTGAGGATTTTTCCCCATGTTACGCAGATCCGATGGCAAAGTCGAACTGGCGCGAAGGCGTTGAGCTTGTTAAAGGGTTCTTGAAGTCCCAGGAAGTAGATCAGGACGAGTACGGAACCCCAATAGAGGAGCCGTGGCTAATTGTTGATCATGGCTGTACCAACATCATTCGCGAGTTCAACAACTACCGAAGTGCCGAACCGCCACGAGGCAGAGAGCGAAACCCACGGGAAGATGCTCAGAAGTTCGATGACCACGCACTTGACGCGCTGCGGTATGGAATGATGCACGTGTTTAAGCTCGGCGCAACTCAAAGTTTGTCCGACATCATCGACTCACGGTCATTCAGTGATATTCCAAGCAGTGGGTACTTTACCACAGGCAAGCGGTTTTCATGACAAAATACTTGTTAGCGGCCGGCTGCGGCGGTTGCTTGGTGTTTGTTGGTGTTACCATTTGGGCTTACTATTTGGCCTGGAAAGCATGGAACAACACATGAAGTTTCGGAAGAAGCCCGTAGAGATTGAAGCTGTTCAGCTATGTTGGGCCACCTGGAGCGAGGTGTGTGAGTTTCTAGGTGACATTGTCTCGGAGTTGAACCAAGGACGCACGGTTGAAACATACTCGGATACTTGTGCCGAATCTGGCCCGTATATTGAGCTTACCATTCCAACGTTAGAGGGTGACCACATTGCTCGACACGGTGACTGGATCATAAGAGGCGTTAGTGGCGAATATTACCCCTGTAAACCAGACATATTTGAGTTGTCCTATGAGAAGGTACCATGAAGTTTGACGACGATGTTCTTTACGAGATACTGAAAACTGAGCTAATGAGCCTAGGAAACCAAGGGAGTGGAATGAGAAGGTTCAAGCTACAAAGGCTAGATGACGTCACTGGCATCTCAGGAACTGGCATTGTTGCCGAGGGAGTCAAGTTTTCCGATGGAACAATTGCCATTCGATGGAAGTCTGAGTACCCTTCGACCGTGGTATGGCAAAGCATCGAAGATGCGATAAAGGTTCATGGGCATGACGGCAAAACCGAGATCATCTGGATTGACTAGGGGCTTTTGTGGGAGCCATTGAAGAGCTTGAGGAGTATGCCGAGGCTCGGCAGATCTCTTTTGCCGAAGCGCTGCAACGCTATCAGGTTGTGGGGGCAAACTACGACCCGGCGCACGGCTCGTTCATGATTATGTCAGAGCGCGACCCTGGCATGTCAGGCGATATCGCCATTGCCGAGCTTGGTTACTCTTCACCCTCGCCCTGGACCTCCTGGATTCGCGACGAACGGGTACCGGAGCTTAGAGACAAAGCTGGCCTTCGGACCTATTACGACATGAAGCGATCCGATGGAACGATTCGTGGCGCTCTTCGGCTGTTGAAGACTCCCATTCTGGCCGCTCGATGGTTCGTGGAACCGGCGTCGGACTCCGTAATCGACAAAAATATTGCCGAGTTCGTGGAGAGGAACCTTTTCCACGAGCTTAACCTGCCATGGAGCAGGATTGTCGAGGACGCCCTGCTCATGTGCGACTTCGGATACTTTCCTTTTGAGCTTGTCTTTAAGATTGATGGTGACAAGCTTAAGCTCCAGAAGCTAGCTCCTCGGCACCCGATGGATGTTAAGGAGTGGCAGTGGGACGAACACGGCGGTCCTCGTGGCATCGTCATGGAGCAGCCGTATGGGCAATACTCCACTTCTTATGGTACTTCGGTGTTCCAAGGGGTGGCCTTTGATGGGTCAGTGAGCATTCCGATCGAGAAGTTGGTCATCTTTGTGCTTGAGCAGGAAGGTGGAGACCTACGAGGCACTTCCATTCTTCGGTCTTGCTACAAGCACCATTACTACAAGGACACGCTTTACAAGATCGACTGTGTAGATGAAGAAACTGAAATCTTTACCAAAAAGGGCTGGAAACACTACGACAAAATAGAGATTGGAGATGAAACGCTAACAATTAACACATCTACAGGTCTAAGTGAATGGAATGAAATTGAAGCTATTCACAAGGCCAATGGCACACACAACATGATAAAGATGGAAAGTCGTGTATTTTCAGCTATGACTACGCCTGATCACCGTTGGTTTGTAAAAAACAAAAGATCTGGCGATTGGGTATGGAAAACTACGGAAACGCTGTCATATCTTGACCAAGTACCTAAATCAGCAGAGGTTTCCAGTTTCCCAACTGAACAAAAGTACACCGATACCTTTGTTGAGCTTGTCGCTTGGATGTGGGCAGATGGTACAAATCATAATGGAATGATTTATATCGAGCAATCGAATTTAGTAAATGAAAAAAAGGTTCAGCAAGTTAGAAATTCTTTGTCTTCCATTTCTCCAGTTTCGAAACTCACAAGGAAAGATCGATTCGGAACAAAATGGTGGACAGAAAACATTAATGACTCCCGCCCTGATATTACTCAGTTTCGACTCAGTAGGTTGCTAAGTCTTGAATTTGCCGAAGCATTTATTGGTTATAAGGTAGTAGACCCAGATTTTATACTTCGCCTCACCAAGGCCCAGCTCAATTTGTTTGTGCAAACATGTATCTCTGGTGATGGCTATCGACCAACTGCTGGACATGAACCTTATATTGCACAAGAGATTAAAGAAAGACTTTTCTCTATTGAGTTAGCATGTGCACTTCTAGGTATTCCAACAAGTATTAGATATTATGACTACGGTAGCATTTCTACTGGTGGCCCACATTGGCGCCTCCAGCTTCTACGCAAACATACATATAGTCCTAAATATGCAGAAAACCAGTCGAAGCGGTTGGGTTATGCCAATGGAATGACTATAACTAAAGAACAGTATCAAGGAACCGTTTGGTGTGTATCAACAAGTAATGGCAACTGGCTAGCTAGACGAAAAGAATCTGTTTATTACACTGGTAATTCAATCCAGAAAGAGCGACATGGCATTGGCGTGCCGATGATTAAGCTGCCTCCTGGATACTCAACGAAGGACAAGAACACCGCTGAGGATCTTGGAAGAAACTTAAGAACAAACGAACGCGCTCACATCGTGGCTCCGTCTACTTGGGAAATTTTATTTGCCAAGCTTGAGGGTCAACCGGTCAACTGCATTCCGTCGATTGAACATCATGACATGAAAATCAAGTCGAATATTTTGGCTCCCTTCATGGACGAAGCAAACGTAAACCCGGACTCGTTGGACGTGTACTACAAGTCAACGCGCTACATTGCCACCACAGTGTGTGACACGTTCAATCATTTTGTGATTCCGAAGCTTGTTGACTTTAACTTTTCGCGGGGCGGCTATCCAAAACTTCGCGTTCGTCGGATTGGTGAGCAAGAGGACATTCGCACCATGTCGTTCGCGTTCCGGAACTTTGTTGGTGCAGGCGCCATTCGGCCGGACGACGAACTCGAAGACTTCCTGCGAAGTGAGCTGGACCTCCCTCCTGTGGACAAAACCTCGGTACGAATGCCGGCAACCCAACAACAAGGTCAAACCAATACGCCTGGTACCCCAATGCCACCAAAAGTTGGTCTACCAAAACAGGCCCCGAAGCTGAACGTGAAGCTTCCACAGTCAAACGCTGGACTCGACACCTCTGGAGGAAAGTAATGAGTAAGGTGAGCAGAGACAGCATTGTGTCGGTTCGGCTTACCAAAGACGAGCGTCAGGTACTGGAACAGATGGCAAAGTTTAACAAGATGTCGTTGTCTCAGGCTCTTCGGTCACTGATCAAACCACCATTTGTTGCGCCAGTATACGGCAGCCCGGCAACAACTAGCACGGCGGCTGCTTATCCAAGCTTTACCTCCGTATATTACCCAAACTTTCCGACGGAAATAGGAGGTGTTCAACGGTGACGATGAGTCGACGCCAGAGCTTGTCAACATCAAGTGTAAGACAACGCCGTGCAGTTGCCAAGGATCAAAAGGTCGGTTATGATCGGGTAAAAGTAGATCCTGCCATGATGTCCGAATTGTCGTACCGGGCTCGCAAACGGTTGGCAAAAACACAGTTTGCCATTCCAGGAGACAGAGCTTATCCGATTCACGACGAGGCCCATGCTAGGAATGCTTTGGCCAGAGTTGCCCAACATGGCACTCCAGAGGAGAAGAGAAGAGTTCGGGCCGCAGTGGCTCGACGGTATCCCAACATTGGGAAGAAAAAGAAGCCAGCGAAGGGAGGGAAGTGAAAATTGGAGAAAGACATCCTGTACCTCATCGAGCTGGCTAACGTTCAGCTCAACGAAAGCGAGGACGTCCCAAAGTCGTGGATTCATCTGCTCCCGATAGGTGAGTACACGCACCCGGTTTATGGCAAGCTCTCCATGACTTCCGAGCGAATTAAAAATTTCGCGGAAAATGTCAAAAAGCGGGTGCGGGGCATCGACCCAAGCATTAACCTCATGCACGGTGACAAGGTCAGTGGTGACGGAGAAGCCGCCGGTTGGATTAAGGATGCCGAGGCTCGCCACGACGGCCTGTGGGCACTCGTTGAGTGGGTAAAGAGCGCGGCTCAGGACATCAAGGAAAAGAAGTGGCGGTACATTTCCGCGGAGTTCCGAGAGAAGTGGGCGGACCCGGCGGGCAAGTCGTTCAGCGACGTGCTGTTTGGTGGAGCGCTGACAAATCGGCCTTACATGAAGAATTTGCTGCCAATTAACCTCTCCGAAAACTCCATACATCAGGCGTTTGAACTGGTTGATGCGATCAACCGAGCGAAGCAGACCCATAAGGAGGAAGATGTGGATTTGAAGAAGCTTACTGAGCTTCTTGGTCTTCCGGAGGGTACCACTGAAGAGGCAGCTTTTGCAAAGTTGGCGGAAACGTTGAAGGCTCCGCCAGCCCCGCCAGCACCGCCAAAAGCTCCCCCTACCGTTCCAAAAGTGGATCTCAGCACAGAGCTGAAGAAGCTCGCTGAGGAAAACCCGATGGTAAAGACGCTCATTGAGACTGTTGACGCACAGGAAAAGGCCCTCAACGATTTCCAGGTCTCACTGCGCGAGGCAGATGTGAGCCGTAAGCTGGCTGAGTTTGACACTTCGAAGATCATACTCACGCCTCGGGCAAAGGACCTGGTTCACGACCTTCTGCTCGACATCCCTGTGGAGCTTTCGGAACAGTTCTGGGAGCTGTTGAACCTCATGCGGAACAGCACCAGCTTCATGGTAGAGATCGGGGAGCGGGCGGGAGCCAACGTTCGCTATGGACGGTCAAAGGACAGCAAGCAGTTGTTCATGAGTGAGTCTCAGCGCATTGCCGATGAGAAGAAGATTGCGTTGACCGAAGCCATGTCCATTGCGGCAAGCCAGAACCCGGAGCTTTACAATGGCTACCGGCAAGAAGCGTTCTCATTCCGGGACTAAAGGGAGGTGTGACTGAGATATGGCAGGCGCTAGTTATGTACTTGATAAAGGGTATAAGGTCCTTTCGACCTACAACAGCTCCGCTGCGGCAGGTGTCACACCTTACCGTTGTGTGAAGACTGCGACCGGTCAGACCATTGACCTGAATGCAACCGCAGCCACACTCTCGCTCGGTGTGGTTCAAGAGGCCGTAGATGCAGCAAAGGTTGCCACAGGCAAGGTTGTTGCTGACGTACGGATGCTGGGCATTACCAAGGTCTTTGTTACTACAGCGGCAAGCTTAGTCATAGGTTCCAAGGTGATGGCTGGTACTGGTGGCGGCGTTCTGCTGGCCACTTCTACTAACTTTGTTGTTGGTATTGTCGTCGGTTTTGGTGGAACATTGGCCGACGGCGACATTGTCGACATCCTTCTGACTCCTGGTATGGTGGCATAATGCCTGTTTACGCATCGTCTGGTAGCAGCAATGTCCACGTTGACCAGGTTCTCACCCAGATTAGTGTAGGTTGGCCAACACTTGGTCTTGCCGGTGCTGCGCTTTTCCCGTCTGTGACGGTTCGGAAGCAGTCCGATAGATACTATGTGTTCGGTCGCGAGGGCTGGCTGCCTGAAGACGACTTCCGGGCGCCTGGTACTGAGGCGAACGAGGTCACTGGTCTTACTGTGTCCACGGACACATACTATGCACAAGAGCACTCGTTGCAGATTGCGGTCACCGATGAGGAGCGCGAAAACGCGGACTCTCCTCTGAACCCAGACCGTGATGGCACGAACCTCGTTACTTCGAAGATCATGCTTGGCCGAGAACGTGCCATGCAGACCCTAGCAACTGCTACTGTGAACTATGAGTCCGGCTACTCTACGACTCTTTCTGGTACTGCACAGTGGAGTGACTACGCCAACTCGGACCCGATTTCCGACCTCCGGACTGGAAAGTCTAAGATTCACTCCGGCTTGTTCCTTGAGCCAAACGTTCTGGTTATTCCTTACCAGGTCATGGCAAAGCTGGAAGACCACCCGGACTTCCTGGAGCGCATTAAGTACTCTGAGCGGGCAATTTTCTCCCCTGAGCTGCTTGCTGCGATCCTTGGCTTCCAGCGTGTGATTGTCCCTGGTGTTGGCGTTAACACCGCGAACCTTGGTCAAACCCCATCGCTTGGTTACCTGTGGGGTAAGGATGTTGTCATGGCTTACGTTCCTGGCGCTCCTGGCCTGAAGATTCCAGCCTATGGATACGAGTTCACTTGGGGCCAGCAGACTGTAGACCGTTGGCGGGAAGAGAAGCGTAAGTCCGACGTTGTTCGAGTTTGCCGGTACTACGACTTGAAGCTTACCGCGCTTGGTTCTACTAGCAAGTCGATCGCTGGATACCTGATTAAGGCGGCCGTCTTGTAATGGCAAGCGGAGACGTGGTATACGATAAATCTAACATGTTGGTTTCTAGTATGTCAGTACAGCACTTTGGCAGTAATGGTTGGAGTGCAGCGCTTTGGCAGTAATGGTTGGAGTGCAGCGCTTAACGTAGGAGGAACATCTTCACCACATGATGACGTTTCAATAAGCGTTATAGTTTCGTCACCTGTTGGTGCTCCATTTGACGTTACTAAGACATACGACGTGATTATCAAGGAGCATTAATGGCTAAGCAGATCTATGCAGTTACCAACATAAACCACAGCGGCAAGTGGTATGACGCCGGCTCGGAGCTGAAGGCTGACGACTTCTCGAAAGAGGAGCTTCGCCAGCTTTATGACAATGGTGCCATTGAGATTCGGGACTCTAGCACGGTAGAGGAGATGGTGAAACCCGAGGAACCGGCACCATGGGAGGAAGAGGTAAGCACTCCGAAACCACCCGTCTCAGAGCCTACGCCCGGCCCGGACACCACTGTTACATCTCCGGAAAAGATGCCTTCGGAAAAGGCAGTCCCGGCTAAGGTTGCACCGGCAAAGGCAGCCGGTGCTAAGTAGGGATAATGCCAAGGATAGTTACGGAAGACGTTCGGGCTTGGGTTGAGAGTTCAAAACTCAATGTCCAAGCCTTGGACTTAGAACACCTTGACCAAATTGAAACCGAAGTATTAGCCAGGGTTGGTACGGTTTACGATACCTCAGCCTGGCTAGATAGCTCTGCTACACCGCGACTGATTCAAGTTATCATCGCGAAGATGTATGCTGGTTGGCTTTACGACAAACTGTATAGTGAGAATCAAAGCGAGTCAAACCAGTATGCTCAACAAATTAAGACCAATGCAGAGCAGCTTATCATGGGCTTGCTTGATGGTACTATCGAGATACCAGGAGTAGTAGCATCAAGTCCTCAAGAAGCCAGCTTTTACCCTAATGACGCATCAAGTGCATTGAATCCAACTTCCGACGATACGTCGTTGGGCCCTGCGAAATTTAGCATCGGTAGAGTTTTCTAGTGGCTAAGCAAGTTATTTACCAGTTTCCAGCAATCTCAATCGGCGATGGGTTTTGGCCACAGGTGTTGGCTGAGGTTGACGATCTGGAGCGAGTGAAGAGAATCTTTTCTGACTTTCGAGAACCTTTTAACGAGTCGCTCCGGAAGGTAATAATTCCATCTATTCGCCGCAACTTCGAGGCAGAGGGTCGCCCACCGTGGGAACAGCTAGCTGAGATAACGGTGCAGATCCGTAGGTCAGCACACCCAATTCTTCGGCGAACTGGTTATCTCTTCCGTAAGGCAACACAAATTAACATTTGGCGTGTGAGTCGTGACATCATGTACTCACCAATTGGCCCATTCGCCTCCTACGCTGCGTTCCATCAAGGCGGCACTCGACACATGCCGGCCCGGCCATACATTTTGTATCAGCGGGAGGACGTCGAGTCTATTGTTGACGTGTTCAGTGACTGGATAGACCGGAAGTTACAACAGCAGGGAGGTGCTTGATAGTGCCTCACACTGACAACGTAACAGTGGTAGCCGTGGCCCTTTACAATCTCATCAACGCAAACAAAGGTTCTCTCGGGATCAACATTGTTCTGTTTGGTAACCAGAATATGATACCGTCGTCTCCGGCTGTTGTGGTGAATCCTGGAACAAAACGTCGGGACTTAGCCGGAGTATCCGCACCAGGCGGCCGGGTTATGAACGAGATGTCGGTATTTATAGATGTTCATAGCTCAAAGGTTGGTGATGAGTTCGCCGAACGGCTGGCGGTAGACCAGCTTGCCGAAGCGGTCGAAGTCAAGATTCATTCAGATGTAACGCTCGGTGGCATTCTTATCCATGGGTTTGTTAACGAGTGGGACCCGGGAGAAACGTTCATTCAGGGGTCCGCGTTCCGAACCGTCCGAATGACGTTCATTGGTAAAACCAAGACGTACCTATCGTCGTCTTAGGAGCAATATGGCAACGTACCTTGAGTCTGATCGCGAAGTCACCATAGATGGCGTTGGCTTGCTCACTCCGGGTGTCCAGGTCGAGGTTGACCAAGACCGTTTTCGGACGTATCATAACGTGGACGTGGGTTCGGCCAACCTTCCCTCCTTCATAAAGGTAACTTTGTCCGAGGAGGAAGAAGTTCCCGAGGAAGCTGTGGAAGCTACCGAGGAGGTTGAGGAAAGCAAGGTTGGTTTGGCGGATGTAGTAGCGGAGTTCGGATCGTAAGGGGGTGAGTTAAAATCGCACCTGGTATTGGCGCTGCTGGAATCATGGGGATTGCCTTTGAGGTTTTATCACCTCCAGTCCAGTCCGCACTTGCCACTGCAACAACCGGCGGTACCATCACCGCTGGTACATATAAGTATGTGGTAACAGCAATCAACGCAAATGGCGAGACGACCGCGAGCAATGAGCAGACAATCGTAACAACCGGTTCTACCTCTACGGTTACCGTCACTTGGGTTGCGGTGACCGGCGCCACTGGTTACAAGCTCTACAAGACAGCGGCGGGCGGTGCCACCGGCACCGAGCTACTTTATAAGACCGTTGGTGCGGTTACCACGGACGTTGACACAACTCCCGGCTCGCCTTCTGGCGCGTATCCGAGCTTGAACACGGCGAGCAACTCTGGGGTATACGTAGCACCATCGAAATTTGTTCCGTTTATGTCCGAGTCGCTCACATCCGTTCAGTCCACCATCTTCCGGCGTCCGATTCGTCAGTCCGCTGATGTCATTGGTGCGGTTCCTGGTAACTTCAATGTCGAGGGTGACCTTTCCATTGAGGGTATGGAGGACGTTTGCATTTACTTCATGTCTGCGGGCCGACATTCCCTGGTTAAAACTGGTACTGCTCCTAACTTTACCTACACTTTTACGCCTACCCCAAACGCTATCCCAGCGAAGACGCTCTCAATCACCGTTGTTCGTAACAACATCGTGTTCGGTTTTACCGGATGTGTCGTCTCCTCGTTCACATTCACTCCAGAAGACGGCATTCTCATGTTGAACATGAATATTCTTGGTCGCGACGAAGCAGTGCAAACTGCTCCAACTCCGACCTGGCCGACGACCGTGCCATTCGGAGCTGGTCAATACAGCATTGAAATTCCAACAGGAACTCCGGTCCTCGACACTGACAGCTTCGAGTTTACCGTAGAAAATAACGCTGAGGCACAGTTCCGGTTGAAGAGTACCAGCCGTGGCGCTCAGTTCATCAAGTACGGTGAGCGTAACGCAACGATGAAGCTGGAGCGAGACTTTGAGTCTAGGACCGATTTTGACGCATTCAAGGCGCTTACAGCCCAGAGTGTCACCATGTCTTGCTCAAAGGGTGTGAACAACCAGCTTAACATTGTTTCCCCAGTAGCCGTTAAGGACACATACGAGGTTTCCAACGCTGGGCAGGGTGAGTTGGTTCGGGCTTCCATTACTTATCAGAATGTTATCAACACGACCGGCGAGTCATACACGCTAACCATCAAGAGCCAAGAAGACACCACGTGACGGTTAATTTTTTATTAGGTTGTGGAAGAGGATTATAATGCCTGTAGGTACCGTTACCAGAAACACCGAGCAGTTTGACCTTACAACGTTGCCTGGAGCCTACGTTGTTATTAGAAGAATGAATTTCGGAGAAAAGTTGGATCGCCAGGATGACATGCTGAACATGCGGACGACCGGCGAAAGCAATCAGTTTGAGCTGAAGATGTTAATGAAGAAAATGACATTCAAGGACTTTGGAAACCTCATTATTGACCACAATATTACCGACGAGAATGAACGCAAGCTGAACTTCGGAAACCAACGGGACATCACAACTCTTGACCCAAGAGTCGGTGAGGAGATAAGCAGCCTTATCGAGAAGCTGAACTCATTTGAGGATCTTCCAGAAACAAAAAACTAATGGAAGAGATTCGGAAGATCATTATGATTCCGAATCGCAAGATTAAGTATGACAACAATAATGCATGGATGGTAACTCAGGCAGTAACATTTGTCGAGACGTTGGTGTCATGTCAAGAATTCGGAGTTTTGCCACGAAGTGGGGGTCTCTTGGATCAAGACAGTTATTTCGTTTTCTTGATGCGGCATGCCATTTCGTGTCAGAGAGCCAGGGCGGAGTTGGACGCTCGCCAAGCTAAGTGAGAGGTCCGGAGGTGCTGGATGGCTCTTAACTCCAGAGATCTCTGGGTTGTTCTCAAGGCTAAAGACCAGGCTACCCATGCGCTAAACTCATTTTCCCGAGCTGTTCGCAACGCTGGAAACTCAGTGCGGATTGCACAGCTTGAGGCTGGCGCGGCGACATTACGAAGAAATGCAGAGCTGCTACGAACGAACAGTGCTCAGGCACAGAACATCCAAGGGATCCAGCGCCATATAGCCGGTCTTGATCAAGAAGCTCGCGCGTTGCGAGTTCAGGCTGCCTACGTCCGAGAACACCATGACGTTCTGGCCCGGGACAATGCGCTCACTGACCAGCAGTCGGGTGCACTTCGCCGAGAAATCACCGAGCTTAACAACAGAGCTAACGTACTGAGCAAGACGTCTTCTGCTCAAAGAGCAAACATGGCCCAAGAGAAGATGGCTCTCGGCCAGCGTGTCCAAGCTCTCCAGGCCACGGCTAGGGCCTACGACTTCGAAGCAGAAAAGCTCAAAGCAGCCGACGCAGCGATGGCCATGCACAGTCAACGCTTGCAGCAGTTGTCCATGCGTATGCAAGCCATGTCGCAAACAGCATTCGCGGCTGGTTTTGCCCTGTCTGTGTTTGGTATTGCCGGCATCGTTGGAATTAAAAGGGCACTCGACGTAACCATTGAGTACGAGCGTCAAACCAGATTAACCGCAACCCAGGTTCGAAACTTCACCGCAGATGTTAAAGATCTCTCGGACATGGGTCTGAGAGTTGCCCGAACCATTGCCGTGCCATTTGAAGAGGTTCAAACAGCACTGTATGACATCTTCTCCTCGTTGGAAGTTGGCACTAAGGAAGCCGAACAGCTTTTAGTGTCATTTTCTAAGGCTGCTGTTGCCGGTCAGGTGGACATACAGTCGGTCTCCCGAGGCACAATTGGTATTCTCAACGCCTTCCAACGCCCAATTAGCGACGTGAACCATTTGCTGGACATCCAGTTCCAGTTGGTTCGGACCGGTATTGGTACGTACGAGGAGTGGACAAACCGCATTGGTCTGGTGACACCTTCTGCGGTCCGCGCCGGCCAAAGCATCGAAATGATGGCCGCTGCATTGTCTACCGCCACGCGGATGGGTCTCCCAACTGCAAACGCGGGCGCCGCTGTGGCCCGAGCGTTCGACGCCATGAGCCATCCGAAGACCGCTATTGAGCTGAAAAAGATCGGCATTAGTGTTTTCGACGCGGTCGGCAAGTTCAGACCAATGAACGACGTCCTTCGGGAGCTTCGAGCCAGACTTATGGGGCTTCCAGAACAGGAACGGATCGCTAAGCTTGTCGATATTTTCAAGGGAGCTGGTGGCACGATTCAGGCTCGACGGTTCCTCCAGGCTATTTTGCTTGTTCAGGGGAACCTGGAGCTGTTTGACGATATTCTTGGTCAAATGGAACATTCTGCCGGAAGCTTTGAGCAATCATACGACATGATGGCCAATACCACCGCGGCCAAAACTCAACTTCTCAGCAATAGGTGGAAGGCACTACAACAAGCGCTCGGCGAGGCGCTCATCCCAACGTTACTGAAACTACTTAACCCGCTCAGTAGACTTCTTGACTGGTTTAGCAAGCTGCCAGGACCAACGAAGACTCTTATAGCAAATGTGGTGCTGGTTACCGTGGCCTTGACCACATTGACCGGTGTATTTTTGGGTGTTGTTGGCGTTATCGGCGCTTTCGTTGCTGCCTTCACTTTTGCCGGAACAGCCATTCTCGTTACGTTCGGCATACTGTTTGGCGGAGTGGCAATCATTGGCGGTTTGATTGCTTCTCTAGTACTCGCTTATAAGCATAGCGAAGCATTCCGGGAGACAATCGCCCAAGTTGGCGAACGGATGAAGATTCTGAAAGATATTGCACTTGGGCTAGGATCATCCATCCGGGCGTCGTGGAACAAGTACATAGGACCACCACTTAATGAGCTATGGAACGTTATCGAGTCTAAGGTTATTCCGGCATTCAACAAGTTCTCAGTCCAAGTGACAACTGAGATTATACCAAAGATTCAAGAAGCTGCTCGAATCATAGCCGACCTCGGTGATAAGGCATTCAGGCGAATTGGTGAGATCATAGAAACCGTGGTGGTGCCCGCTATCAGCCACATGGCGGATTGGTGGGCAAAGAACGGCGAAGAGCTGAAGCCGGTTCTGACCATATTTGGTCAAATTGTCAAGTGGGCACTCATTATTGGAGCTGTTTTTGTTGCTGTCTTTGCCAGCGCACTTGTTGGCACGGTCATTGCTGCGATAGGTCTGTTCATAGCTTCCTTGGTATCCATGATCGCCATGTTCATCATGGTAAAGAAAGTGTTTGGGGTAGGGCTCGATTGGCTGAAGCGGACCTGGGACACGGTGTGGGGAGCCATCAAGGACTTCTTTATCACGGTGTGGGGAGCCATTGTCAACTTCTTTGTTGCAGTATGGGAAGGCATTAAGGGCGCCATTAGCGCTGGTCTAAACTGGATCAACGGCGTTTGGCAATCTTTCTGGGCCATGTTCGGTGGACTATTCAAGGCCATTTGGAATCTTATCAAGGCAATAGCTGATTTCGGTATGAGCCTTTTGCTCTTTGTCATTGAGTGGGGTCTGCTTGGGCTACAACATCTTTGGGGTCAGGTTTGGGGTGCCATTGTCCGTGAAGTCAAGGCGAATTGGGAAAATATAATGAACTTCTTGAAAACCGTCTGGGGAGTCATCAGCTCAATAGCTGCGCAAATCTGGGGCACTATCGTTAACCGTTTTAACTCAATTAAGACTTCCACAGCCGTAATATGGGGCGCCATTGTGGCAATCATCTCGGACTCTTGGAACAGGTTCTACAGTATCGTCTCAACCCAGGTGAGCAAGGTCTGGGGCGTTGTCACCGGCGTCTGGGATAAAATCAAAGGGTTCTTCAGCGGCTCTGGAAGCTGGCTATACGATGCAGGTAAAAATATCATCCAGGGGCTTATTAATGGCATAACCTCAATGATTAACAAGGTTACGGACGCGATAAAGAACACCACACAGAAAATTAAGGACCACTTGCCGCTCTCCCCAGCCAAGATTGGCCCACTGTCTGGTTCTGGGGATCCACACAAGTCTGGTGCCAGGATAGCTTCCATGCTTGCCGGCGGCATGATGAGCAAACTTCATGAGGTTGCTGCTTCCTCATCACGGTTGGCTCAGATGACAACACCGCCGGCTCCTCCGACAATGGGAGGGTATGGAGCTGGTCCATGGTACGGCGCCCAGTCAGGTAAGACCGTAAACAACACATTCCATATTACAACGAACGACCCTGATCCGAAGACCTTGGGAGCTAAGTTGGGCTGGGAGCTTCAGGCAAGGATATGACATGGCGCTGACCGAAGATCTTACCTTTAAGCTTGGTAACTCAGGAGTAATTTTAAACACCGACTCGGTTTTGTCGTTTGTCGACATTGACCGAGTAACGGGGTTAGATAGCGCACCATATCGGATAACTGAGCGAGACCACGAAGGTACCGATGGTGGGTTTATTGACGCGGAGTTCGAAAAAGGAAGAACAGTGCTGCTAGAGGGAACAGTCTACGGTTCCACCGGCACGATCGAGTCATACCTAGACTCCCTGAAGGCCAACTACGCTCCCAGCACCTCGTTGCAACCATTTTACTTCAAGGTTCCAGGTGTCAATGAACGAGTACTATTCGTCAAGCCGCTAGGCTGCCGTTACGATTGGGAAACTGCTCGACGGCTGGGAACGACCCAAATACAATTTAGTGTCTACGCCGAAGATCCTCGAATATACGACTCAACTCTTATCCAGGCCACGATTACTCAGGGTGCTCAAACCTTTCCAGGTTTCGGGTTCGACTTTGGGTTCGACTTTGGGTTCGGCGGCACAACGAGCACTAGTGATGGAACAACCGTGACGAACAGTGGCAACAGACCTAGTCCTCCTACCTTTAGCATGACCGGGCCGGTGACCAACCCGGAGATTCTCAGTGATACCGCCGGTACAAGTTTGAAGTTTATCATCGATCTTGCTGGGTCCGATACCTTAACGGTTGATACCTACTATAGAACAGTGAAACTCAATGGCACCGCAAACAGGCGAGGATCGTTGCAACTGCCAAACTGGTTCAACATCTTTCCAGGAGAAAACTTTATTCGGTATCGTGCCGAGTCTGCTGGGTCAAGTGTGTTAACCGTTAGTTTCCGGTCTGCTTGGAGGTGACATGGCTGAGGTTAACCCTCCTGGATTCCTTCAGAATGCCGGGAATGTGCACACAGCCGAGATAACACGTAACTCGGTCGCGTCTGCGCTTGTTGGACCAACAGCAGCTACGTCGTTAAAGAACATTGGTGGAATACATCCTAGCTTGGGAAACCTATTTAAGGTACAGCAGGCAGGTTCTCCGAACATGTCCGTTGACGTATTCAATGGAATTGCTTACATCCCAGCTTCTGAAGGATCGAAGCAGGGCACCTACGTAGCTGTTAACGATGCTACTGTTAACAAGACAATCGCAACTTCGGACCCAACGAACCCTCGTATCGATATCGTTGTACTGAAGGTTCAGGACGCCTTCTACAGTGGTGTCACCAATAGCTGGTCTATCGCGGTTGTTACCGGAACGCCTGCTGGAAGCCCATCACCACCTGCTGCACCGGCCAACTCTATGACAATTGCCCATGTGGCGGTAGCGGCGAACGCCACCTCAATTGTAAATGCCAACATTACCGACAAAAGATACTACGCCACGAGTCTCGGCGGAATTGTAGTTTGTACCTCAACCACCTTGCCTACATGGCCTACAGCAACAGCAGGGATAGGTCAGTTTGCGTTCGAAACTGATACCGGGACTGTTCGCCGTTGGGATGGTTCTGGCTGGTTAATTTTCAAAGAGACCGGTAGCTTCGGTACGGTCGCAACAAGTCAGACTTCGGCATCAGCCGCGTATACCGACCTGGCTACGGTCGGACCTACTGCGTCAGTGGTCACTAACAGCGGTGGCAGGGCGAAGGTTACTCTGTCGGCGGGACTTCAGAACAGTACTGGTAGTGCTAGCTATATGGGTGTAGCTCTAAGTGGCGCAACCACTGTTGCACCCAGTGATGGCCTTGCGTTAGAGGTGCCCGGTTTTACCACTGCAACCTGGAACATAGGTACTACACTCGTCTATACTGGCCTTGGCGCAGGTACCACAACCTTTACGGCTAAGTACAGATCGTCGTCCGGAACCGCCACATTTGCCAACAGAACAATTATAGTGGAGCATTTTTAATGGCTGAAGTTCGGTATGTGTTCGGTAATCTCAGAACAGGTGAGGTTATCGATGAGATTTCCCTGTACGGATTATCTCCGATGACGCTTAAAATGAACGACTGGGGTTCGTTCAACGGGACGCTCCAGTTGGACCAAAGTAACCGATCGAACGCCGACCTGGTGAATGCTGTAGTGCCTTTGCAATGTTATTTAATTGTAGAACGAGAGGGTACTCCGGTTTGGGGTGGTATTGTTTGGAGTTCAGTATACCAGAGCCAGTCGAAATCTATCCAAATTTCCGCAAAAACGTTCGAGGCTTACTTTGAGCGGAAGCTACTACTAACTGATACCAATTTGACCGGAGAACAACGTAATATTTTTCGGGACCTGGTAAACCAACTACAATCTGTACCGGAAACCAACCTTGGTCTCACCGTTCCAGCAAGCTTTCCTACGGTAGTTACAAAGACCATAACAGTCTTGGCGTCTGAACGAAAGAACTACGCCGAGGTGTTTTCCAGTATCGCAGATGGGGATGATGGTTTCGACTGGAAAATCGACGTTGTGAAGACTGGTGGCGGGGCGTACAACAGGATCCTGAGAATAGGCTATCCGCAACTTGGGACGTTAGACCCAACCGGACTACAGTTTGAGTATCCAGGATCCATTACCAACTACTACGAGACGGCATCCGGAGGCGAGGCTGGGACCCACGTTTCTGTTATAGGTCAGGGCGAGGGCTCCGCAATGCCGGTCAGGACATTTACGCATCAAGATCTAATTGACAGTGGAACATGGCTTCGATACGACATCGACGTACCAAATAAGCAAATAACCAATCCAAGCCTTCTCCAAACACTCGCGAACAAAATCGGACCACAGCGGAGACCACCAATGAGGATCACGAAAATTTTCACAATGGCCGACAGAGATCCAGTGTTTGGTTCTTACGGTGTTGGCGACTCATGCACGGTAGTTATTAAGGATCCAGCACATCCAACTGGGTTACAAGCTCAAGCTCGAATAGTTGCAATTTCATACTCTCCACCTACTTCGCAAGGGGTGGAGGAGGTAGAACTCATCTTTGAGGGTGACGAGTTGAACAATGGCTAATAAGGAAGGCTGAGCAATGGCTAAGTATGAAGACGGAGCATCAAGAGATGATCTATTATCGTATATAGCTGTGCTTGAAAAGCGGTTATCGGCGCTAGAAGTAGGCTCACGTGGGCAACTAACATCGATTGACACCGGTGCCCTTATTGTCAAGGGCGGCATCTTTCGAGTACATCAGACTAAGACGTCGGAGATATTGTTCCAGATTGGTCCAGACATTGGAGAAAACTTACAGCCAGGTTTTGCTTTCAGGTACCCGCAAACCGGTACGTTCTCATTCGTGCAGTTTGGCGATAACCCTGACGGAACACAGTTCGTTGGCATATATGACATGAGCGGTAATATTGTTTGTTCAACTGACGGCGTGTCTCGCCAAGGGTTAGCAACACCCTGGATTCCTATTACAGGATACCGGACCGCCGATATCATTAGCCCACCCGACTCAACTACCTCCGCTACCTTTGCAAACTTCTTCGAGCCACAACCATACAAACAGCATCCACTCATCGACGTCTCCGTAATCACCTATAGCAGTGTCGGAACTACCGGCGAGATAAGGATGTTCAACGCCAGCAGCAACACCGTATTGGGTGCAACTCAAACAATACCAGCGAATGATAATAGCTTCCGTCTTTTTGATGTGGCACTTGATGGTGGCCACCTATCTTACCGGGACCTTAGAATTCAGTTCAGGCGAACGAGCGGTACGGGCACAGTTCAGGCTCTCCACCTTGCTACTTATGGGATTCAGTCATTATGATCATAACATGTGAGCTATGTAATGCCGACAACGACCTTACTGGTCTTAGAGTATCCCAGAACCATTACTTCGACTGTGTTGGTTGTGGTGCTCAACTACTGGTTCGCCTTGGTGAGGTTGTTGGGAGATCTACGGAAAGTCGACCAAGGATTCCTGTTGTCCGTCCTGTACCACCAAGAGGTCCCAATGTCCCAGAGCATTGAGTATCCGGATATACCGTTCATTGAACCAAAGTCGTGGACTTCTGGTCGCATTGCGGGTTGCCCCAAGGTCATCGTAGTGCATTATACAGCCGGCACGGAGGGGCCGAACTCGGCGGAGAATGGTGCCGCCTACGACCAGGTAAGAACCGATGGTACTAGCACCCATTACTTTGTGGACTCGGACTCGATTATTCAGTGTGTTTACACTTGGGATGAGGCGCACACTGCGCGGCGCTACGGAAACGACATCGGCATTCAGTACGAGTTATGTGGAACCAAACAAACGCGAGAACAATGGCTTGACGCGGTATCGAATGCTACAATGATAGGAGCTGCCCGACAAGCCGCACAAGATGCCAAGAAGTACGGGTTAGAGATACGTAGGCTTACGGTATCAGAGGTTCGAGCCTGCCACCCATATTTTGGCAACAAACCGATCAGGGGCTTTTGTGGGCACATTGACATTACCTTGGCGTTCCCAGAGGATAACGGAACGCATACGGACCCTGGCACGGAGTTCCCTTGGGACGTATTCTTATCGTATGTGCAGAACTTCTACGAAGGAGTAACTGTGGTTGACACCAACGATCTCTATGCATGGCAGCGCATTGAGGCCATTTCCTACCTGCAAGATAAGTTCTCCGGCAACGGTGGGTTTGCGGCTCTAGACACCAAAAACTCCGACGTTCCACTCACTAAGCTTCTAAAGGAAGTTAGAAATAACGTGGCGGCGATCAAGGCCAGTGTCGAGACTCCGCCATCTCTGGCAATAACGGACGAGCAGATCCAAGCATGGGCAGATCTTATAGCCGAGAAAGTCGTGGTCGCACCGGACAACCCGCTTGGGGATGCTGATAAACCGGCAATAAAAGCGGCAGTGAAAGAAGCACTAGCTGAGGGCGTTATCAGCTAGTGCGAAGGAAGACCGGCACCACACTGGGGAGAGTGATAACAATGAAAAGTAGTCCCGTCGTAATCATGGGTGCAGTTTTGACCATACTGAACATTGTCGCTGCTGGTATTACCGGCTTGGACATTATGCCGGAAAAATGGGCGGCTGTTTTCATGCTGCTTGTTGCCGCGATAACGGCTGGTTGGACAAAATACACCCACGACCAAGTCACACCACTGTCAAACCCTCAGACCAACGATGGAGTCCCACTGGTCCCATTGATAACAAAGAAGTAGAGTCGCTGGTTCCGTTATTGAAGAAGTAGGGAAGGTATGCCTGCCGTCCTAAAGGACATCGTCGTTGAGCAAGGTGCCACCTTCGAGCTTGTCATCGAGGTGCGTAAAGACGGTGCCCTTTTGCCGCTTTCTGGATATACGGGCTCCATGCAGATACGCCCAACGCCAGCTTCTGCTACAGTCCTTGGCACCGGCACGGTTGCCATCGATGGCTCGAACAGCCTCGTTACCGTGACTATTCCCAAGGGAACCACGGCCGGCTACACCTGGAGTTCCGGGGTCTATGATGTAAAAATAGACAACGGCACCATAGCCTACCGAGTAGCTAAGGGGAACGCAAGTCTGTCGAAGGGCGTAACGAGTTAATGGTGCTGTCGTGCCAGTCCTTATCCGAGTCGCTGAGATACTTCAGCAGGACTCTGGTGGCATCTCGCTCGTGTTGTGTAAGACGATACAGCCCGATTAGCCTCAACTTTTTGTCATCCCAGAACGCCTTGGCGGTTGCCGGCAGATAGCGAAAAGGCTCAATGCCTCGTTTCTCACACCACAGCCTAACGACTCCTATGACCTGAATGCTGTACAGCTCAGCTCGCATCATGTTTGGGCGGTGCTTAAAGTCCTCGTAGCCAACAACCTTCGGCTCCAAGTTATCAAGTAGCTGCTCGATTTTGCACAAGCTCGAATCGACCACACCACTACAGTATGTGCTGGAGTCGAAGCCTGCCCAACCTGTGGTTATGCCCGGGTCAAAGGCAACTATTTCCATCGAGGAGTCCACCTTGGAATATGGTCTTGGAAGAATACCGCAATTTGACGAGGCTAGTAGAAACTTTCCCATCCGGACTCTTGTAGCCGACAAACCTTTAAGGTCCTACACCTGGAGCGTCAACACTTGGCTAGACCAGGATGGCGAAGGTGCATGCGTAGGGTTTGCCTATGCGCATGAGCTGGTGGCTCGGCCCTTCATTATCAGGCAGACGAACCAAGATGCCAGAGAACTATACTTTGAAATCCAGCGCAATGACCCTTGGCCGGGAGGAGCATATCCAGGCGCAGATCCGGTATACGAGGGTACGAGCGTGCTCTCTGGAGCACAGGTCCTTAAGAATAAAGGGTACTACAGCCAATACAGGTGGGCATTCCGCGAGAGCGACATTGCCTTAGCAATTGGCTATCGTGGCCCCGTGGTCTTAGGCATAAACTGGTATGAAGGTATGTTCCGCCCAGACCAGGATGGCTTCATTCACCCAACCGGCAACATCGCCGGGGGTCACGCAATTTTGGCCCACTCGTTTAGCCTTAAGGGTGGGTATTACTGGTTATGGAACTCTTGGGGTAAGCGTTGGGGTATGCGTTGGGGTATGACAGGTAGAGCCAGAATTTCTCGGTCCGACGTCACTCGTTTAATGCAGGAAGAAGGCGAAGGATGCCTTCCAATCCGCGTTGGCGCTAAGATATAGCCACCGGCCCATCTTCCTCCCAGTTGTTGTTGAGCCATATGTTTCCGGTCGCGGTTGGATCATAGCTGGACACTGGCCCATATGCTCCGCACTTGCCTGTCGTGCCGCGTTGAAACACGTTGTTCGTTACAACGATATCATGGGCGTATGGGAACGGCTTGCTCGAAACCGAGCCCCCATAGAGACAGTAAGCCAAGTCGGCGGAGGCGACGAACAGGTTCTGATCCAAGGTGACGTGGTTGATGGTACCAAAGTCTCCATACATGGTGACGTCACCGGAGCAACCACCGTCTGAGCTGTTGGCTGACGTGTCACAGGCTATGGTGTTGTGCACGGCCACGAGATCGGTCACACCACGATCGTAAGACGGGTCGGCACCGAGAACCGGATCGTCGTTGTCATCGGCTCGTAACGCACCAAGATGCCAGCCAGCGCCTGTGGGTAATGCCTGTCCATGAAGCCATGAGTCGCGAATGTCGCAATGTGCCCAGCAGTATACGCTGAGCGCTCCACCATGGATGTTAGCTCTGAGCAAGGTAACGTTCGCTGATCCCACCGCTGACTCTTGTACCATTGGCGCGGCAACCTCCGAGTCGGTCAGGCTGTAGCTATAGCTACTTCCCTCGGGAGTACCTACCTGACCATACACAATGCTGCGAGTAACTTTCACTCCGGTAGTGCGAATTGCGAGTGAATCCGTCTCACAGTGGATAATCTTCGCGTCGATAACCGTGTCTGGGACTGTGATGACACACGGGCCCGTATAGTCAGTCAAGGCAGTTCCTGCCGGAACACCAGTGTTGCTTTGGTCGGGCCAACCTGATATTGGAGTTGGTGTTGGTGTGGAAGAGGATGTAAGGCTAGGGCTTGGCGATGGGTTGCAGTGTTTAAGTGTTCCATGGGTCCTTGGGCAAGGGCCTGTGGACAACGTAGCGGGAGCCGAGTTTGTTGTGAGTACCAGGAAGACAAGCAACACCGCCGCTACGACCAAGACTCTTTTCACTAAACTCTCCCTTCTGCCAATCTTACTTACGGTGTTTCCATCCTTCGATGAGGCGCAGGGCCTTGTCTATGGCCCAAAGAGGTACATCTAACAGCTTGTTAACAATCTTGTCCTTCACTGCGGAACCTCGCAAACGTCGTTTGAGCAGTACCGTTCTCCCTGGGGGTCTGCTGCTTCTCCGGCATACAGAGCGTCCCAGTCAAGAGGTTGGACCGAGCTAAACATCTCCTCCCACTGCTCCTCCTTAACTCGTTGGTATGGTGCTTGAAGATACACACCTTCGACGGAAGGCAAGAATGTCAATGCTTTCAGTTGACCATCAAATGCCCGAAGGATGGCAGGTATTTCCTTAGACTCGGTCTCCGGGTCAAACGTCACCGTGACCGAGACGGAGTTATCACTCCACCACCGCTGACATTGAGCCGCCAACGCGGCCTTTTCCCAAATAGAAACATCGCGCTCGCCGCGAATGTCTGGGCCCACAGTGGGACAAGTGATAACGAGACCAAACTGTGGGTTTTGGACATTGGGCTCAACCTGATAACCAGCTTTTTGCATGGCCTCGGCCATGGCACTGTTGACCGTTTCCCGCACAGTGCGAAGATACTTGCCGCGTTCCTTTGGCCAGTGACAGCCAGGCGTGACACCAAAGAGCAAGCTGACGGAACCGGATGGCTTAACCGTAGTTACTTTGATTGACTCACGAATACCAAGCCACTCGGAGTAGATGACATCCCAGCGGCGGATCTCGTGATACCCCTTGTCCTGCCAGAGCTTCAGCTCGGCCCATCCATGCTTCTCGACAAACTCAGCAAGCCCCGTCATCGACGTGCCGATTCTTCTGTTCCTTATCATCACCTCATTGGTTTCTTTCCAATGTGTTGGCAACAACGTAACTGTTTTCCCATAGAGGTACGCAAACTTCAGGGTGCGGAGGTAATCTTGCAGGTCGGCACAGTTCGTTGGATACGTCTCTACTAATGTACATAATTCATTATGTTCAAGGGGCTGTTCGCCACAGTTATGTGTTTTTATTCCATTAACCCAACCGAAATTGGTTATTGGTTCATTGAAATCATATACTGGTTCCTCGCCAATATACTCTATAGATTTTACCTTAGTTACCTTATTGATATACGCGCCATTTGGTATCCGTACAGATTTGTGTTCACGTAGAAATCCTATTTCCTCTTGGAATTTGCAATATTGCCACACACCACTGACGTTTACATCATATGACTCTTTTGATGTGTAAACTCCGTTATCCCATTCTATCTCAGTAGCCTTGTTCGTAGTGATATAACATGAATAACCAAGGGCTAAGAGAATGCGCTGTACGTCCTTGGCAAAGGTTTTATTTGATGTTTTCAAATCTAGACGGGCGTAATTTGGCATTGCCCCCCCATTAGCAGAAAACAATCCTTTAATGAAGGCTCTTAGAAGATTAGGGCTCCATCTTAAAATTTGTTTAGGAAGTCGACGGTCAGGCAGTGGGGATAGTTCTATGCCGAAGTTCCCAAGCTCGTCAATGCAGTCTCTAATGGCGTATGTTGACCCAGAAACGTTTTCAAATCTGTCTCCGAATTCCTCCTGCAAAAATAGAATTACTTCGGATTCGTTTGTTTTTAGGTAGACGGACTTTCCACGGTTGACTTGGCGATAGCCATCACCGAATAGAAGGCCGTACGCTACGGCTCGACTATATGTAACGGGTTCGAGTCCTTCCCAGTCTCCCGATCCGATGAAGGATCGAACAACCATACCAGGTTCTAAGTCTCCAACTTCGATTTCTAAAGGAATATCGTATTTGTGTTTGCTATCCATTCTGGTTAATATTTCAATTTTGTGATCTTTCGTGGCTTTAAGCTCTAGACCATTCACAAGTGTAACTTTGTATACTGGCTTTATTCCACTGTACCAAGCAGTGCTCTGGACAAATTTACCATCGCCGTTAAAAATATCGAACTCGTATCCCGATAATTCTTCGATTGTAACTAAACCATTTTTTGTAAGTATCAACGAGTCACCAGTTAAACATGGGTTTACGCCAGCCACTCTGTGATCTTTACCATTAGGTGGATCTACCAGTCGTCCATACTGTTGGCACATGTCCAGCCAGTACACGCCAGGCTCGCCGTTGAGCATCATGCCATTGACGAGATGATCCAGATTTGCCCCTACTTCGGTGATAATGGAGTTGTTGGACGTGTAACCCCAGCCGCCCTCTTCGCTATTTAGCCAAATTCCGTTATCATCGGCCTTAGGCCCTCCATGTTCGTCCTTCACGAAGCCCATCCGCTCAGGGTATAGCATTGGGTTTTTTAATTCAAGGAACGAAGTATCGCCTGTATCGTCAAGGGCAATCTGGGCGGAACTGCGAACATTAGCCGCTACCACGCACTTGCCGATCATGTTCATGATCTCGACAATATCTTTGGCTGTGACGCATTCGCCTTCACGGTAGTTCAACAAATCCCGGAGTCGCCTGTGGAGCTGAATCAATGGTTCGAACCCGGCAGCAACCCCACCAAATCCCATGATGGGCGCACCAGCAGGTCTAATCTTAGAATAGTCGAAACGAACAACGCGCTTATGTGGTTTAAAGTATGATTCGAGGAGCAGCGCTAGGGACTCGTACCAACCCTCACGAGAATCATCGATGACAACGATATTTTGTGATTGTTCCGTTGGCTGGTGAATGGCAACCTTGCCAGCTCCCCTGGTGTCAAATCCCACACCGACACCAAGCATGGACATTTCCATCATGCGGTGGAACGGAAACGTTGGATCGCCTGAATCTATCTGTAAAGTTGACAAAAAGGCACAGTTCTGTAGTGCTGCCGAGTTCTGTGCTCCGTTGACAAAAAATGTGCCCATCATCCATAAGCCGCGTCCAGGTGGGCTCCATTTGCCGTCGAACAGCCGGGCATACGCCTCTTGTGCCGACTCGTGAGCCGTTTGTTCATTCCAAGGAAGCCGGTAGCGTATTGCGTGATCCTTCTGACCTGAGTACATGCCTTCAATGACGCGCCGGCAACCTTCCCAGAAGCGTTCTTTCGAGCCATCCAGCTTGCGTCGAGAGTACTTGGTGATCCAGTTGTATTCACCCAGCGTGTTGCCTCCCCCGATAGGAAAGCCAAATTTTGGAGTTCGTGTTTTGTATTGCTCTATGAACTCGTCACGAAGTCGAAATGAGAGATAGTAGAACTCGTCATCTCGATCACGACCACCACCTGTGGAGGCGCGCTCTGCGGCGTACATGTGGATGCCGGGGGTGAATACGCTGGTCATGCTCACCAACTTCCTAGAGAACGGGCCGTCAAGATTCACGCAACTGTTCTAGGCCATGGTGGTACCGGTTTTTCCCCTCTACCGTCCCATCTTGCCAGCCACTGCTCGGCGATAAGCTTTTCAATTAAGCTTGTTCCATCGGGAAGAAACACCTTGACTTGGTGCCTTGGACCGTACTTGTCATACTTAATGACCTGGATGGTCACTTCCGGATAGGCGAGAAACGTTTGAGTGAGGTTGTAGGTAGCCTCTGGACCTCCTTCCTCATCATGCTCGCGAGCATTACAGCCGTTTAGGCGGCAATTTAAGCGCCGGAAGGTTTCTAGGCCCTGGTCAACCATGTCCAAGAAATTGTCGCCGTCCGTGACCGATATAACCCGACTCGTCGGGTACGTCCAGGTTGGCACCGAGGGGCTCCTCACACAGTGACACTCAACGGACTGGATACGACTCACCTATGACCCTGTTGACTTCTACTCTGTTTTTGTGGCTGAGGTGATAGCATCGAATGTCTTGTCGATTAGTAAGCGGAATGTAAAGGTCTTCTCTAAATGCTCTCGCGTTCTGATTGATGAGTTTTTCTATTAAACGGTAGATTCTCCAAGAACAATGTTCCCAAACATGATGGTACAACCAGGCCAGAGCGGCGTTATGAAGTGGTTGGGTGTACGTTGCCATGTATGGGGTAATGGTGGTTCGTGAGTAAATCTTTCCGTGTTCGGTTCTTTGTATTCTCATAATACTCGTTTATGCTACTATTGCCTTTTGTCCAAATACACTGTCGCAAATTTCCAGGAAATTTATTCTGTTGCCATTCTCCATCAACATATACTGGATTATCATCGATAGTTGGCCTTGCTTGTACTTGTTGTACTCAATTCCCATGTCCTTGTAGAACTGGTGAAGCATTACACGTTTTCCTGTTGCCTTGTCTACATTAAAGAATCTATAGCTGGTCGGAAACCATCTTGATTCCACTTGTGATTTTAATGTATCATAAGTTCCAGCCGGGTGTAACTTCTCGTACATAAATTTATAGAATTCGGGTTGTGACATTCCAGCTCTTTTTATAAGGTCACGGAAATCTTTGTCATACATAAGCTCCCAAGGTCTGGCCTCGTTTTGAACAATAGCACTAACAGTTGAACTTATATAAATTCCAGTTCTTCGAATTTGAGGAAGTATTTCCCCAAAGACCTTACGTGTGAATTGTCTGGCTGCTGGTAATCTTGAACGAAAAGCGAGTTCGTAAAATGCTGCCTCATGGATGAATTTCATAGGACGAAGTTGGTTCCGATCATTCTGGACCAGCAGTTCTTGCTGGTCCGCTTTGTCAATGTCTCTGAGTGGACTACTAGGATCACCATATTTAAATGCTTTTGTTGCATCTAGGCCACAGACCCACATTACGTCGTTTTGCAAGCATGCACGAATTTTGTGTCCATCGAACGGTAAGTAGAATATTTTGGGCCTTGGTGCTGTAGACACTACGCTCACGAAAATACTCCAATTCTACTATCGGTAAATAGGAAAATAGATCTACACAGGCAACACGGCTCCTGTTATGTAACCGAATGTGGCTCGCCTTCAATTGACTCCACCCAGGACAGAGCAACGCTTGCGACCTGAAGCAGCTCCTTTACCAGCGCCCCCGCGTGGTCCTGGTCATAGGTCAGACATCGGCCGACCTCGCCGACCTCCTCCACGAGAGCAGCCAGTTTTTCCACGGTAGGCATCGCGGGGTTGCCGAGCGACTTCGAGCCATGCTTCAGGTGCGCCCGCGTCGCCTCGGCTTTAACGGCGTTGAGCGTCAGCTCGGATAGCACGAATTGGTCACATATCATTTCCACCTGCCGCGTCATGCATGCCACCAACGGGGATGTGTCACACCTACTGGCCCACAGAAAAGTAAATTACCATTTGAATCGTAAGCGTATTTTCCTTGGTATATCCTCTTACAAAACTGTCCGGCTTTTATACCAGTCAGCGTCGGAGTGGTCTTTGGTTTGGGAGGGGGTGGATTGTACGTTGTAGGTGGTACTACTGGTGCCTGTGTTGTTGGCACTGGTGCCGGTGTTGTTGGTTCTGCCGTTGAGATTGCTTCAACGTGGGATGTAGTTGCTGTAATCACGATGTTAGTGTTCGTTGGATTATTTGTTTCCCTGTTGATTGTGCCACAGGTAAGGGTTACGAAAAATACTAATACTAGGAAAAAAGCAAACCCGACTAATTTTCCTAACTTTGTTATCCTAATCGGCTGTGATCTCACAGCTCTCCCCATCTTTGACCTATTGAAACATCTACAGCAAACGGTACGTATTCCGTAAAACGGCATGCAGACTCAATCATAGCGGTCTTAACCACACCGATTGTTTCTTCGATCCTGCCTTTATGACATTCAAATACGATTGCGTCGTGGATCGTTAGTCTGGTTGTAGCGATCCCCGAAAGCAGCGGTTGGACATCAATGAGTGCCTCAAGGCAAATGTCTGATGCGATGGACTGCGGTAGAAAACTTAATGCCTCGTTGAGTACGTCCGCTTTGTTCTTATCGGTAATTAGCCAGAACGACCGGCGCCGTCCGTACGGCGTAACAAGGTCATGGCCCGAAAGTACCTGGTGTTTGATTGTAGCTTGCCAGGCCATGACGCCAGGGATGAGAGCCCGGAAGTCTCTAAGAAGTTTTTGGGACTCATCCAGGGTGATTTCAAGTTCTTGGGCAATCGAAGCGGCTTCCCGCCCGTATGCCAAACCGTAAAATACAGACTTGATCTTGACGCGCTCTTCCTTGCCGTGCTTACCAAGGCCGAAAACATCGTTACAGATCTCAGTGAAAATATCGCGATTTTCGTTTTGGAAGATTCCGCGAAGATACTCATCTTGTGCGAGTGTAGCAATGACCCGCCCTTCCGCTTGTTTGTAGTCAAGCTGTATGAGTACATGATCTTCAGTTGAAACGGTGAACTGGTTCCGAATGTTGATTTCGTTAGAGCCTTTGGCGGGTGGACGGACAACGTTTTGCAGGTTTGGGTTTCGGCTGGCTAGGCGGCCTGACGTTGTGCCATGGAGCAAATATGTGGTGTAAACCTTACCCAACGACACCCGCTTAGCCAAGCCCTTGACGTACGTCCCATAGAGCTTCGCCCGCTTACGGTGAAGCAGCAGAAGCTTGGTAAACTCTAACGGCTCGCCGTCAATCTTCTCTGCCAACGCCGCTAGGAAGTCCGCTTCGGTGGTTGGCAGGATCAGCTTGTGCTCGGCATAGTACCGTTGGACCTGAGGCACAGAACGTGGGTTAATTTCTCGGCCCACGAGCGCAGTCATCTTGTCCTCGATGTCGGCCAGCTCATCGGCGAAGACCTTGTTCAGCTCTTTGTTGAGGATTAGGTCGAACGATATGCCGGCTAGCTCCAGCTCGATGAGCACGTTCGCGGCTCGTATCAACAGGTCATGCTTGTGCCAGTCATCGTCGTTCATCTTGGTGCTGAAAAGTTCGTACAGCTCCCAGGTACAAACTACGTCATAGGCGTTGTATCGATAGAGGACTGCTCGGGGAACGTCGGCATAGTTTCCGGATCTTGGTATGTACTCACGAATGGCTTGTTCGTAGTCGGGGGCTCCGAGCTTTTCAATGGAAAGTTGCTTGAGGCCATGGCCGCCAGAACGCTCATTAAGGCAGTAGGAGGAGAGCATTGTGTCAAACCAGAGTAGTTGCTTACCCGCCACATTACGAAGTCCGGCAAGGTCAAATTTGCCATTGTGAGCAATAAGCTTAACTCTTGATAAAAGTTGCCGGAGTAGACCTGGAAATCTGGGGTGGTTAACGGCGTTCTCCCCAAATACCACAGCGCGTTTTGGTGCATATGCGAAGCCCACACAGAGCAGAGGAAATTCGCTTGGATGGACAAATGCGGTATCTTTTTCAACACCGCATTCAATGTCCAATACGAGGCGGTCGCATCCATCTGAAAGTTTTTGCATTGCTCTTTCGGCAAGAACAATATCGTCAATGACTCTGTATTGCGGTTCAACCCAAACATTGTCGAATACCTGCTTTACCTTGCCAAAGTCATACACCAAGTCCGGAAACGAGTCTGGAGACCGCAGTGAGTAGGCCGGGTGCCACGTTGGAATTACGGATATTGTAGAATCCACCTTGTACGGCTTAGGTGGACCGACCCGTAGCTTCCGCATTGAAGCCTTGCTGTCAACAAGTGCGTGAGATGCGGTCTTCCCCACTGCTATGATTTTTTCAACCCCGGACTCTTCGATCTCCCTGTGGAGGCGAGGAGCACAGGCTTCGAGTGCGGATTTTGGCGGGTCTTCGTTACCATCTGGCCTACAACTAACCATGTTGGAAATCATAATCTCGTCGCGCCTGAGACCATGGTGCTCAAGTACCGTATTCAGAAGGTCACCGGATGGGCCAGTGAATGGTATTCCGTAGGCCGCCTCATAAGCTCCGGGCGCCTCACCAATCACGGCTATTTTGCTTTTTGGCTTTAAGTTCAAGGTAGGAACGTAGCCACCCTTCGTGCCAAATGGGCACGACTCGCAGTTCGCGTATGGGTGCTTACGTTCCACCAACAACTCCTGCACTAATCCGACTATCGATGGTGGTGCCAGCCTAGTTGAGCTGGTTTGCGACGTCTTGCAGCGCCCGGATCACGGTATAGGTCACGTATGCGGTAAACCCGGAGAACAATGCCGCCAGTAGACCGAACAAGAACGCGCCCGCCGACAGGACGAAGGCGCCGCGTGCGTAGTGGCGAACGTCGGCCACCTCCTTGCGTAGCAGTGCCAGCTCATGCGCGGCGACAACGGGGACCGGAATCATTGCCGCGCCTGCCGCGTCGAGCTTCTGCCCGCGCTCGTGATCTTCTCTAATTTTCACTTCAGAAGTTCCCCTCTGCGACTTGTAAACACTTAAGACCTATGCTTCGCCACATTCTTACCACACGGTCTCGGTCGTCTAGCACGAACTCAACACGGTACCGCGGCTCTATATCTTTACGATAAATCTCTTCTTTGAGAATTTCATCCGACCGGTAGTCATCATCCCGACGCATGAACAAACGTCCATGTGGGAGGTTGTTCTTATTGAACCATCTTACGGTGGTATCTCGATGCTTCTCGAACCTACCAGTGACGTAGAGGATGTGATAGCCATAGTACTCGTGCAGTCCCTGAACGATGGTGGCGACTGGAAAACACAATGTGTCGTCAATGGCCTTCTCATGATCGTACACGCCACGGTCACACATCTGCGCGAGCGTACCGTCTACGTCAACGACAATGGCGTCAGATTTGGTTATTGTCATTGTTCCACTTCTATGTAATCAATCGATGCTGTCGGACATTCATATACCCTTGTCTTTTCCACACGAAACCCCGTCTTTGGTACTACCGGCGTCGAAATCGATTCTAGTGAATTTTCGCCATATGGCGCATGTGACGTAACCGTTCTTCCATTGTCTAGTAATCAGGACTATTTCTAGCTTTGTGTCTGGTACGTACTTGTTCCATGAGTGGTCTCGACCTTGAGTGTGAAAAGTATATGGTCCAAACTGAGTCAATCCGACCCAATAGACTATTGAGATGGTTTCAACTTCTGCTTGATAGTGTACGTGGAGAAGAATGTCGTTGCTATCTCGGGTTGGAATCGGGTCATCAACGAAAAGTGGCGCTTTACCATTTATCGGCGCGGGTTGCGGGATGAGGTCGAAGTGGGTGACGAACAGGTATCCTCCTACTATTAACAACAGTAGTAGAAAGCTGCCCTTAAGCTTGGTAGTCACGTTTCTCCTGGTCAATCGCTAGCGTTTGCCTCTCGCATCGCTGCGGTAATAATCAACCCGACAAGATACAGTGCCTGTTGCTCGGTAAACCCGGCTGCCTTATACGAGCAGAAGATCTCGTGGAGCTGAGCCGCACCTTCGGCGAGCACCGTAATTGGGTTAGGCGGAAGGTTTGCGTTTTGCATTGCTTACGAACCCCTCCAAAATTGACTCTGCCACCGGCACAACTTTCCTGGACATGTACAGATAGAGTGCCATGTTCGCTATGTCAGCGAGCATAACATCGAAATCATCGGCGTTGTTGGCCAGACCTTCGGTCAAATCCCAACGTTCTCTCTTCAACCGCTCGAACTCATGATAAACAAGTTCAGGATCCACGATTCATCCTTATCATTTTCCGAAACACATCCATGAGAGTTGGATCCTTTCGATGGGCACCCCGGTGAAATCTTCGTTGGAACCGGGACTTGTCATAGTTCGCTGGCACTGCCCCCACTTTCTGTGCCCAGTTGTGGCTATTGTTACTGTTGTCTGTGCCTATAACGAGTGCTTCCTCAAGCCGCGTTTTCATATAAAGCTTCTTCCGTTGACACCAGGCCGTGGCAGCCAAAGAACCTACCATCGTTGGTAAGGACTTCAACCTCAACCCACAGCACCTCTTCGTCGTTAGAAAGGAACTCGGAAATTTTCCGGCAAAGGTGCGCTGCTAGTTTGTCTGGGAAGTTGTTAAACGAGTCGATTGCCAGTTTGGAAACGTAATACCAAATTTTATCATATTTTTCTCGGGTCGGTGTAACATCCGCGCCTTGCAATCTGATCTTGATTGCAAAATCGTTTCGGCGGATAGTTCGTCCTACGTACGAAATTTTTCTCAACCCCTTAGTTTGTTTCCTAACACCCCTTAGTTTGTCGCCTGATATCTAAACTCCTGTCCTATATCAACCTTGAAAATTAGCTTCCGTTGCTCCATGGTTGCAAAGATAAGGTCGGCTCGGCGCGCGTCTAGCATGAACATCGACATCAGCTCGCTTCTGGTAATGCCTAGTCTTGCATCTCGAAGCGAGGAAAGCATTCTCATAATCAGTCGCTCGTCCTGAGGCTTACCGATGCCGTTAACTATCTCGCTGGCATAGTATCGCCATTCCCTAGCGTAGTAGATAGCATTCAACAGGTCGACAAGTTCAACAGTTACACTGTCACCACGCTGGCGGTTTGCTGCCAGTAAGATCGCGACCTTGAGTGTTGATTTGCAAAGGCGATCGTTCACTGGGGTGAGGTGATTAAGACCAGACTCAACAGCAGCTTTCATCATTGTTCTTTCGTATTCATTATAACGGGACCAGGCTTCCGGTGTCAAGTATACGTTGTACTCCAATGGCATTCTTCCGATAATTCGACCATCTTGGGTAACATCGGTTTCCTTGGAGTAGTGGTTATACATGTCAATGAGTTCATTTTTGATGAGGTCCCTTTTATCCAAGTCAACTGGTAGTGGTGGTCCAATCGGATGAAGATCTTCGAAGTGTGGTTCAGCGGTGACTATGATGAATCTTGGAAAGAATCCGCTCATTACCATGTCTTCGTTGACCACATTTTGAGTCCGAGTCTTCGTGCCGGCAACATACATGAGGAATATTGGGTCTCGAACTTCAATGATTTCTTTTCGAAGCAAACGCTTCAGGGTGTCTCCGTCGTAAAGCTTTGTCAACTGTTCAGCAAGCCCGGACATGTAGTCCTTATGCGCGATGGCCTCTATTAGGCCGGTGAACTCGTCCCTCTTTAGGATCGAGGGCTTGCGCGGCCTGTCTCGCATAGCCGTGAAAATACCCTCTGGAGAGCCATCGTCGCCCAGCAACGCATCACTGTTTACCTCTAACAAGAGGCGCATCGCCATGTTCATGGCGGTAGTCTTGCGAGTAAGCGTCGTGTCAGACAGCAACATGAACCACAGGTTGGGCAGTATCTTGCCGAACGTGGTGTAGAGTGCCATGCTACCGGACAACAGTCCGCTGAGGATGACTAACGCTCCAGTATGATGGTACTGCACCGGAGCGTCGGTGAGCGTTTTCGCCCAGTCAATATAGCGGTCTACAAAGGTTTCTTTAGATTGTGCGGTTCGAGTTTCTTCGTCGGTGAGTAAATCTGGAATGGAGGCGCTGATCGTCGGCGCCATCCTGGTCCGTTCAATATTCTTGTTAAAAGCACGGAGAACGTCTTCCCAAAGATCCGTTTCTGGTCTTCCGTCTCGGCGATACTTGTTGCAGGCAGCAGAGTTGGCAAGGAGGAACGTTTCTTCTCGCCGCATTCCGGCTTCTACGCAGTGACGAAGCAGCTTCCACAGCGCGCCGCTCCAGCCCTGCTCGCCGCCCGTTGGGGGATTTTGTAACAGACCATAAACGTCGGCCGGAAGTCGATCCTTGTTCCGTTCTATGACCGACTCGACCGGTTCGGACGGCAAGACTGGAATTACTTTTTGGTTGTCAGCGAACGCCGCCGGCATTGGGTACTTGTGAAAGTCGCCGGGACGGTGGAGAGAACGCTTCGCGTCAAGGATCGTTACCAGTGGCGCACTCAGCAGGTCGCCGTATTTGTAGTTCGGTGTATATGGCACTCGGAGAAGGTGACCCGCGTCCCAGCAAGGATCCGTGCCGTCGCCTTTATGATAGTAGTATATCCGCTGAGTAATATTTTCCGCTTCGGCCCGGGTGAGCGGTTCTTGCATGAGCCACAGGGCCTGCCAACGGTCCGGTGAGGTTTCGATGACCACCGATGGAGGAGTCAGCAGGGTGCTGGGCTTGGTGGTGTCGAGGTCGGCCCAAACGAACGGGCAGCTTTTGACGTATTCTTTGACTCTACCCTCATCGTCGGTGTCATAAAGCGCTGAGGCGTAGTATATGTGAACTGGCTGCTCCGTGTGGGCACGAATGTTTTCTAACATTCCATCGAGATCGTCTGGGTATTTGAAGAAGCGGTTGTACATTTTTCGATCTGGATGGGTCAGGTAGCTTATGCAGATATAGCCTGATACCTTTGGTCCAAATATGAGCTTAAAGAATGTTCGGCGCTGTTCCTCCGTATCTTCGACTATGTCCCTGAAGGTCGAATACGTCACTCACCACCTCCCGTCAGGAACGCACAAGCCACCGGAGCAAGCTCTCCGGTGGCTTGCTCGCTAAAATTTAAGACGGCAGCAGTGAAGTGCTTCCGGACTTAATGGCAACGTTCGCCGACTTGTAGCCCTTAATCTGGTAGCGTTCGGGGAGGTCCCGGCCCTTTACCGTACCGGGCGGAAGCTTGGAGCCTCGAACGTTAATTTCACGGCTGATTAGCTCGTGTGGCTCAGGAAGCTCGAACTCTCCAGCAGTTACCCCATAGCCAAGCGCCTTGAGAAACTGCGCCAGGGCGCCAAGGGTGCCATCTTTGCCCTCAAAGAGCATGATGTTCCCATACAACGGGCTGCCGGTGTATGGACCATCTTGAATTACAAAGCGAATGTTCCAGTACGGCTTACCAACGTTCACGCTGGTGGGCTTGACTTGGCGCTCTTCTACCTCAACGATTCGGCAGTGGTACTCACCAGACGGTGGAACTTCTCGGGCTGTGCTTTCGGCTTCATCTTTGCTGAAGTTGACCTTGAGGCCCATCTGCTAGCTCTCCCTTTTTGACATTTAGCAGATTCCAGATCGAGAACATGTCCGGATCTTCGACAACAAGTGGTAAATTGTTTGTCCGGTCTTTTGCGACCGTCTCTTCAGTTTGACCACATTGCAGCATTCGTCGAACGTTTCCATCGACTTCCTTGATGTACAGGTAGGAAACAACGTCGAGGAAACCCGATACTTCGTCCTTTACCTTACCAGACAGAGAGGGTTTGCGACGAATTGTGCCTTTGTGTGGATTCTTTTCAACGGAAACAAGGGCGGTAAATATGGTGTTGACCGGCAGGTCTCGAAACGCCCGAACAAACTTTCTGGTCTGTTCGATATTGATGTTCCACTCGCGAATCTGTGGAACCTCGTTGGCGTCATCACCATACTCTTCGACTAGTTTTCGCATTACCTTGTCCATGGACATTTTTTGAACTTCAGTGAGAGAGTCGATGACGATCGTGGTGAAGTCGTGAAGGTTCTTGTACAGCTCGTCATAGACGCTCTGCATTTCCTCCCACGATCGCACGCGAATTGACTCTACTTCTGGAAAAGTGTCCCGTAAGGTAAGAATGCCACCCTCCACGTCGATAAATAATACTCGACGCATCTCGGGCACGTCGTCGGCCGATCCGGATAGTCGGGTCTTTCCTGCACCGCTTTCTCCATAGATCAGCATGTTTATTTTTGCAGTTTTTTCTTTTACTCTCTGAATTGGTAGTCCGGCAATTTGAGCAAGCGTCATCAGTCCTCTGTTCTCTTTGTGGATTGATTGAGAGGACTAGCTTACCAGGGAGAGCTGTTGCATGTCAAGAAGCGGGATGACGCTGGTGAATATCGCCCAAGTCGGAAATGGTCTTGGACAAAGGCCATGGACAAAGGTAAAATTCGCCCGTCGGATTTGTGTTACAACTGATCCGGTAACTCAACGCTAATTACTCTTCGTTTTGGTCGGTAAGAGTAGTGGTATACGCAGTCGCGCCACGAGCTATACAGCCAATCACGATCGACCTCGCCGTTGACCCACCACGCTGGGTCTTTTTCCTTTAGGACAGGAGTGCCATCACTGTATGTTTCCCAGAGCTTGACAACCTCGTTGAGTATGCCTTCCTCATCGAGATACTTTAATACAGCACAGGGTGCGCAACAGCGCAGGCAGCAGGTATGCTGGTAGTACAGCTCGTTGAGCGCATGATGGACGAGAATTGAGTAGGCTTGAACCCTACTCGTCACAGTTCTCGCATTTGATTGTACCGTTTGGGAGAACAAGGTAAATCCGCTTCCCCTTTTTTCTTGCGTATCGGATGGTGGCCCACGTTCCTGACCTAAGAACCTCTTCCATCGTACCAGGCGCGCCGACCAGAACTACCGACTCATCCACTATATCGTGGTTGCGGTCGATCGGTTCCTTCGCCGGGCGTACTTCGTCGCATATCATGAGAGTTGAGGTTGAAAGAAACCTTGTAGTGGTCGCCGGATGGCCAACGACCTTATATCCAATGTACTTGGCTTTTCGGGCTGCATAGGCATCAGCGCCAATACAAACGCCTTGGTGAAGCTCTGCCCCTAGGCCGTACAGTTGAACAAAGATTCGAGAGATCAATATTGTCTGTATTTGGTTCACCCCAGCCCTTGAGCCGGTGAACCCTACACTAGTCACGAGAACTTTCCCCAATAATAGCTCAGATTAAATATTCCTAAATTTAGAGTTATTCCTTTAAGGGTGCACCAGTGGATGCCGAACCCGAAAACAATGCATTGTGTATCTATGCCAACGGTAAGTCTGTCCATGGTGTACGACCATTCCGCCCTAATTTGCTCCCAGTCTTACTCTGTCGAGGGGGGACCGTCCTCCCAGTAGTGCCTGTCACGTCTCTCAAAGAGTGTGTCTAGTGTCCACTGATAGTCTTCACCCATGTTCACCCCAAGACATGGCTGTCGGTACAAGCACGTCGTACAGGAGAATCGACCTGGTTGTGGATAAACTCTTGGGTTTTGCAGAATGTCTTGGGCCTCTAGCCAAATGTTATGACCGATTTCGTCAAGCTCGTGGTCGTTTTTGTGGATTTGGTGGCGCTGATGGAACTTTGGACCTTCAGCCTTAAGCCAGGCAAGATGGTCGTCATAAAGCCCGGTGGCGTAGGCATCGTGATCGTAAAGAATCACGTGGTCATGGAAGATGTCGTATGTTGTTAGGAACTGTTTGTTCGTCGAGTATTTCCGCCCCTTGTAAAGTCTCGATAGCTCTTCCGGAGGTTGAGGATACGCCTTCTTGATCTCGATATAGATAAAGCCAGCAGTAGGTATCCCAACTTCCCGTAAAGACCAGCAGTAACTTCCTATCTGATCATCAAGTTGTAAGAACGATGCTTCGGCATCTTCATCCAATATTCGAGAAGTTGTTTTGAAATCCACAATCCAGTATCTACCAATGTCATCCTGTACCAGCGCGTCGAGCCGCCCACCGTAGGTCACTGGTAGGCCATCCCACGCTGAAGTTCGGTAAAGTTCGGGATGGTTTACAAAAAGGTTGTTCCATGTGAGCGATGGATCTGACTTTACGATTTTCTTGATGGTGTTTCCGTTGCAAAACCTCTGCCAGCACGAGTCGCATTTGCACCACAGCGGTGCCCCCTGTGGTGACTTGATCAAGACTTCGAAGGGCACCTCGACCCGTACCGGGGTAAATCCCTTGTCGTACTGTGTGCTCATTCGTTCGGTGTAGTAGCGGATCATGTTCAGACCGAGCTTGACCCGCTCTTTGTATTCATCAATAACCGTTACATCAGGGTCGCCATTCAACCGTTTGTATTTTTTTAGTTGCGCTTCGCAGGTCTGTCTAAACGCAACGAGGGCCAACCCTTGACCTATGATGAAGTGGTCAGGGTTAGCCCATAGCGACGGCTCATAGAACGCCTCCATAGCCTTATGGAAAGCGACACCGAACTCCAAAGGAGCTGCTTCCACCTTTGGATAATACATTTGTCGATACGCCCAGTCCCAACGGCGACGGCAGCTTCTAAACGACCGTCGGGCGGACGTGTGGATAGAATGAGTGAGCCCAAGCTCAAGGTACTCTTCCGGAGTCATTCGATAACTTCCGGATTTTCCGAGACAACTACCTCGACGGTCTGGTCGGAAATGGGATTGACCTTGTCGAACAATGCTTCAACCGAAGACTTCACATATCTCTTATGGCCGCCTGGCGTCAGCACGTAGTCTATTTTCGGCGGATTGCTGCTCGCCCATCTCGACACCGTCTTTGCGTTGACTCCGAACAACTCCCCCACTTGGGCGGGCGTGAGCAGTTCCAGCTCTACCTCTTGCTCGTCCATTATTCAATGCTCCAGCCTCGTAGATCCATGGAGTGTGGCCGTTCTTGTGGTAGCGCGCGGTTACCACCGTTGGGTTTGTTTTTGAAATTTTAGCCATGGTTGCGAGAAAAACTGGGGTCTCTTTAAGGTCAGCGCATTCTTGGCATTCTTCTTTAGTGTTTAACACAGGTAGTGTCTCCGTTATCGTTTCCGTCACTTCAAAGCGGACAGCTTTAACCCTTGGTGGCATCGATGGTGGTGTCTGGTCTGGTGGTAGCTCGATGGCTCCTGGTTTGTTGATTGTTATTTCGGTGAGTTTTCCGGCGGTTAGGCCGTAAGATGCTAGGATAATGACCACGGTAAAGAGTATTCTTGGGAACATTCGGTTACTGCCACGTCGGTGTTTGCCACGGTTACCAGCGCGTCGGACTCCGTGATACATTACAATCCTCCGTCAGTCGTAGTCTTCCTCGCCAAGCAGCTCGCGAATCCAGCTCCACTTCAGGTTGATGTGTTCGATTCGTTTAGCATCAATGGTGTCTCTGGCAATGATGTCAATCACATGCACCGCGTTCTTCTGCCCCACCCTGTGGAGCCTGTCGGCAGCCTGCCGGTTAAGGCTAGCCGACCAGGATCTGTCAGTGAACACCACGGTTGAGGAGGCGGTAAGAGTAATACCAATGCCGCCAGCGCTGATGGTCCCGGCAAACACCTGAATTTTTTGATTCTGAAAGTCTTCAATGATTCTGGAACGTTTTTCTGGTGAGGTATCGCCAATGAAGATGCCATGAGATATACTGGCTTTTTCAAGCCTCTTTTGCAAAAGGCGAATGACCTGAGCAAATTGACTGAAGATAACGACTGGCTCATCGGTGGACTCAATGAGATCCATAACGGCAGTGAGTTTTGCCGATGGCTCAGAGAGCACCATCCGGTTCGTTTCCTGATCGATCTCGCCGTACGCGCTGGCAAACTGTTGCAGCCTGGTGAGCTGTGCAATAATAACCGGAGCGTCAACCGGCTCATCTTCATGCTCGCCCACCCAAGCTATCATGTCTTTGCGCATCTGTTCGTAAACGCGCATCTGTCTTGGGTGTAGGTCTACCTCAATTGTACTGTAGTACTTGTCGGGTAGCTCTTTGAGCACTTCCTCTTTGCGGCGACGAACGTAGAAGCCGCTCATTTGTTCTTGCAGCTCTTTGGCGTGGCTCACGCCGACGATTACTCGGTACCCGCTGTTCTCAACGTACAAAATGTGGCGGTTGTAATAACGCCAGTACGACGACCAGAAGTCCGGGTACAGCCAGTTAAGAATGCTCCAGAGGTCGTCCGGCTTGTCGAAGGCCGGCGTTCCGGACAGTCCAGTTTTGAAACAGGTCTTGAGTAATTTAAGTGCTACACTTTGTTTTGACTTCCTGTTTTGTAGTGCATGGCAATTGTGCACTAGAATTCCGTTGGCGAAATAGTTTCCTGTTCCCGTCTCGATGTTATATACTCGAATACCTTCTGTGCGCATAACTTTGGGTTTGTCATAACTTCGAGGTTCGTGAATCGAAACACTGTCCATCCGTTGGAGATTAAATATTTGTCCTTCTCTTGGTCTATTTGTTTCCTGCTCGTCAAAAGGTGTGCCGAACCATCTACTTCTATTGCTATTTTCAATTCCTGGTTTGCTATGTCTATCATGTAATGAAATTGGTTCAGGCACAATTCGCAAGTCAACGTCACTGTTTCCATTTGTCAATCTTAACAGCGTGTGCTCCATGCTGTTCAGTGCCGAAGCATTGATGTAGTTCGATTCGTTGGTCCAAACTGGATGGTTACCAGTCATAACAGTACTATTTATCTTGAAAAGTTGTGATCTTGTAGTTCTGCTGAACGTGTGTTTCACAGTTGTTTCAACAACTTTTTGCTGTTTATGATCATATCCGTAAACAACATCGTCGTTTTGCAAATCCTCGATATTTTGTAAACCTTTGGGTGTGCTTATTCTTGTTCCGGCTATAACGCATTCGTCTGCAATAATATGGAACCACGTTGTGTTAACCAACTCTGGGAGCAACCGTAACGACTGCCAGTGACAGACGAAAACATCCGCTTCGTTGTTCTTTATGGACTCCAAGAACGGCGTTCGGTCCTTGCTGTTGATGGCCATGACCCGGAGATCCGGCGCCCAGTCTTCGAAGTGGCTCAGCCAGGAGGAGAAAATGCCAAGGTAGGTAACAACTAACGTTTTTGGCTTTTCAACTAGGTTCGGTTGTTTTTCTCGTCTTCTACGATCAAGGGCAATGGCGGTCACTGTGTTGTGGGTTAGCGTAAAGCTTCTTGTAACATATAGGCAGTCATTAGCTTCAACTGAAATGCAAACGCATGGTTCATAACCGATGTACTGAATGGCTTTAATGGCTCGAACTGGTTCATATTTCGATCTATGGATCCAGTTGTCCAACTTGCGTTTAAGTCGGAATGGTACAAATGGTGTTGGTAAGCTTAATGTCATTCGGTAAAACAGTTGACCTGTTCTCGTTTCTCCTTTATACTTTGGAATCTTTGTGACTTTTTTTCCTCCTAATGACCTAACAATGTGTTCAACATCCTCGGATAGCTGCTTACTTACTGTGCTATACTCTACCGTTGTGGCTGGTTTACCTCTACTTTTTACTATACTTCCATCTGTATCTAGAATTCCCTGTAAGCAAGCGTATCTAGTCTCTATGTCTCCCCACTTGTATTGGATTGGTATGTGTTTTTCTTCTGCTTTTTTGTTCATTAACCCAAGTTCACGTAAGTGTCTTACTATTCCACTGAAACGATAGTCGCCAGAGTATCCGTTATCCTTTTCTAACCTAAATGTCACGCCGTTTGGTATTATTAACGAACTCACAATATCATGGTCAGTTGATAGGTATGTACCGTGTGATAGACAACCGTTTCCTATGAACACACCAACCAAATATGGATCAAGTGAAATGTCACTTTGTATGAATTGTACTGGTTCAACATTTGGCACGTAGTACCTATTGTTTCCCGACGAACTCTTTAGTCCTAACCTTATCATTTCTCTAGTTGAGATTGTTTCATATGGCTTACCTCTTCGCTTGTTGTTCGGTGTAATAACTGACCATAAATGGTCAATGTCGCAACGAACAAAAGTGTCATCACTAAACCAAACTTCACATATTGGTCTAGTTCCTTGTAGGTAAACTCCGTTGACCTTAGTTGGCTTTCCATTCGATCCAATAACATAGTCACCAACACTTAGTTTTCCAATTTCTGTCCATCCTGTTGGTGTTAGTACTGGTTCAGATAATGGCTGGGCCTTTCCGAGGCCCATATCGTCCCCTAGAAGAACCGCCTTCTTGTCCCAGAGAAAATCGACCGCTTCTTCCTGGAATGGGTACAGAGAAAACATTCGGCCCTTCGCTACGTTGTCGGAACATTTTGTGTTCCAAACTTAGTAGCCAAAGGGCCGGGAACTCAGTGCTGTTGAGTTTTACTCTTGTCCGGTTTGTCGTCTTAGGTCTCTATCAATGGCTGCTCGCACCTCTTCGGTACGATCTGGTATCTCACGAAAAAACTTGTCGTGTCCTTGTGGTTTGGCCACCGTGCCGTCCGGCATGATTTGTACAACCCAAGGCGTGTTGAACCATCGACATTTCTTATTTTCGCAGAGGATGGTGAGCATGTTAGACCCACCTTGCATTGGCCTGTTGGTCACGGTCCTTCCTGGCTGCTCACATTTTGGGCATCTTCGAGCTTCCTCGAAGGAGGAATCAACCATCTGAGTAGTCCAATTCGTAGAGGTGGAAGATAACGCCCATAGATGACCGTACCGACTGAACGTGAGAGCTTCCAAACGGGACGTCGTGCCCAGTGCCTAGAACTCGAAAAGTGTGATTTTGTTCTGGTTGTTCATCGTCCTGCTCGGCGTAAATTTCGATCAGGTTGTGGTTCGCCGGAGCAACATGGAGAATCTTCCCGGAAAACGCGACAGTTGACTCTTCATCATTTGCCAATATCACGTACTTCAGGACTTTTCGCGACATTTTCTAGTCTATCCACCCTTCGCTCTAGGTCTCGTACCAGGGTATGGAGCCTGTTTATGGAGTCTTGGGTTATCTGCCAGGGAGTTGGTGCTCTTTCCCGATCAATGGTAGTAGATCGTTCTTGGAGCTTAGCATACTCATCGTACGTTGGTTGTCGTAGCATTTGATATGTGCTTGGGGTTCCGGCCGCGCCATGTCGAATGAGACTAATGCAACCAACTATGGTGAGATTTCGCACTGCCTTGCTGGTTACCGGGTTAGTGTATCCCAATGCCGTCGAGATGTCTCTGGTGAAGCCTTTCCAAACCTGGATTGGTTTGCCAATAAAATCATCTACGACATTGGGATTCTCTATTATCTCGCTGTTCTGATCCATATAGGAGTATATTTGCTCGATTTGAGCTTGAGCTTTTCCTGTCATTATTCTCCTATATTTCGACCCTTCTTTCCCCAAATAATGTAGTATAACGTTGTTCGATTTATTGAGGTTAAATCTGAAATTGTAGTCATTGAGTAGTTGTTGAGTAGTGTTTTAATGATAGCATGTCGTAACTCGCGTCTAGCGGCCTGCTGTTGATCTACGAGGTTACGCCATCTATCTGCCGCCTCCTTCACGTGCAACTCTACCGTTGTGTCCATGTCAACCCTTACCTCACTGTGCCTTACCAGGGCCCCCGGTAGGACTCGAACCTACGCTTCCAATACCCTGAGCGGGGGGACTCCGTTGAGTCCACGAGGGCCACCTATTCAATTATTCGCTTCCTGGAATGTAGACATCAGGCATCTTCTCAGCCTTTGACCATTTGACCAGTGCCCGAAGCGTTGAGCTTGTCTTCTTTCCGGTGGCGAAGTGGCGCCATGTCTTAAGGAAGAGCGCCAAGTGCTCGGCCTGGTCACGACGCCCGGAGGTGTTCAACACGAGCCGACGAAGCGCGAACCTGTAGTCGAACTCGTCCATGTTCGCACCGGTCCGGAGGCCGTAGATGTACTCCTGCACCAACGGGTGTTCCTCGCCAACCTCACGCCACAGCAGGTAGGTACCGACCGCCGCTGGTGTTGTGATGATTCGGAACGTCTTGTACATCTCGTGGCCAACGTTGACCGCCTTGCCCAACAGAGGCACGGACTCGGCAACAACCTGCTCGACCTGCTCGTTGGTAACCCGCTCGTTCCACGGAAGAACCAGCCGGTGATCGTACAAGTACAGCATCCTGGCGGCCGAGCCGAGCTTTGTCGCGTTGTGGTACCCGGCCCTGAAGAGGACGTCCGTGTAGTTTCGTCGCCGCTGGACGTCCAACACTGGGAAGTTGGCCACCGGCATGCCGGCGCTCACCATCATCAGCACCGAGATACCGCTTTCCTCGATGGCCTTGAGCCGGTTTTGTCCGTCCTGAAGAACCGGCCTGACATCGAGGGCAATGCCCTGGTGCGTGTAGTGATAGTTGCCGTTGAGGAGAATTGACTTCCAGTGGTCCACATCTGCCCTACGAAGTGGCCTGTTGTTCGTGTTCAGCTCAAGCAGCTTCGTAGCAAGCTCAGGTGTAACTAACACCCTTGGGTAGGTAATTGGTGAGGGGTGGGGGGCCAGGATTTCGTCATACGTAGCCGTGGAGGTTCCGTATGCTCCAGCAGCTTTGTTTACCATCCTGGCATGGTCGGTGATTTCTTGCACCCTACGTTCGGTGCGCTGACGGTCTGTCATGATTTTCTCTCTACTGTCATCGCTTCGCAATTTCATCCTCGTAATTTCGGCCTCGAAGAAACCATGCTTGCGAAGAGATCGCATGACTGTTTTTTCGGCGTTAACATCGGATGGTGTTAAGTGCACTTGGATTTTTGTCCCAGGGCACGTTTCGCCGTTGAGTGGATGTCCTCCCGGGCAGGTAATCGCGTACTCTCCTGAAGCTAGCCGTACAACCGGCCATCCGGTCCTTTTTGCTCTGTTGGCTATGTTGTTCGCGAATGATTTTCTGGTGCTCAACGGGGTTCCTTAGTCCGGTTCGTCTTGTTCTTCGATGATTGAGTCTTCCTCGATAACAATGTCATCTCGGATCTCGTCCAGCGCAGCGTTTTCCAGGTATTCTAACCTCTCTGCCGGTGAGTAGTCGTTCCACTGCTCGGTTTCAACATCGATTGAGGTGCCGAACAGGTCTTGGCCAAGCCGGTACTGGAACGAGACGATGGTCATAGTGTCCTGCATTGAAACCCTCCTCTTTTGTATAAGGCAGTAGGCCGTGAGGGTATTGATCCCACTTCTCCTGATTAAAAGTCAGGAGCATCACCTTAATGCTTACGGCCCATACGCTGGCTCGCGAGGACTCGAACCTCGACAATCAGAACCAAAATCTGAGGACCTGCCAATTAGTCGACGAGCCAAATTTTGCTATTTTTACCAAGGCCAGTGGAATGTGAAGTGTAATACAAATAATATGCCGAGGAAAATTGTAATTCCGAGGAAGTTTTCTACGATCTTACTCACGTTTTTCGGACCTTCCTACCTAACTAGGTAATAAAAAATAGCTCCGAGCATCAGTGCACCGAAGACTAGCACACCTTTTGGCAAGTGCTTCCAAGCGCTGATGAGCACGAGCGCAACAATGGCACATGCTGCTATGAGCGGATAGTTGAATGCTGGCAGTTTTGGTTTTTCTTGGCAAATTTGATTTGGTGGGCATGGCTGGGCCAGAACCGTATCCACAAGGTGGCGCACGATCATCTGTTCTCCGTTTCTTACGCTGACATAACTGTGGTGCAAGGTGCGCCCCTAGAGAATCGAACTCTACTCAAACCTGTTTATAAGACAGGCCCGGACCACCTGCCCGCCGAAGCGCATTATCCTAAGCGGTCGCATATCGGTTTGTCGCGCTAGATTTGGCCTAGGATCATATTCTGTTATCAAAAATTATCCTAAGCGGCCAGCTAATCGGTTTGTCGCGCACACGTTTGGCTTAGGATAGCTTTGAGACACCAACGCTCGTGGAAATGTAGATGTGGACTCGTCCTTGGTTGGTGTCAGAGCCGACGAAGAGATTCGAACTCTTAACCTTCTCATTACAAGTGAGATGCACTTCCAGGTTGTGCTACGCCGGCTAAGCTTGAACGTGTGTAGGATGGAAAAAAGTCGATCTTTGGTTCAAGCGTACCTCCGGTGCGATTCGAACGCACAACTTCCTGATCTTGAATCAGGTTGGGATACGGAGGCAAGGGCCAAGATGTACTCCTAGGGCTTTGTACTCAGCTTTTAGCGCCCTCAGCGGACTACCCATGGATTATCCGCGTGTTGGCAACTCTTTATTGGTCTTCATCGAACAATGTCGCCACTGTCCGAATATTGAGCACGTCTGCTCTGCGACCTCCTGTGGACATCTTGGAGCTTTTCATTAAAATCTTCCGGCCGAAAAATCGGCTATTACCTTTGGTACGTTAGAGTCAAAGCCCACAACATCGAGCATTCCCGCATCGGTTGGGTCAGCTATTGTGAAACCATTCGATGCCACCCCAGCGACAACCAACCGTGCGTCAATGCCCATTGCCTGTCGATAGTTTCGGAGTGCCACGTGTGGGTGTATGCTTCCGGCCCACGTTTCATTGTCCGTAATGACCAGGAACGTGTCGACTTCTATCCTTTTACGATGCGCCCAAACCATGGGCAACGAGCAGTCCGTGCCGCCAAAGTTCATATTGGTGGTTTTTTGGAGTACCTGGCTCAGGCTTTGACCAGGCGAGATTCCCAGGTCCTTGAACTCTGTCGAGAACCCCATAACGGTGTAGTACGGCTCGGTCCGAGCCACGGTCATGGCCATTGCCGCGCCAACCTGATCAGCCGACAGGTCAATGCCTATCGCGGGGTAAGACATTGATCCTGACACATCAAGTGCCAACAGTGTGCGCTTGTTGGCTGGTTCAACGTGCTTGAATGCCAGGTGGAACCCTTCGTTGAGCGCGTCTCTGATGGCTGGTACGGTCGTCCAGCTCCTCTCTCGACTACCAGAACACCATGTGGAGCGATTGCGAGCTATCTGCCCTTCCTCGTGAACCACGAGCGCGTTTAGGTAGTTAGTTGGGTGTAAGCGTGTACGCGCGATCATTTCCTCGTCAACAAGCTTACTAGCATAGTCAGCAGTGAAAACCATGTCATCAAAAGCAGCAATGCGAGCGAGACGAGTAATATTACGCACAAGCGCCTGACCAGTGATCTGGCCATTGTAGAAAAGCTTTCGCCATACATCTGGTTCCTTATGGAACTGAGTTGGCAGTGCTTCCCAAGGCAAGTTAGGGTAATCATTAAGGATTTGGATCAGGTCATAAACGTTTTCCGAAGCCTGAGCATTAGCAAAACCACAAATGATACCTGGAAAACCGCCAGGACCAACTTCTTTTCCGAGAATGAAGTTGCCGAGTTCCTGGTTGACACCCTTTGGGTGTGAAAGCCGGAACAGGTCACGGTGTGTCCAGCCATCGCGCTGACGGTACTTTACCGCCTGGTAAGCCAGCTTGTCCGGTGTCTTGCTCAGGTACCAGCTCGCCACGACGGAACGCTTCGCGCGTCCCCAGCCACCCATCAGCTCGATGTATTTGGCGAACTCGAACAGATGAGTAGATGTGCGAACAATCTTGGGAAAAAGAGCCTTTGCCTTGGACTTTACCTCGTCAGAAGCATACCTGAAAAGCAAGGCCATGACAAAAATGGCTGCGGAGTTACGGTAAGCACGGCCCTCAACGGAGATGTCATGAGCTGTCTCAAGGACTAGCTCTCCGTTGCGCTTGATGAGGTCAACTAGGAAATCAACGTTCTGCTTCGTGAGGTCTCGCTCGTTAATATAATATGTTCCGCCGTCTGTGCCAAGAATCAGGAACCGTTCCAGTCTCGCTTTGTCATCGATCACAAAAGAGAACCCACCGGCGCTGTTTGCTACCTGGCGTGGGTCTTCTTGTTCACTCTGCGGAACTGGTGTGCTTAGAAATCTCGTGTATGGATTTGACACTTTGATCCTCTCGACTCACTTTTTCAAATGAATGTGTCCGTTCACCAAAGCTTAACACTTAATCTTGATTGTGTCAACGGCTCGACAGTCGGAGATATGTCCGTTTTGTCCTAGTGAGCCACACCAACGAGGGTTTTACCGATAAGATTGTTCAGCGTAGGCCAGATTCCAGACCGGTATGCCATCCAGACAATCACAACAAGCACTGCTAAGTAGAACATTGGCTTGATGAATGAGATTTTCTTTTTGATCTTGCACTCCTCAGGTGTGAGCGCTAAGCTCGGGTGTCGGACACTGATGAACGCCACAAACAGTAGCAGCACCCACCTCGGCAGGTCTCGGTAGAACTTCTCCCAGCGGACCTGGAGGTGAGCGCATTTCTCACAATAGATCCCGTCCACGGTTCCGGAGCATTCTTCGGTGCCGTGTGCAGCGTCGGTCGCCTCGCGAAGGTAACGAACTCTGTGATACGCAGTGTCTACCCAGCTCATTATGTTTCGTCCCATTTCTATGTGTGGTCGAGCACCCCCGCCCGGAATCGAACCGGGACTGACACCTTAGGAGGGTGTTGTTCTGTCCGTTGAACTACGGGGGTTGTTGTTCTGTTTGTTCATTGAACTACGGGGGTTAACCCTACGCTTCTTCCTCTTGTTCGTTGACGTGGACCATCTTGGTAAAGGATGTTGTAGGGATATTGCCGGTGACTAAGAACGTGACCAGCTCTTCCCAGCTATTGATGCTGGTGCTGTTGCTACCGGTCGCATACCACTTGCCGCCCGCCTTGATGGCTGCGAATGAATACGATATTCCATCTTTTTGGAATTTCTTCTTGAAGGTAATGACTTCACCTTCAGAAAAGGTGTCCTCACCGAGTGCATCAGCAATGGCCATCTTTTCGGCTACAAGCCTATCTTGAACTTTTTTTAACAGTTCTTTCCTGACCTCGATGTCGGCGAGAGCGGTTAGGTCGTTTTCAGCTACGTTGAATCCCATGATTTCCTTTTCGTTAGACGTCTTATCCCAGTCAACATACACATTTGTCGCGCTCGAGCGGCAGGATTCGAACCTACAACAAGATGATTAACAATCATCGGCTCTGCCTAATTGAGCTACGCCCGAAAGCCGTTAAGTGAAGTAGATGTGGTTAACGGGCACTGGGTGCTCCCAGTAGGACTCGAACCTACACTATCCTGATCTTAAGTCAGGCGCCTCTGCCATGTTGGGCTATGGGAGCTTTACCTTGACCTTTGGCTTTGATTCAATAAGAGAGACATTATCCAACCTTTGTTATTATGAATCTGGGAGGTGTTGCGCGAGCTGAGCCTATCTGATGGTTACCTGGCCAGGTGTCCCAAGGCAAGCCCCCTCGCGCAACACCGGCTTAATTTTCTCCGCGAGGCCCTAACCCCTGATAAATACCCGCTTTGCAGGCGGGGCGCTCCGCCAGGAACGTCATAGGGACAAGGTAGATTCCGCGAGGGTCAGGCGTCGTGCTGCCACTTTCCCTAAGTTTTCGCACATCTCTTCCAATGTGCCGCTATTGTCAGACCTTGCATCTGAACGGAATCTACGTCGGGTACGAGCGATTTGAACGCCCGGCCTCTCGCTCCCAAAGCGAGCGCTCTAACCAAACTGAGCTAGTACCCGTACGGCCTGGTAGTACTTATTGGGACACCTTTCGTACGTTTAAACGGGATTATCCTCAAGTGGGCTACCGTACTATGAAATGAATGATTGGTGGTGCCACAGGTGGTGGACAAAATACGGAATGGTTTGCGTGAGCAGAGCTACCACTATGAATAGACACTTCTTCATGCGGAGAGGGAGGGAGTTGAACCCCCAAAGCGTCACGCTCTAACAGTTTTCAAGACTGCGCCCGTCGCCAATCGGGTGGCCTCTCCAGATATAAGAGTGCGTACCCCCAACAGGATTCGAACCTGTGACCTGAGGATTAGAAGTCCACTGTTCTTTCCGCTGAACTATGGGGGCGTTGTGGATAATCGCTATACTGGCTCTTAGGTTCTGACACGGATTATCCACAGTGTAGTATTACGCGACGGTTTTACAGACCGTTTCCTTTGACTCCTAAGTTTAGACGAGAGCTGGAACAGGCGCTTGCTCTTTGGTTTTAGACGAGAGCCTTCTGGCCTATTCCTTGTTTCTGTGGGCTGCCAGAGCGATCCGGTCCTTGTTTTTGTATATAAGCAAGGCAACGGCGCCGAGCCCGAGCACTGCAAGTGCCAACTTCCGCATGACGTTCTTACCTCCTGTCGAACTCGCCGTTCTTGATGCCATCTGTGAATGCTTTCCATTGGGAAAGACCAAAGCTTAGAATCGGCCCGTGTGGGTCCTTGCTGTCACGTACCAGAACAGTGTGATCATCGCAGTTGCAGGTGGTGACTTCGACACAGAGTCCCGACTCACAACGAGAACTCTTTCGCCAGACCTCAACGCAGTCACCCGCGCCGCCGCTGTAGGAAGACTTTCGCCAGTAACCCATCAGATGTTGAACTCTCCATCCTTGGCACCAAGGATAAAGGCATCCCATTCGGATTGGGTGTAAATCAACGCGGGTCCTGTTGGGTTTTTCGAGTCGCGTACTGCAACTACGCCTTCCGGTAGAAACGCAACCTCAACGCAGTTATCAGAGTATGGCCCGCTCCGGCTGCTCTTATGCCAACCGGTGTTGGTACTCAGGAGGCTGTCAAGCTTTGGTGACTTGGTCATTTTGAACAGTCCTTCCTCAGTGCGCTGTTGCTTGGGCGCACAAGATGTCGCGGAACAACATGCGAACGGTGTTGCCCGTTCCGATCCTCAGTGTCGTGAAACCCGTCCGGCCAACCACAGACAGGGCATGGTGTTGGTTTCAAGATAGCATTCCTTGGAATAGGTGCCCTTTACGGGATTCTTAGTGCCCTCCCCAGTTCGGGTACTGGCGGCATCTCAAGCCGTCGCTCGAACTCTTCCCATGTCATCGCCTCGACCTCGATGACGCTGATGTCAGCCACGCCAGCGTCGCGAGCGGCCTTCTCGGAAGCATCGGT
>Ga0137373_10000173_pt1 | contig 59003 bp, 41 predicted proteins | sample SagtaG_5_FD_104912 | JGI IMG/M metagenome (GOLD analysis project Ga0137373, IMG submission 104912) | Vadose zone soil microbial communities from Sagehorn Ranch, Mendocino, California, USA - Sage1_R_80_16 metaG | ecosystem: Environmental > Terrestrial > Soil > Vadose zone | place: USA... | reverse complement strand
CCGAGCATCGCTCCCCACTCCGCGAGCCGAATGGCTTCGAGTGCTGGTTCGGGATGATATAGATCCGAGATCATCGCTATGATCGTTTGCAAGCGAACGGTCCGGCCTCCTCCTGCTTTCAGGGCAAAGGCTCGCGTCATACCAGTCTCGGTACGGAACCGATCTCGTCTCTGGACCAAGCCATCCGGTATGACGGCCATAAGCGCTACGCCAAGCTTACTGAGGCTGCCTTCAGCGACGAAGCTGCTAACCAGATCCACATTGTTGGTTCGCTCCGGAGCATTGGTCATCTGCACGTGGCCGGGGACAGCTTCGCTGTCTATGCGCAACACAAATTCAATCTCCGCATCGGCCGACGAATTGACACGTATTTCCTGGCACACCAGGGAGGGAATAGAACGCGACGCAAATTGCAGAACTTCAATATCGAGAGTCAGACCATTTCCGGGAGTAAATGTCATCTCTGTTGTCAGCTCGCCGGAAGCCATGTCCAGGCTCTGACGCCTGGTTTTCAGCAAGTCCGCGCGCTTGAGGAGGCTGGTTTGATTGATCACGATGTCCGTTTCGAGCGGGTATGGGGCGGGCGAGAGACTTTCGACCTCGTACGGGATATGGGCGAATACGAAGCCACTCACGTGCGTCATGGTTTTGGCCAGTGGGTTTGGGCCAGGACGGATTCCGATCAGCCCATTGCTCAGATAAGCCGGATCGAATTTTTTCGAAAAATCCTCAACCACCATCTTCGGAACTCCAAGCGCTCCGGAGCCTTGCAACGAGGAGGCAGAAGCACTGGGAGTTTGAGGGGATGCGGCGAAGACGCCCCGTGGAATCAACGAACATAACGTCAGAGCTGAAGATCCCTCGAGAAAAGACCGCCGGGACAGCTTCATGGCTGAGCTCCTCCCCACTTCAGACGCTATGGCTCGACGGATAGCCGATGTGAGACCGCGGAATCCATGAGCGCGGGGACGATGGTTCAGGCTCCGGGGAGCGTTAAGAAAGGTTCCTCACGCTCACCTAAACCAAAGGGACTGCGTGGCCCACTTTCGCGCCCACGTAGTCCCCTCATATTTGCGGAAACGCTCCCCATAAAGGAGCAGTTAAAACGTCAAGTGCAATCCGAACTGCTGATTGCGCATCGGGGAAGAGATGTCCTGGATCTTCCCCGCCGATCCACTTAGAACATCATTGACCGGCTGTGCAAGGTTGACACGATTGAGTGCGTTGAAAACCTCCCACCGGAATTGGAGGGCAATCCTCTCCGTAAAGTGGAAGTTCTTGTCCAAGCCCCAATCTGCAGTAAACAGCCCGGGACCGCGGATTGAGTTGCGTCCGGCATTTCCGAACACGCCCGCAGCCGGTGCCGTGTAGGCTGCAGGGTTGAACCACTGCGTCCGGTTGTGCGGTGTCCCCGCGTAGGGGTCGCCAGTTCTGTCAGGACGCGTCCCCATGTCCGAGTTCAGAGTGGAGTTGCTGATGGCAGGCGAGAACGGAAGACCACTTTCGACGGAGGTAATTCCCGTCCACTCCCACCCGCCGAATATTGCATCCACCGCTCGGTTTGCGTTGGAACCCCAAGGCTGTCCGCGCCCAAAGGGCAACTGGATCGTATGTCCCAAAGTGAAAATGCTCGCCCGATCAAATACCGCGGGACCGTGATCAATTCTCGGGTGGTATTGATCTGTCTCCGGCCCGAACTCTCCAAAATTGAGTGCTTTTGCCCAAGTATAGCTGGACAGTATGGAGTAGTTCCGCGAGAAGCGCTTGGTGAACTTGACTTGCAGGGCGTTGTAGCCGCTGTTGCTACAATCGCACTTTTCGGTGATGCCTTGCGTTATCCCAAATTTCTGAAATAAGGGGCGCTGGGGATCCAAGGATGTTACGGGCGTCGGAGACGGAACCGCGGCATTGATGTTGGGCCCATAATTCAGCTTGCGCCCGACATTGCCGACATATCCGACGCTCAGCGTGGCGTTGCTGAACACGGCGCGCTCCACCGTTAGATTCCATGAATCGACGTACGGAAACGGCTGATTTGAAGGAATATACGCAGTACTGATCTGGTCCGGCAGAGGCAACAACCCGTTAGAAGGTATAGTGGGAAACGCTGCTGCCGGGGGCGGCGTCCAGGAGGGGATTGCCGGAAAAAATTGAGTTGTAGGCGTTTGGATACGTTGGTTCACAATCGACGGGTACACATCAGCGTCAAGAGTATTAAATGTCCATCCAAACGTACCCTGGAAGTAGCTGCGGCCATATCCAGTGCGAATGACCGTCTTGGGATCGAGGGCGTAGGCGATGCCGATCCGCGGTGAGAAATTATTGTAATCCGTATTCACGCCGCCAGAGAGGGAGACACCGCCAACGCCAGGAATGCGAACCAGGTTATCGAGGGCGCTGTAGCGGCCTCCCTGTCCCCGGTTAAGCGACCGGTCGGCAAACCAGGTATCCCACCGCAGGCCATAATTCAAGGTCAGCTTAGGCGTCACCCGCCAAGTGTCCGACACATAGTAGTACATGCTCCATTGCAAATCTCGCTGGTTCGTTGAGACTTGAGCGAACCGATTGAACTGGCTCGCGTCTCCGAGAAGGAAACTAGCAAGAGCCAGGCCGCTGCCGCTCACGCTACTGTCGGCAGTAACGTTCGAAGAAAAGTCATAGACCCCAGAGCGATGCTGGTCGCTTGGCAGTCTCAGATTAACCCTGCGCCGGATATCCGCACCCCACTTGATGCTGTGATTGCTATGAACTTTCGTCCAATTCGTTGCTCCCTGAAACTCCGTCTCTTCTTCATCGAGGGGGCAATTGCACCGGTACCCTATCAGAAAGCCACCCGCGGAATTGCTTGAAACACCACCGCTGAGGCCAACGCCAATGTTCAGATCTGGTAGCCCCCACGTATCTTTCCGAGCGGGGTCATTGAGCCCCAGAATGCCAGCTTGTGTAGCGAGCATCTGACTAGCGTCGGGAGACGACACCAGAACGCGATACCTGGTTACACCGAACCGGAAATCTGAAAGCAAGGAAGAACCGAGAGTGTAGGTGAGCCCACCAACGCCATTTTGGTTGCGAACATTCGAAATACCTTCGAAGCTGAGGTTATTGAACTGCTGCCCTCCGGCAGTGCCGAGGGCTCCCGGCGTATTCAGGTGGTAGCCACCATAGCTGTATCGTCCAAAATAACGGACATTATTCGTAAGGTAGTGGTCCACTCGTATGTCGAACTGGTTTGTGTTAAACACCTGGACGCCGCCCGTCACGAAATTGTCCGCGGTGGGATCCGTAGGGGTCAAATTCGGTAGCGGCACAAGATTCGTGGCGAGGAGATTGGTCGCCTGCGACGTAATCAAACTCTGCGGGATGATGTTAAGTCCAAATGGGTTCGAAGGAGTTGCTCGGCTGAGATCGCTGAATTGCGTACGACCGGAACCACCCGACGTGCCGGTGGTTGGATCATAGATAGGAACGCCCAGATCGCTTAAGTCACCTGCCCGCTCAGCCGCGGTGGGAACTCGGATGGAAACCTCTCCCGCATTGTGTTGTCGCGTTCCCTGATAATCGAAGAATGCAAACAATTTGTCTTTTATGATTGGACCGCCTATCGACCCGCCAAACTGGTTCCAACGCAGTGGAGGAAGTTTGCCCGTTTGTTGGGTGAAAGGGTCCCGCGCCTGGAAAAAGTCGTTTTGTAAGTACTCAAAAAGGGAGCCGTGGAAATCGTTCGTCCCAGACCTGGTTTGAACCTGGATCACCGATCCTCCCGCTTGAGAGAATTCGGCGTCAAAGTTGCTGGTAGTTCCCTTGAACTCCTGCACGGAGTCAATGGGTGGGTTGATCATGATGATGCCCAGCACCGGATCGGTGTTATCCATGCCGTCTATCATGAAGTTGGTTCCGCTGAAGAGCTGGCCGTTGGTGTTGACCTGAATGCCGCCTTGGGGGTTTTCCGTCTGGCCATGCTGCCAGGGCATCTTGGCGCTGCCGGGCAGTAGTAGTTCTAGCTGCGTGAAATTGCGGTTCACAATAGGAAGTTGCCCGACTAGTTCGGAAGATAAGTCGGTGCTCACCGCGGCGCGATCGGTTTCGAGCAGCGGAGGGGCGCCGTTGACGGTTACGGATTCTGTTGCAGCCCCCACTTGCAAAGCCGCGTTTAGTGTGGAGGAAGTGCCTACGATGACCGGCACTGGTTCCTGCTGATAACTCTTAAAGCCGCTGGCTTCGACAATCACTTTGTAATTGCCGGGTGTCAGATTGCTCAGGGCATAGTACCCGTCCGGATTGGCGCTGGCGGTATAGGTGACGCCCTTCGCAATGTCGGTTGCCGTCACCTTTGCGCCCGGTACCGCTGCGCCGGATGGGTCGGTGACTGCGCCAATAATGTTGCCGTACGCGGCCTGCCCCGACGCTCCAGGGGCAATCAAGATATCGCAGATAAGCGCTGCGATGAACACAGCACAAAAGCTAACTAACTTTTTCATTGAGATTCCTCCCACGGTCGGAACATCCTGTATATGACCTAAGTACGCTGCAAAGCCAGACACTCCGACTCCCCGCCTTAAGCAGTTCGAGTTCCAATTTTTTCTCTGCGTTCATCTTTAGGAATCATTCACATGGCGGTCTTCGAGAAAATGGGCGATACGGCAAATTGAATTTTTCGAGAATCGCATACAAAAAAGTGAAGCTGGGCCGCTACACAAACGTTCTGGCAAGAACTCGAGGAGTCGAACCCACATCGCGTCAGAATTCTTGTGAGGACGCAATTCTGCCATCCTTAGAAGTAAAACTCTGAAAACCTGAGAGAGCGTGCAACTCACAAATTCTGCCTGCGATTCTCTTATCGCATGCAAAACAGGGGAAAACGCATTTGTCAAATTGGGCTGAGGACTTGAGAAACGTGCTGCGTGAGGAAAACAACGGTCTACCGCAGAATTTTGGCTTCGGGCACGGCTGGGTGGAAGGCGGTCCGCTGCTTCCGATAAAGACTGAGTTTTATCAGAGCAGCCTTGGTGCCGAGGCCATCTCTGCGCTTCCAACCTCGCTCACTCCGTAGGCAAGGACGATGTTAGCCAACAACTGCTGAAAAACAACGGCAACTGGACCAGGCATTCTGGTCGGCTGAATCCGGCAGTTATGCGTTCGCGCTCGACAACAACAATCAGAAAGTGATCGAGCCTAGCGTGTTGGCTACGGTTCCGATGTGGTTTGGCCTGCTTGATCATGACAAGGCCAGTTCGATGATCACGCAACTTGCCGGTCCCGACCATCAAACTGACTAGGGAATGAGGATCATTTCTTCTCACGCGTCGCGCTACGATGCTGGTGGATATCACTACGGTTCGGTCTGGCCACTCTTCACCGGTTGGGCTTCAGGGGTGAGTATCGCTATCATCGTGCGCTGCCTGCCTATCCCAATCTCCGGGCGAATGCTTTGCTGGCGCTCGATGGCTCTCTCAGCCACGTCACCGAGGTGCTCTCTGGTGATTACTATCAGCCGCTCTCGACCAGTTCTCCGCACCAGATCTGGTCTTCTGCCATGGTGATCAGTCCTGTGCTTCGCGGACTCTTGGGCCTCGAGACGGATGCTGTTGGAAACAAAGTTGTCTTCGCTCCACATGTTCCCGCCGACTGGACCACGTTTGCCATTCATCATGTTCGCTCTGGAGATGCCGTGCTCGATTTCAGTTATCGTAAGACCCTGGATGAAGTGGCGCTCGACATCCAGAGTAGCGCGTCTTCTGAACTCGAGTTTTCTCCAGCACTGAGTCCTCGTACCCAGATCCTCAGCGTGCAGGTTAATGGCCATCGGAGTCCCTACCTGCTGGTCCAAAACAGCGATTCGGACCAGCATGTGGTTGTACACACCTCGCTTACAAAAGGCAAGAGCACTTTGCGAATACGTATGCGAAATGACTTCGGAGCCAGTATCGCTTCTTCGCTGCCGCCGCTCGGCAGCTCCAGTCGCGGGCTGCACGTGATTTCGGACTTATGGTCGGCTTCACGCGATACCTCACCCTGAACGTCACGGGAGCGGCGGGATCAGAATATGAGCTGACAATTTGGAATCCTAGCCAGATTGCATCTGTAGATGGAGCTGAACTAAAGAACGAAAAACTAACCGTTCGGATTCCACCGAGCGCCACCGAAGCTTATCCTCGGGCGAAAATCCTGCTTCATTTTCACGGAAGCACTCAGAGCAGGCATTGATGCGCACACTACTCATGAAATCTTGGCAGCTTCAGACCGGGGCGGTTGCGGGCATTCTGTCCTTCTGCTTTCAATGAGGTTCTGTGGACTTTAGCGGCAGCTTTACTATCTGATCGCGTCCGTCGTATTCCAAAACAGCATCTGGTTTTCCCGTCGGTGTCCCGCCTGATCCACGATTGGCGGTTACGAGGACGACTTCGATTCGGCGTTTCTGGATCATATTCGGAAAACTTCCTTGACGCGCTTTGATCGATAAGGTACGTGTGCTGTCGTCCCAGCGAATCGGAATCACTGCCCCCGCGCCCTTCTCATAGTTATAGTTGTCGCCTTCGTCTTCGTAGAGATCAAACTCACCGTCGGCCCCAGGGTAAATGCGGAGCTCGACGGGATCGGACTTTTGGTCGGCATATTCTATCTCCGGACCGAGCGGCAAAATAGACCCGGCCCGAACATAGAGAGGAATACGATCAAGCGGCGCATCTGCTTCGATCACTCCATTCCCATCCACGCGCTTTCCCGACCAGAAGTCGTACCAAGCTGGCGAATCGGGCAAATAAACGGAGCGGCGCGTCGCCGATTCCTCGATGATTGGACTAACCAGGATTGAAGGACCAAACATAAACTCGTCCCTGACGTTCCACGTTTTCTGATCGGTTCGCCAGTCCATCACCAGCGGACGCTGAATCGTGTAGTCCTGGCTGGTAACCCGCCAGGCCAGGGAGTATATGTACGGCATCATGCGATAGCGCAGTTTGTCATAGGAAATCAGGATGGGCTTGATTTGGGTGTACGTCCAGATTTCGTTTTGTGCCCGGTGTCCGTGCGTCCGGAAGATCGGGCAAAATACGCCAAACTCAAACCAGCGAGCGTAGAGTTCCTGGTAAGCGGGATCATCGGGAGCGCGCTCGAATGGCTGCCAATAACCTCCAATGTCCGTGGTCCAGTATGGGTAACCTGACAGTGCAAAATTGAGACCGGCAGCGATCTGATGCTGCAGCCCCCAATATGTGCTGTAAACATCGCCGGACCAGACAGCAGCCCCGTTGCGCTGTTGGCCGAGAAACGCTGACCGAGTAAGCAGAAAAACTCGTTTCTGGGCGGTCTCTTTCTTCCAGTGCTCCTGAACACCACCAGTGTGCATGAGTGGAAAAATATTGGTGTACTGCGCCCCGCTGCCGATGAACAGTCGTTTGTCGCGAAGGATGGCGTCGCCCATGTGAGGCCAGTATTCTTCAGGTTCCGCACTGTCCAGCCAAAAAGCGTCCCACCCTTGGTTGAACAACTTACCGGCGAGATTATTCCAGTAAAAGTCGCGCGCTTTCGGATTAGTAGCGTCATAGACATGTGCGTTCGCAACTTCGAGGTGATCCGGGCCGGTCATGATCTTGAAATTTTCCGACGCAGGATCAAAGAGCCCCCATATGGAGAGCATGGCATGTACATGCTCCTCGTGGAGGGCCTTGAGTTCGCCCGCTACATCAAGGAAATGGCTATTGAATATCGGGTCGCCTTCCGTTTTCCACCAAAACCAATCCTGGACAATAACATCCAATGGAATGTGCTCGGCGCGATACCGATTGGCTATATCGAGCACTTCATTTTGAGAAACGTAGCGGTCCTTAGATTGAAAAAATCCATACGCCCACTTCGGAAACATGGGCACATGCCCGGTCATGGAGCGATAGTGATGAATGATCTCGTCCATTTCCGGCCCGAAAATGAAGTAGTAATCCACTGTCTCCCCGGCTAGTGACGTGAACTTAAACTCCAGCGGAAACCGGTTGTCGGCGTACGTAAGCGCGGCGGTGTTCCAGAGCACAGCGTAGCCCTTGCTGGAGGCCAGGAGGGGAATAGCCACATCGGTATTATTCTGCGCGAGTTCAACCGTGGTACCGCGGTAATTGAACATTCCACTCTGGTGCTGCCCAAGACCGTAGAAGCCCTCCGTTGCATCAGGTCGAAAGCGGTCGGTGACATAGTAATTTCTCTCGCTATTGGATTCGACTAGTTCATAGGTGCGCGGAACCTCATCGCCTTCTCGAAGAAGACTAACTCCCTGTTGATTGCTGTAGGTAAGATTGCCCCGATCGAGAGAGAACTCCACTTTCAGTTTCGCGGTGGTCAACGTTGCGGATTGCGCATTCTGCGAAAAGTGGAACTCCGCTCCGGGGCACGACTGTTGTTTTTCCAACAGCCAGGGCTGGAATGGTGAGTCGGCGTGTGAACCCGGGCCAGCCACCACGTGAATCACCGAGTCGGTGCACACTGAAACATGAATATTCTCGTCTCCAATTTTGGCATTTAGACCATCTTCCGCCGCAGTTACCAAGGTTGGCGGTTGAGGAGGTCGCTGCCCCACTAGTTGCGCTTGCACGAGTGGGAGACAGCTACACCACACTAGAACGCAGACTAAGAGGAATTTGAATGCGGCATTGGCTTGGCTAATAGGAGACATGGTTGCCCTTTATCATTGAGACCACACAAATCTGCCGCAAATTATTTGCGATGTCGAAGTTGGTGCAGGCCTGACCCGTACCTGAATATCCCTACTGGTGCAGACTGGCGGCATCTTGCAACTGATTGGCGAGTCTCAACTCTCGTTCTGCCTCTTCATTTTTTCCCAAATCGCGGTAAGTCTGCCCAAGGAGGTGGTGGGTGATGGAGTTGTTTGGATCCATCGAAGCAGCCCGCTCCAGGGCCCGAACGGCTAGTTCGGGCTCTCCCTTTTTCTGCAGGACTTTGCCCATCAGGATGTAAGGCCCGGTTGATGTTGGATCAAGCCAGATCGAGCGTTGCAGAAGCCTCTCCGAATCGTCGAATCTCTGAACCCTCGAGTAGGCGTCCGCCAGCTTGTAATATGTAGGTGCATGTCCCGGATTCAGCGCAAGCTCCTGCTGAAATTCGAAAATAGCAGGATCAATTTCCGACTTGAAGAGGTGGATTTCCCCTGCAAGAAAATGTGCCAGTGGAAGTTTTGGATCCAGCAGGATGGCTTTTTGCGAGTACTCCCGCGCGGCGGTTTCGAGCTCCTGGCGAAAGAGCATGCGCGCGGTCAGGAGAAAGCTGGCTGCTGAATCCGGCGGCAGTTCAAACATTTTCGCAAAAGCCTCGCGCGCTCGCCCATAATCCTTGGTCTGAATGTAACACTGACCGAGTATGTAATGAGCATCCACGTTCGCGCGGGGATACCAGGTCTGCACCTTTTCAATCAACGGAATCGCGTCACCCGGCCTGCCGCTCAGGTAATACGAAAGCCCCAACAGTTGGGTGACTTCACCATCTTGTGGATCCTGTTGTAAGTTCTGTTTGAGTAAATCGGCAGCGCGAACGTAGTCGCCCTTTCTGTAATATGCCATTGCCAGTTCGTGCGGAAGATCCTTCAGGCCGGGATTCGTCGCCGAGAGCTGCTGCAGTTCGGCAATGGCTTCGTCGTACTTGCCCTGTTGCAGGAGTTGGTGCGGGTGTTCAAATGCTGGGGCGGACGGCGCGGCAACGGACTCATGCGTGTCGGTTTTTGGCTCTTGAGCCAAAGCCCAAATAGAGGCGACAAGAAGATAAGAGAAAATAGAGATGCAAAACTGCTTCATTCGAATCCGTTCCAAAAAGGTTGCATATCTCAGTTTCGAGAGTAACGTCCCTTACGATCTCTTATCGCGCGCTCTGGAGTTGTTGAAGGTTTTCGCGAGCCAGCGTGTGAGCGGGATTGATTGCAAGCGCCCTCTCAAACTCATTCTTAGCTTCTGCAAACTGTCCTAACTCCGCCAGTGCGCTGCCCAAGTTTGCATGCGCATCCGCATCGTTTGGACTCAGCCGAACAGCTTTCCTGAACTCCTCTGCCGCCCCGACAAAGTCGTTAGCCGAAGCGAGCGCGTTCCCCAGGTTATAGTGAGCGTCAAAGTAGTCAGGTGCGGCCTCTATCGCCGTGCGAAGATAAGGAACCGCTCGCTCACGCTGCCCGGAAGCAACCAAAGCGCCTCCCAGTGCGTTATTCGCGGTTGCATCCTGCGGACGAAGGCGGACCGCCAACTCGTAATGAGTGATTGCTTCGTCCATGTTGCCGCGGGCTTGCAGCATCGCCGCGAGGTTATAGTGTGCCTCGAAATCAGTGTGGTCTTTTTCAACGTCGTGCCGGGCCAGCGCCTCCTGCAAAGCCATCCGCGGATCGCCTGCCTGCGGATCAAAATTTCGCGGCAATACTTGCATCCAAAGGTGCGCCATCTCATCTTTGGAGCGATTGCCACCTCGGACGCGCTTCGGAGGGTGATTGGGATTCAACGGATTGCCCTCGGAGTTGTCATACACGTAGCGCATGTGGACCGTAGTTCCGCCTGGGAGAAAAACAGGCTCCTCGTAGCGATAAACTGCCTGCCAATTCAAATCCCACTGCGGAATGTGGATCAGTGTTTTGACGTTCCCATCGGGCAGAGTGGCAGTGGCCGTCATGTCTCTTCCCAGATAATGGGCATGAGGATAGATCGCCAACAAGTCCACATCGACTGGGAGTGTCAGGTCATCAGTCACAACGAAGTCTCGATCGCCGGCAGGAATGTCGAGCTTGGCGTCGTTTTGCAGTTGCAGCAACATCGGAAACCTCGTAGCCGGCTGATCAGTGAAGTAGATGCCAATCGTCGGCTTGATGAGCTCTGGCTTACCTGAGGGTTGCAGGTGGACATTCAGCACCAGGTCGGTTCCTTTATCCAGGCGGAGCGCCATCCCTTCGGGCTCGGCGTGAGGAGTGGTGCCAGGTTTCCAGAACAAGAAGTGGCTGTCGGGATCGAAGGCTTCGGACTCGATCTTGATCTCCATGCCTTCAAAACCGGCGCCCGGTGTTTTCTCCTTCTGCCGTGAATTTTGCTGGCGATCTACCAGAATGTTTGCATGATGAACGAAGCGTTTGTCTCCTGGGCGAATTTCGACTGCCTTGACCCAGCGCGTGCCGTCAATTGGAATCGGAAAGATGAAATTCCAATACATGTCGGAACCGCTGACGGGCAGCACAAATGGCTTCGCGGCTCTTAATACTAGATCTGGTTGACCTAACTGCCAGCCCTCGACAAATTTCGGTTGCTGGGGCAGGTCGCGGGCGTCGCCTTGCGGAGCTCCCTGATCTACCCACTTCTTAATTACCGCAATCTGGTCGTCTGAAAGGCGCAACTCGCCGGCAAAGTTTGACGACTGGCGCTCGGGCAGCCAGGGAGGCATGAAGCGTGTGCGAGTGACGATTTCGATCTGGCGGGCATGCTTCTTTGCGTCTGCATAAGTAAGCAAAGGAAAGGGGCCCGACTCACCCGGACGATGGCATCGGGCGCAGGCCTGAAACATGATGGGCGCAATATCGCGATTGAACGTTACAGGTGCTTCAGGCGAGGCTTGGGCACGGACGCTGGGCGGGTGCCGAAGGGTGATTAAGATTGCGAGAGCGAGTCCCACACCGGCGAGCAAGCATACACGTTTCATTCCAGGTCCGAGATATAGCATCCCACGCTGGCTGCTTCTGCTACGGACGGCGGGTGGCCAGCGAGAGCAGCTTGAATCGCGTCTTCCAGTTCATGGGTCGTGGGAGCAGAGCGAGCGTGGCCGAACGATTCGTAGAGATTGTCAATGCGGCCGTGGTAAACCAGAACGCCTTTGGCATTGAACACCGCGGCTTCCGGTGTGACATGCGCGTGAGCTAATTTGACCAGCGCGCGATTAGAATCGCGCAAAGCAGGAATTGAGTAGCCGAAATCGCGCATGTATTTGCGGATAGCTGCGGACGAGTCGGACTTATCGGGAAACACGAGATAGAAGCGCGCGTCTTTTTGGTGTTGAGCACTAGCTTGCTGGATCGTTGGAGCATATCGGCCTGAGACTGGACAGTCGGTGCGCACGAAAATCAGCACCGCAACCTTTCCCCCAGCTAAGTCCAGCGGATTGGCCGCTGGATGTGTGCTGCTCGTTTGGGCCACAGAACAGCCGCCTAATAAAACGAACGCAAACAGCAGACAGAGCAAGCGATTACAGCCTTCCATCGAAACGGGTACCTCTCGGTATTCGGTCCAGTTCAGTTTATTCAACACCGATAGGGGCACAGAATCAAGTGAATCTCCTGCCGTGGCTGATGATGAGAACACGAATGTACGATCCTATGCTACTCAGCATGCCCGAGCGATCTCATGTAGGTGCATACAGAGCGCGAGATTATGGAAATTGTCATTGATTGTTATTGTTGTTTTGGGAGGGGGGCGCCATCCGACTTCTGTTCTCCGTGCATCTCCGCCCTGTTCAGGTCGTTGAACCTCCGGAAGACTGCCTTGGCCTCTTCGGCACGCCCAAGTTTCAGGTACGCTCGGCCCAGCAGAACATAGGCCTGCGTCAAGCTTGGATTGATCTCCAATGAGGTTTTCAATTCCGGGATAGCGGCTTCGAACTGAGCATCCTGAACCAGCGCGTCACCGAGAGCAAACCGTCCCGCCGCGGAACGTGGCTCCACGGCAAGAGCCTTTCGGAACCATTCTACCGCCGGGGAAAACTCTTGCTTCGACCTGTAGCAGGAACCCAAACCGTATGCAATCTGATAGTCCAAGGGGTCGAGAGCTTCCGCCCGTGAATAGTAGTCGATTGCTTCATCAAATTTGAATTGGGACTGCTTGAGCGCGGCCAATTGGGTTAAGACTGCGATAGAGCGAGGATTCGCCTTCAGAGCATTCTGGAATTCCGTCTCCGCCTCAGTCTGGTTCGCGGCTGCGAGAGCTGCTTCGGCCAAGAGTTGATGAGCGCGATCGGAATCCGGAGCAAGAGAAACAAGCTTCTGACCTTCTATGCGTGAGAACTCCTTGGCAACAAGAGAAAGATAGAACAGCGCGTCAATGTTCTTTGGATCAGAGGCCAAAGCTTTCCGCAATTCCTGAAAAGCCTCGGCGAACTTACCTTGGGCAAGGTCTGCGCGCGCCAGGATCACCCGAACAGGGACATCACTGGGAAATTTTCGTAGATGGCTAGCCGCGGTTTCGGATGCTTTGGTGTAATCACCGCGATATAGAGCGCGGCTAGCCTCGTCCGCCACTGATGCCTGTCCGAAAGCGCTGGTCGAACTTGCCACAAAGAGCCAGAAGAAAAGGCTGATTTTCAGAAACGACGGCATCAACGCGTTTGACATCCAGAATTTCTCGTGTGCCTTCATGCCTTGTATTCAGAGGCGATAGCCGTTCTTCCCGTGGTCTATACTATCTTCTATCTCCGCGTGTTTTCCAGATGTGTTTCTTTGTCTCACGGAGGTCCCTAAGCCGGTCAACCAGCATGCCACTTGCAATCATTCTCTGCATTCTTTTATGTACTGCAAGTGGGGTAGTCGCTCAGGAGGGCCTTCCACCTAAGTTCGAAGCGAGGATCGCTGAGGCCGTTCAGGAGTTGAAGTCAGGTAATCTCGATTCCGCGGAAAAGATTTTCTCGGATGCACTCCGGAGCGGGATCAAACATCCAATGATCTATCACAATTTGGGTGTTATTGCCGTGCTGCGCGGAAATCACTCCGAAGCAGTCACGCGATTCCGTCAGTCGCTTGCTCTTCAACCGGATAATGCGTCGTCCCGTCTGCTCCTCGGTTCCAGCCTCTTGGCGCTCAGAAAGAATGCCGAGGCGGTCACGGAACTCAAGCGCGCTGCCACGACATTGCCGCGAGAGCCTCAGGTACATCTCGAACTGGGAAAAGCGTACGAAGCCGTGGGAAACTGGGTCGCCGCGGTTCAGGAATTCCAAACTCTGGTTCAGTTAGCTCCCCAGGAGCCGGAATATTCGTACCAGCTCTGCAATGCATGGACAAAGCTCTCTGACTGGTCTTTTCGTCGGATAATCGCGATTAATCCCAATTCCGCGCGCTTGTCCCAGGGACTCGGCTTGGAATATGCAGCGCAGGGAAAGTACGATCAGGCCCTCACTGCATATCGAGAAGCCGCGCGCTTTGATCCAAAGATGCCGGAGATTCATCTGGCAATAGCTATTGTCTTGTTGGAAATGAAAAAGTTTAACGAGGCCCTTTCGGAAGTGGAACTTGAATTGAAGCTTATTCCTGAGAGCAAGGCCGCGTTAGCCGCAAAGCAGAAGATCGAAACCGAAAAGGGTGGGTCAGCGCCTTAGATTGTCGCCTTCCACGAACGTCGCTGCTGAAATCCTCACGGCAGCCTTGCCATTTTAGATTACCTGGTTAAAGACATGCGAGTTCACGCGCAGGACACAAAACACGAGGGCTCCCCTTTTGGGAACCCTCTTAGTCAAGCTGTTGCTAGCGCTCAGAAGTTCACTTTGGCGCCGAACTCCAGCCTCCGCATGATCACACCGGGCGTGAGGGCAGTGATTTGGCCACCGTTACTGCAGTCTACGCAGCGGTTAGGCCGATCAAGGTTGACATGATTGAACAGGTTATAGAATTTGAACTCGAGTTGGGCCTTTACTCTTTCGGCGACGTCAAACCTCTTGAAAATTGAAGCATCCGTGTTAAAGAACTTCGGACCGCGGAATCGGTTTACGCCCGCATTTCCGAAAGCATCGAGAGTGGCGGTTTGGCCCCACGGTCCAGCGGTGGCGCCGAGCGAACCCAAAGAAACGCCATTGGTCGTCTCGAACCAATACCCGGCTTTTGTTGGGTCTCCAGACCTAGGACCGTCCTTGACGCTACCTACCTTGTCCGCAATGCAAGGCCCTTGATCAATTGACTGCGAGCATGAATTGAGTCCAGGCGTCCACGGCAACCCGCTTGAGAAGTTCCAGGCCGAATTTATTGACCAGCCGCCGACGATAGCGTTCGCCGCCGGACCGACACCGGACGCCCATCTCCTTCCCTTACCGAATGGCAAGTCATACACCTGAGTCAGGATGAACTGGTGGTTGCGATAACTCTCGTTCGGCCCATAGTTTGCACCGGGATCGATGTTGTGGTATCGGCCCCAGCCAACATCGCCCGCCACTTGCGCGATTGCGTGTTGGAAGGTATAGCTCGACTGAAGCTGCAACCCATTGGAGAAGCGCTTCTCCAGCTCAATTTGCAGGGCTTGGTACTTTGCATTTTGGTCGGCTGATTGGTAGCGATCGCCGCCTAGCCAACCAAAGTTGCCTCCGAGCCCCTTCGGAAATGTCGCGGGCTGGAACGGGAAAGCAGTAGACGTTCCGTAATAAGGCGTCCGCTGTCTAGGTGACAATGCGTTGAGTGTTGCACAACCGGGGGCCGGAAAACCGGTCACAGGATCGTCGCCGCATCCGGGGTTGTAGCCTACGTTTGTCCGACCATTGAGGTTGTAGTCTGCTCCGTCACCGGTACTGTGAGTGGCCTTGTTACCTACATACGAGGCTGTCAAGCTTATGGTAGGCGTCAATTGCCGTTGGACGGAAGCATTCCAGGCGTCAACGCTCGGCAGAATGTTCTTGAAATTGCGAATGTCCCGAGAAACGCCGTCGGGGATCATGGGTCTTCCGTTCGGTCCGAGGCACTGCGTCTGCAACCCTGTGGGATCTGTAATGATATTGCAGTTGCCAGATTGCAGCGCCGCTGCCGGATCCACGAGGAAAGGCCCGTTGTTCAAGAAGAACGCGGTCGTGCCATCCTGGGCCCCTGGACTTCCGCCGCTGTATTCTTGCGCCGCCAGCACTGGCAGGTTCTGGGTGACGATATGGCCGAATGTCGTTCCAAAAACTCCCAAGTCATAGCTTCGTCCATAACCCATGCGAACCACAGTCTTGTTATCGAACTGATAAGCGATTCCAACTCGCGGTGCAAAATGCTTGAAGTCGGTCTTGGTGTTGCCTCGCAGGTTGACACCGTTCTGTCCCGCTACCCGCATTTCGCCCGTATTTGTGTCAACCCAGCCGCCCAAACCAGTACCCTTTACTGACTCGGGGCGGTAAATTTCCCAGCGCAGACCGAGGCTCAGCGTGAACTTATTGGTCACACGCCACGTGTCTTGTCCGTAAAAGAAGAGTCGTGGCTGGGTTTCGTAAGCGTTGGTGGAGGCGCTCACGAATCGCTGGAAGTGGCTCACCGACCCGAGCAGGAAAGTGGCAATTCCGCTCCCCGAACCAGAGACATTGGGGTTACCGGTGACGGCATTGTTAAATTCCAGCTGGCCCGCGCGGTGCCGGTCGCTGGGAACACGCAGGTTGTAAGCGTAACGCACGTCAGCGCCAAATTTGAATGAGTGATTACCGCTGATCTTGGTCCAGTTGTTGACGAACTGATACTGGTGTTCATTTTCCAGGAGAGGGCAGTTGCACGAGTTCACGTCCAGCGCGTAGCCGAATCGGAAGTCGGACGATTGCGGCGAGTGAATCTGAAAGTACGGCATTCCGGAGGTAAATGTGTCGCCGAGATTCAATCCAGGAATACCTGCGTCTGTTGCCGGTGTAGCGTCCCCACCCCCCGGGCTAACATTGACATGATAACGAAGATAGCCAAAGCGGAAATCCATCAGCAAAGTTGGACTGAGCACGTAATTGAAACCGCTGGCGATGCTTTGGTTTTTGACACTTGAGATTCCGGCAAACGGACCCAAATCTGATGGAGTGCTATTCCCTCCTAACAGAGTCCCGTACAACCCCGGACCGATGCGACTGTACTTCTGATAACTGTAGCGCCCGAAGGCGGTGACGTTGGAACTGACGCTGAAATCGGATCGTATGTCGAACCCATTAGAATCGAGTACGTTAGTGCCCGAACCTGTGTAGTTATCAGAAAAAATAGACGTACCGACCGTGTTTGGTAGCGGGAACTGATTGATTAACGTCTGGGCTTCCGCGGAAAGGCGACAAGCCGGAATGGTGTTGTTCTGAAACGCTGTGCGAAGCGTGTCGATCTGTGGAACCGGTTGGCCATTCCCGCCCAACACTAGATTGCAATGTGCCGGATCCGTGGTCTGGTACGGATCGTAAATAGTGACAGGGTTAGGACCGGTGAGGAGATCCCTGAAGTCTCCCGTTCGTTCTGCCGCCGTGGGCACGCGGCTAATGCCCGTGGAGCCGACGTGGCTGCGCTGGCCCTGATAGTCACCAAAAATGAACAGCTTGTTCCTGATGATGGGCCCGCCAGCCGTAAACCCGAATTGGTTCCAGTTGCCTGACGGAACCTTCACCGTCGGCGTTTCCGTAAACGGGTTGCGCGCGAAGTTGGAGTTGGAGCGCTGGTAATCAAATAAGCTTCCGTGCAGGTCGTTGGTTCCGGATTTGGTTTGAGTAGTGGCGACTACGCCAATCGCCTTGCCGAATTCCGCGTCATAGTTCTGCCGCGTGAGCTTAACTTCTTGAATTGCGTCAAGGTTTGGGTTAATTACGATAATCCCAAGGATTGGATCTTGATTGTCGGTGCCATCCAACTCAAACGCCGTCCCCGCGAAATGTTGCCCTTGGGTTTCAATCTGCGTGGAGCCCTGAGGGTTTTCGCTGGCGGCGTGCTGAAAGCCCGCCATATATGCGTTACCGGGTGACAGGAGCTGGAATGTGGTGAAGTTTCGACCGTACACCGGCAGACTCTCCACCGCGCGTTCGCTGAACGTCGAGGAAACGTCAGAGCGATCAGTCTTGAGCTGGGCCACTTCACCCGTAACCTCAATAGCTTCTGCTGCTGACCCAACCTGGAGTTGCAAATCGACGCGAGCGGAGGTGTCAACGTTCACGACCACGTCTTTGGCTTCGGATGCTTTGAAGCCTTGCGCCTCGACCTTGATTTTGTACGGGTCCGGAACTAGGTGAGTGACCGAGTAGTTTCCACTCTCATTGGTCGTGGTTTCTTGAGTCGTACCTTTGTTCTGGTCAACAACGACGACCTTAGCGCCGACCACCGCAGCTCCCTGCGGATCGGTGACGGTCCCGCTAACACTGCCATAGACCGCCTGAGCGCTGGCCTGAGGAGTCCAAACGTTACAGAAAAGAAGCCCAACAATCAGTAGCGTGCTTACTACGATTACTCTTTTCATTGATCCCTCCGGAGGCATTGTGAAAGATCATGCCGAGCGCCTGATCAATCTTTTCTTGTTCCCATCTTTTCTTGTTTGCATCAGTGCCCACGAAAAAACTATTCACACTGACGCAGTTGGCTATGCAGCAGTTTTGGTTCCGAAAATTTCATGATTGAATAATGTTGCAATCATTACTGAATTGCCTTCGTGCGGTGCGGTGCATCTACTGCAATTAGAATTTTTCGGGTTGCGTTTCTACAGAATTTCAGAACCCGTTCATGCGCGTGCAGCACTCAACAATAACGTTCTTGCACGCAGGCGTATCCCAAGCCACGTGAGCGCAATCTCTGCTGCGATCCACGAATAACAAATTCCAAAACCTGAGAGAGCGAACCCGCTATTCGATTGGCGAAATCCTGCGACTTCGCGCGCAACCTGCAGAAAAAGTAATTCGCGCACGAATCCTGATGCGTTTCGAATAGCGCGAACAGCATGGTGCGATTGTTCCTGATTTGGAAGTGTCAGTGAGTTTGTTACGGTTACTTCTTCTAAGTTGCTGTATTGCAAGAGACGAAATAAGTTTGTTACCCTCTGTTAAGTGGGCGTTACCAGCCATGTAACTCACGAGGAGCAATACCTCTCCCAAGTGGAGAGGCTGGTGAACAGCCATACACTGCACGGTTCCGAGTCGCTTTGTAAGCTGCTGCGCTATTTAGCTGACCAGGCGCTGAAGCATCCGGGAGTTGCGCTGAAGGAATATCAGATTGCAACCGAGGTGTTCGGGCGCCCCGCGGATTTCGATCCGCATCTGGATTCCCTGGTTCGCGTGCAGGCGGGGCGACTGCGTTCTAAACTTTTCGAGTATTACGCTTCCGAGGGCGCTGACGATCCTATCATCGTTGAGCTCCGTAAGGGCGCCTACACTCTAGGTTTCCACTACGCCACCAGTTCCACAAAAACGATTTTGCATTCCGTCCAGGAAGTCGAGCAGACCTCGGGTATCACTCCCGCGCGCAAGACTTCGCTGCTGACGGTCGTGCTGGCGGCCCTTCTCGGGATCGCCATTTTGGTCATCGCGGGATTGCTGCTTACCCGAAATCCCAACGCAACTGGAGCGGCGGGCTCCGGCGAACCCGCCCCAGCTGCTTTCCGGGTTTTTTGGCAACCATTCACTGCCGGCCCCGAAGAACCTTGGGTAATCTTCAGCAATGGAGCGTTCGTGGGGCGTGCAGAGACCGGGCTGCGCTACTTCAATCCGGCACAGGACTCAAAGCAAGCAATTGACGACCATTACACCGGCGTGGGCGAAGTGTTGGCGGTCTACGATCTGGACCATGTCTTCCGTCAGTTACACCGGCAGATTCGGGTGAAGCGGGGCAGTTTATTTTCGCTGGATGATGCCCAGAACAACAATCTGATCTTCGTGGGTTCGCCGGCCGAGAATCTGACGCTGCTCGACATACCCAGCACCCACGAGTTCGTCTTTCAGCGGGCTCAATCTGGTCCGAGGAAGAATGACCTGGCCGTGGTCAATGTGGATCCGCAGGCAGGCGAGCAAAAGATGTTTCTCTCCACTCCTTCTGGCACACCTCTTACCGAGGATTACGCGATCATCGGCCTGGTTCCCGGGATGAACCCTGCCCGCTCGTTCCTGATCCTGGCCGGGACTACGACCATCGGGACGCAGGCGGCCGCAGAATACGTCTGCCGGCAGGACTCTCTAGAACAGTTACTGCTGCGGCTGAGCGTCTCGGAGAATGGCGAAATAAAGCCGTTTGAAGCGGTGCTGCGTGTGAAAGTTGCGCGCGGAGTGCCGGTCGGAACAGAGCTGGTCGCCCTGAGAAAAGTTTCACAGTAGTGTCAATCCCCCTCGTGCTTCCGCGATGCAAGCCTGGTATTCCCTCCTGGAGTGATCGAGGTGATAACCGACTGACAGGTACTTCACTTTGCGCCGCGGACGATCTCGGCGGCCTTGCGCAACTCTTCTTCCGCTTCCGACCTTTGACCTTTGCGGTCCAGTGCTTCGGCAAGAAACCGATGGGCTGGGGCATACTCCGGCATTAAACTTATTGCCGCCCGAAATTGCGAGATCGCGCCCTCAAGGTCTCCAGCCTTGAGAAGCTTGCTTCCGGAATTGGTGTTGAATGTAGCAGCCTGCAGACGGTTGGATTGCTTGAAGAGTTCCTGGGCCCGCCGGCTCTCCGCGTCAGCGGCCGCTGTGTCGCCCTGCTGCCTGAGAATTGCCGCCAGGGTTGTGTGTGCGCCCACTAACCCAGGGTCGAGCGAAATTGCTTGACGCAGCGCCGACGCCGCCTCTTGCAGCTTGCCATCCTGCTTCAATACTGTTCCTAGAGTGTAGTGTGCTTCGGAATAATCGGGCTGGGCAGCAATGGCGCGGCGCAGTTCCTCCTCCGACTTAGTGAATTCACCCTGCTGCCAATAGGTGATTCCGAGGGTATAGTGAACGTCAGGCTGGTTGGGATCAAGCTCAGCGGCTCTTCGGAATTCGGCGATTGCATCGGGAAGTTGATCCTTGAGCTTAAGTGCGAGACCAAGATCGTAATGCGCGGTCGCGTCTCGCGGATCAATTTTCAGCGCTTCACGAAACTGGCTCGCAGCCGATTCGAAATCTGATTTCTGCAAATGGGCGGTTCCTAAATTAATCAGATATCCGGGGTCGTCGGGTCGAAGGTGGAGGGCTGACTGGAACTCCGGTATGGCGCTGCTTGCGTCCCCAGCTTGAACCAGCGCGAGTCCCAAATCATTGTGCGCGTCTGGATTAGCAGGCTGAAGGGTCGCGAATCGGCGGAACGCTGTGGTGGCGGCATCCGCGCGGCCCAATCGCTGCAAACGCAGCCCCAGCGCTTCCCAGGCTTCGGCAAAGTCTGGTTGCAACTCGGTGGCTTTCTGAAACTCTTGGGCTGCACTCTCAAGCTGCTGTTCTTCTTCCAGCACACGGCCAAAATAATAATGTGCCTGGGCGTTTTCCGGTGAGAGAGCAGCGGCGCTGAAGAGCAACTCGTGCGCGTTCTGGAGGGATTTCTGCTGCCATCGCAAAATACCGAGGTGCAACTTCGCCGGCGCAAAATCCGGCTGGAGTTCTAAGGCGTTGGAGAACTGCGACGCAGCTTCTTGTGGCTGTGATGCCTGGACGAGCAATGAGCCTAAATCATCGTGCAACTCTGGCCTTTGCGGTTCCAGTTGCGTCGCCAATTTAAGCTCTGCAATCGCATCGGTCAGATTGCCTTGCAGGCTGAGTGCGCGGCCCAGGGTGCGGTGCCCTTCAGAGTCCTTGGGAGCCAGTTGAATTGCTTTACGCGCGTGTGATTCGGCAGCAGAGAAGTTTTTCTTTTGCAGGAGCGCGTTCGCCAGGTTCAAATGCGCCTGCGGAAAATCGGGCTTCAATCGTAAAGCCGAGTTGAATTGCAGGCCGGCTTCGTCCACATGGCCTTGCATCATCAGCACCCAGCCAAGAGAGTTGTGTGCTTCGGGACTGCGCGGAGCGATACGCACCAACTTTTCGAAGCTTGCCCGGGCACCCAGCAGATCGCGGTTCTGCAGTGCTCCCATTCCTTGCGCATAGAGCGCCTTTACGCGAGCTTCGGGGTTTGGGTTTTGGGTCTGGGAAGTGCTGCTTTGCGCCGCCAGCAAGAAGCTGAAACAGAGGACCAGAGCAAGCATCCACACGAATCCCGTTATTCTTGCCCTAGCAGTTGCGTTCATCATGCGGAGCACCAAATACTATTATGAACCAGGAAAACCTGAGCTGAGTGACGTCTGACCGGCGGATCTCTGACCACGATGCTATCGCGGTGATATCTTGCAATCAGCGATAAAAATGTCCCTCTTTCACGCGCTCCACCGGATTCTCATCTTGTCCGTCGTAAGCTATCAGTCCCTTTTCTGCGGCCTCGGCGAAGGTCAAGCTCAACCAAAGAAGCCGCAACTCGCGAACTTCGTAGATGTTGCTGAGAAAGCTGGACTCACCATGCAAAACGTATTCGGTGGCGTGGACACCAAGAAATACATTATCGAAACCACCGGAACCGGGGTGGCCATCTTCGACTATGACAACGATGGTTGGCCGGATATTTTCTTGGTAAACGGAACTACGCTTGGCGGCTTTCCCGCGGCCAAAGCTCCCACCAGCCACTTATATCGCAACCATCACGACGGAACCTTTACTGACGTGACTGCACAATCGGGATTGGGCGCCACAGGCTGGGGACAGGGAGTTTGCGTCGGCGACTACGACAATGACGGATGGGAAGACCTTTACGTTACCTATTACGGGAAGAATCGCCTTTATCACAACGAGCACGGCGCGTTCAAAGAAGTCGGAGAAACATCCGGCGTTGCTGGTTCTGGAAAGGCCTGGGGTACAGGCTGCGCGTTCGTTGACTACGATCGTGATGGGCTGCTGGATTTGATGGTCGGCAACTACGTTGATTTCGACCTCTCAACCACGCCCGCGCCCGGCGAGAAGACTTCCTGCATGTGGAAAGGCGTTCCGGTCATGTGCGGACCGAAGGGCCTTCCTGGTGCGAAGAATATTCTTTATCACAACCTAGGCGGGGGGCTAGGCGGCGGGAAGTTCGAGGACGTGACCGCGAAGGCGCACATCGACAAGGCGGCGGGGCATTACGCGTTCAGCGTCTCGACCTTGGATTATGACGACGACGGCTGGCCGGACATTTATGTCGCCTGCGACAGCGAGCCCAGTATTCTCTATCACAACAATCGTGATGGAACTTTCACCGATGTCGCCATAGTTGCTGGCGCAGCTTTCAATGAAGATGGGCGGGCGCAGGCTGGAATGGGAAGCACCGTTGCCGATTTCAATGGTGACGGGAGACTCGATATCTTTCGCACCAACTTCTCCGATGACACTTCCACGTTGTACAAAAACAATGGCAATGGCACTTTCGACGATGTGACCTTCGCCGTGGGCCTCGGCCTCCACACGCAATATTTGGGATGGGGCACGATGTTTTTCGATTTCGACAACGATGGCTGGCCCGATCTTCTACTGGTGAATGGGCATGTCTATCCCGAGGTGGACAAGCAGCACCTGGGAAGCAGCTATCAGGAGCCACGGATCTTGTATCACAACGAAGGCAACGGCACTTTCAATGATATTTCGGCCGGCGCCGGAACTGGCATCACGACCGCCACCTCAGCCCGAGGGCTAGCGATCGGCGATTTATCGAACAATGGCCAACTGGCGGCGGTGATCAGTAACATGAACGCCCGGCCAAGTTTGCTGGTGAATCAAGTCCGCTCCGGAAATCACTGGGTGGAGTTTCGTACGGTGGGAACAAAATCGAACCGCGACGGGATTGGCGCGCGCATAAGTGTAAAGGCTGGCGCACGCGTGCGAGTGGACGAAGTGCGCAGCGGCTCTAGTTACATTTCAAATAGTGACATGAGAGTGCATTTCGGACTCGGCCAAACCCCAAAGATCGATTGGGTGCAAGTCCGCTGGCCCAGCGGGCTTATTGAACGTTTTGCAGGTGTTTCGGTGGATTCGATTAGCGTGCTCAAAGAAGGCTCAGGTATTCCGGAACCTCCGGCCGCGAAGATACATTAAAATTCTTCGACCTAATTTTCTCCATTGCAATTTCTGACCGCGAAGTAGCATGATGCTGCTCTGCTGGAGGTTGGAATTTGAACATCCTTAAACGTGTGGTGATTGCTGCCTTGATCGGCCTTAGTTTTGCCAGTTATGCGCAAACTTTATCGTCGGGTCCCGTCCAATCTCAACCAGCCGCATGCTCGCAATCGAACTCCGATCCGTGGTGGAAGCACGCAGTTATTTACGAAATCTATCCGCGCAGTTTTCAGGACTCCGATGGCGACGGGGTAGGGGATATTAACGGGATTGCGTCCCGCCTCGATTATCTGAAAGATCTGGGCGTGAATGCGATTTGGATTAGCCCGATGTACCCATCACCGCAAGTGGATTTCGGCTACGACATTTCTGATTACGAAGCCATTGATCCGCAATACGGCACTATGCAGGATTTTGATCACTTGGCAGGCGAAGCGAAAAAGCGGGACATTCGCATCATCATGGATTACGTTCCCAACCACACCTCGGACCAGCATCCCTGGTTTAAGGAGTCGGCATCATCGCGAACAAATCCCAAGCGGGATTGGTACATCTGGCGCGATGGCAAAGGACCGGGCAAGCCTCCTAATAATTGGCAGTCATGGTTCGGGCACTCGGCGTGGCAATTCGACGCGAAGACCGGACAATGGTATTACCACCATTTTTATGTCCAGCAGCCGGACCTGAATTGGCGTAACCCGGAAGTTCGCAAGGCCATGTACGACGTTATCCGGTTCTGGCTCGACCGTGGCGTCTCCGGTTTCCGTATGGACGCCGTATCGCGTTTATTCGAGGAACCCAACCTCCACAATGATCCCATTCTGCCGGGCAAGAACGCGTTCGGCGATCCCAATATCCAGCACAAATACACCGACAATCTCCCTGAAGTTCATGACGTGCTTCGCGAAATCCGCCAAGTTGCTGACCATTATCCCGGCAACCCCGTTCTGATCAGCGAAGCTGACGAACCCAGCATTGGTGAATTAGTGAAAGTGTATGGGCCAAACAACGACGAAGTACAGCTCCCCATGGATTTTCAGGTGGCGGATGTGAACCGCCTTTCCGTGCCGGATTTCCGTCGCTTGCTGGACGAAGTGGAATTCAATCCGCTACAAGGCCAGCCATATTTCTTCTTCAGCAATCACGATCAAGTGCGAGAGTGGGACAGATATGGCGACGGCGTTCACAACGACCAGATCGCGAAATTGATGGCGACGCTGTTGCTCACCACACGCGCTACCCCGCAGCTGTATTACGGCCAGGAAATTGGGATGCGAACCACGCCTCCAACCCGTAAAGAAGATGTGAAAGATCCAGTGGGTATAACCGGCTGGCCTAAGGACAAGGGCCGCGACGGCGAGCGCACTCCAATGCAGTGGGACAGCTCGCAAAATGCCGGCTTCAGCAAAGCTGCGAAACCATGGCTCCCAGTTCCGCCCAGTTACACCGAATACAACGTAGAAGCGGAGAAGCGCAGTCCGGAATCCATCTTCAACTTTTATCAGCACGTGATCGCATTGCGAAGCAATGTGCCGGCGCTGCGGAACGGGGAGTATGTTGCGGTTAACCGCGATGATCAAAATGTGCTTGCGTATTTGCGGAAGGGTCCCGATTGCGCAGATTCCGTGTTGGTTGCGCTCAACATGAGTTCCCAACCAAGGACAGTGAAATTTCAACTCTCTGGTTTCGGAATCACAGGCACAGAAGTTCGAGTGCTACTTGCCGCTCCCGCGCAAGCGGGCTCCGAAGTAAAGCTGGACCAGGTTGCGCTCGCTCCCTTTGCAGTTTTTATTGGAGCCGTTAAATAAGCTAGCTGCACTGTTTCCCGTCAACTACTTCCTGGGCGTTGCGAGAAACTGCATCGTGCGCACTACTCCCTCACCTTCTTTGACGTAAATGCATTGATTCGCTGCAATGTCTTTAATCGTATCCACTTGCCCGCTGGGCCAGCGCAGCTCCAGTACTTGCACCTTCTCTGCTTTACCCAAGCCAAAGTGAACGCGCAAATCATTTTGCGAAATATAGCTACCTCCGCTGCGCACTTCATCGATCTGACGATGCGGCTTGCTTTGACCAGGCACATTGGTGACGCATGTCAAACGCGCACCAATGCCGCTGCGATTCGACTTTGTGCCGATGGTCTTGATCTTGATCCAATTATTACCCGAGGTCGAATCACAGCGCAGGAGTTGCGCGGGACCATTCACCGTGTTCACCACAACGTCAATATCGCCATCGTTGTCGAAGTCTCCGAAAGCGCAGCCGCGGGCCGCACTGGGAGCGGAGATTCCCGGCCCGGCTTGCAATGAAATGTCTTCGAAGCGCCCATTGCGGAGATTGCGGTAGAGCAGCTTTCGCTGGGCGTAGCCAGCTTCCGTCTTTAACTGTTCGACTTCAGGATAGACATGGCCATTGCAGATAAGAATGTCCAGCCAGCCATCGTTGTCCATGTCGAAGAAGCCGCATCCCCATCCCAGGTATTGTGTGTGCGCACCGAGGCCCGCCGTGAAAGTCCTGTCCTCAAAATTTGCATCACCAAGGTTGTGATAAAGCGAGGGAGTGTCTCCAGCAAAATTGGTTTTGACAATGTCGAGGTTGCCGTCGAGATCGTAATCGCCTGCCGAAATGCCCATACCAGCTTGCGGTTTGCCATCCGGGCTCAAAGCGCATCCTGCATCGATAGCGATGTCAGTAAATTTCCCATTTCTCTTGTTCTGATACAGAGCGCTTGGAGCAGAATCATTCGCAACATAAATATCGGGCCAGCCGTCGTTATCGAAGTCCGCGGTCAGCACGCCCAGTCCGAATGTGCCATTGGCACTTGTAATTCCCGATGCCTCAGAAATGTCCGTGAATGTGCCGTCGCCGTTATTGTGGAAGAGGATGTTCTTCCCACCTTTCAGGCCCGGTGGGCCGCAGGCAACCATCACACCTTTGTAGAGGCAAGGCCCCGATTCAGGCACGGGCGCTGTGGCCAAATCCAGGTCGATGTAGTTGGCAACAAAAAGGTCGAGTTTGCCGTCGCGATCGTAATCCACAAATGCGCAACCGGAGTTCCAGCGTTTGCCATTGCCTCCTACGCCGGCTTTGTCGGTCACATCTGTGAACGTTCCATTGCCATTGTTGTGGTACAGCACGTTCTTGCCAAAGTAGGTGACGAATAGATCGTCGAATCCGTCGTTGTCGTAGTCACCGACGCAAACTCCCTGTCCCCAACCGTGGTGGACGAGGCCGGCTTTCTCGGTTACATCCGTGAAGGTGCCGTCGCGATTGTTCTTGAAGAGATGGGAAGTTGGCTCCGAGCCGGCAGGAAAACCTTCCAACCGCGAGCCATTCACCAGGAAAATATCCAGCCAACCGTCATTGTCGTAGTCGTAAAATGCGACTCCGCAACCGGTTGTCTCAAGCAGGTATTTGTTTTTATGCTCGCCGCCGAAAACGGTCTGTGTGTTCAGTCCAGACTCGCGGGCGACATCAACGAAGGTTATCTTAACTTCTGGGACGGGAGCTTCAGGACTCGCCTCGGACGAGCTACTGAGCGTACGGCCGACGGCACGTGCAAGCCCAAGAATGTTCTCCAGGGAAAGCACCAACGCAGAACGGCTCAGCGATTGCAGAAACCCGCGGCGTGAGGAGAACAAAAAAGAACCGCACCTTCCCAGAGCGTGATCGTGCTAAAATTCGCGCCTTCTTTTATATTGAACAGCTTTGCAAAGTTTCAAGTTGCACGGAGTCTATGAAACATCTTAATGCCAGGCTCTATACCATGTTTCGCTTTCTGCCGCGGTGCGAGGTGGCTTACCTGCTGGAGGTTTGCCTTGCGGTGTTCTTGTTCACGCCAAGCTCTGGTGCTGCCGAACAAGCGAAATCGCTTGAGCTCTCGCGGACGGCCCGCCCCTGGGAGTTCTTCTGTGCAACTGCCCCGCGCGCCGGTCTATTCGGAAACGAGTCCGGAGTAGTTGAAGCCTGGGTTTACCCTCTGAAAATATTCCGCGACTTCCATTTGCGCTTTCATACTGGCGGACGGAGCCTGCCGGCTGAGACCCTGGTACGCTCAGTTACAGTCCGACCGGAATCGAGTTCCATTCTGTATTCAGGAGATACCTTCTCTATCCGCGAGACGCTTTTCGTTCCAGTGAACGAACCTGGTGCCGTAATCTCATTCGAAATTGAAACTGCACATCCTTTGGAAATCGAGGCGACGTTTCGACGTGATTTTCAGCTAGAGTGGCCTGCCTCTTTGGGTGGAACTTATGTCGGGTGGGATGCAAACCTGCGTGCATTCCACCTCGGCGAAGAACAACGCAAGTTTGTTGCCCTCGTCGGTTCTCCTTCCGCTACCGACATCCAGGAGGAATATCAGACCAACTATTCAGCCGGCGATGAGAACTCTCTACGACTGGGAGTGACGAACGGTGGCCAGGAAACGAAGCTCATCGTCATCGCAGCTTCCGTAAACGGCCGTGGTGAGGCGGAGGCCACATATCACCATCTCGCTCAGGATTACCGTTCACTTGCGAAAGAATCCGCCGATTATTACTCCTCCTATCTTTCCCGGACAACTAGCGTTGAATTACCTGACGCGCAGCTTCAGCATGCATATGACTGGGCCCGAGTCAGCGTGATTCAAGGGCTGGTTACGAATCCGTACCTCGGAACTGGGCTGATCGCCGGATATCGCACTTCAGGGCAGAGTCAGCGGCCGGGGTTCGCGTGGTTCTTCGGACGCGATTCGCTTTGGACCTCGCTTGCCCTGAACGCGGAGGGAGATTTCGCACCCACCAAAACTGCCCTTGAGTTCCTTGCCAAGTACCAGCGCGATGACGGGAAAATTCCGCACGAAATTTCGCAAGGCGCCAATTTCGTGGACTGGTTCAAAGGCTTTCCTTATCCTTTCGCTTCGGTGGATGCCACGCCGCTGTACATCATCGCGGCGGACGATTATGTGACAGAAAGTGGAGATGTGCAGTTTGCGCGTGACAAGTGGGAGAGCCTGTGGCGCGCGTATCAATTCCTGCGCTCAACCTACGATTCACAGGGCCTTCCACAGAATTTCGGTTTCGGCCACGGATGGGTTGAGGGAGGCCCTTTGCTCCCAGTGAAAACCGAACTCTACCAGAGTGGGTTGGGAGCGCAGGCATTGGCCGATCTTTCCAATCTCGCTCATGTCGTCGGCAAAGAGGATGTTAGCAAGCAGTTGGCGCAGGAATATGAAACTCACCGGTCATTGGTAAATCAACTCTTCTGGTCCAGTGAAAGCGGGACGTTCGCGTTTGCACTGGATACCACCAACCAGAAAGTAATTGAACCGAGCGCTTTGGCCACGGTTCCGATGTGGTTCGGCCTGTTGGACGAGCACAATGCCGAGGTCATGCTCAATCAACTTGCCGGGCCCGAGCACGAAAGTGATTGGGGCATGCGCATCATCTCATCCAGTTCGCCCCGCTACGACGCTGGTGGATATCACTATGGTTCGGTATGGCCCCTGTTCACGGGATGGGCGTCGGTCGGCGAATACCGCTACCATCATGCCCTACCGGGATATTTGAACCTTCAAGCCAATGCTCAACTGGCGCTCGATGGATCGTTAGGACATGTGACCGAGGTCCTTTCTGGCGACTATTATCAGCCGCTTTCGACCAGTTCTCCGCACCAGATCTGGTCAGCGGCCATGGTGATCAGTCCACTGTTGCGCGGCCTGCTTGGTTTGCAGGCAGACGCGATCAATCGGCGCATCCGTTTTGCTCCACACGTTCCGTCGGACTGGAATATGTTCGCGATAAAGAACGTCCGCTTGGGCGATCCTTCCGCCGCCGATTTCTCGTACCGTCGGGAGCCCGATAGCATCACGCTGACAATAACCACCAAGAATTCTTTCGAGCTAGAGTTCTCTCCGGCTCTCAGCCCGTTGGCGCGCGTGCATGCCGTGGAATTCAACGGTCATCGCGTGCCTTATAAACTGCGAGCCAACAAATCCGACCAGCACGCTGAGGTGCGCCTCACTGTACCCGCCGGCATTGGCACTCTGCGTCTGCACGTGAGCAATGATTTTGGAGTGAATCTCTATCCTTCTCTTCCCGCTCTTGGTCTTCGCAGTCAGGGACTTCGCGTGCTCTCTGAAGCTTGGTCCACTTCTCCCTCAAGTATGACGATGCAAGTTGCAGGCGCGGCTGGATCCCGTTACGAGCTTGGAGTACGGAATCCCGCTCAAATTTCATCGGTCGACGGCGCTGTGCTTGAAAAGGTGGACCTGCAAACCGGCAAGCTCGTCATCCACCTTCCGTCCCGCGGTTCCGAGGCCTATCCTCATCAGAAAATTGTTTTTCATTTTGCGGCGGAGAGTCGTGCGGGAAACTCGAAACTTCGGATGCCTTGAACCGAAGTGAGCTCGACACACCACTCTGAGAAAGCTGAGGGACATGACCGATTCTTCACTTCCCTCCGCTAACCTCAGCTCAGAGATCCGGCGTGATTTTCGCCGCTCACTGGATTGAACTGCGGAGGATTGGCTGCGGAAATTATCAGCGTGAAAAAAATCTTCTGGGTGACTGAGACCGCAAGCCGAAAGAAATGGGACCGATGTTTTCCGCTCGGCCCCCTTTGTTGTATGCAGCAGCTTTTTAACGTTCACCCGGCTGCAAATGAATCATCTTTCCACTCGGGTCTAGGGTGCCGGTTACACGAACTTTTCTTCCTACGTGTTTGCTGACTTCTTCCTGGTGATCAATATCGTAAGTAGCCCCGCTTGCGGCATCCTGGAAAACATACTTATCGCCAGATTTCACGATTTGTCCCTCGAACGTCTGCACTCCTTGCTGTTGCCCGGCTTGGGGAGCGGGGGCTTGGTGGGTTGGCTGTTCCGGTTGTTGCCCTGGCTGCTGGGCCTGTGGTTCCCCGGGTTGCTGCGCCGGTTGCTGTCCTGGTTGTGGCTCCTGCGCCCCGGCGGCCGCCGGCGAACTGGAACTTTGCTGTGCGTTGAGCTGAGAACCTAACGTTGCCATGCCCAGTACTAGGGACAGCACGGTTGTGAACCAGAATATTTGGATCCGCTTTCTCATGAAGGCCTCCAAAGGTAGGTTGTGTCTCCTGGTCGTTCGGGAGTGGCGAGTTGAGTGCCAGCATTTACGAGGTTTCGCCTCAATGATCCGTTGCCTCTGTACCTCCCAAAAAACTAAGTATTTTCTGGGTGAAGTGAGCACCTGCTTTTACACTTCTGCAGTTTTGGCATCAAAAAGGTGAGTTCGCGAGGAGACCGAATATGGACCCCAGCGTTGCGGAAGAGTTACTCGATGAATTGTTGCCTTCGCTCGCAGCTCTGGAGACTCAGAGCGCGGCCATCGCGCAGTTCCTGAAAGCCAAAGGGATAGCCACAGATGAGCAACTCGCGCCATATGTGGAACAAGCCAAGAATGCAAGTAGCGTCAGATGGCGTGCCGCACGGCTCAGGATAGAACGCCTGCTCTCTACCGCCATAAAAACCGCTGAGCAGACGACGGAGAAGGGGCCTGACAAAGGTGTAGAAAAGCCTCCTGAGAAGGCCAAGGATGTCGGTGCGGAAACAGTTCAGGGAGGGGAAGCGGGTAAGGAAGAAAAAGAGCGCGCCGAGAAAACAGGCAAACACAAGGAGAAAGACAACCAAGGCAAGGAGGTCGCCGCCAGCCCTGAAAGTGACGGCATGAAGAAGGCTGAATCTGGCGAGCAACGCAAAGAGGCAGCGTAACCCCAGTCGCGCCGCCGCGAACTCGCGAGCCATTCCACCGCGCTGACGCTACTAGGGTTGCAAATTAAGCGGACCTTTTCCCATGCTTACACGACAGCGTGGGCCGCACACCCGGCATCTACTATTCGAACTCGAAGGTTAAGGAGATAGCCGTGGCTGATGCTCCAAAAATCACTCCTGATGAGCTGAGAAGACGAATGGATGCGGGCGAGGATTTCACTTTAATTGACGTTCGCAATCCCAACGCTTGGGCGCAATCAGACGTAATCATCCCAGAAGCGATTCGTGTGTCGCTGGACAACTTCGAAGAAAATCTTCAAAGGATACCCAAGAGCAGGCCGGTGGTCGCGTATTGCACATGACCCAACGAAGCCTCCAGCGCCAGTTTGGTGCAGAAACTTCAAGAGCGCGGTTACAAGGATGTCTGGGCCCTCGAAGGCGGCTTCGACGCGTGGCATAATGCGGGCATGCCGGTGGAATCCAAACGGCAAGCGGCATAGACCCCCACGGTTCACTTCATTTTCTAGGAGTGGTTTCGGTAATAAACGAATATTCGTTTAGCGGGCCGAAGCGCCGTTTTTCCGCGTACATCCGCCAGCGTCTCCAGACGATGCGTAAGCTGGCCATCACTGGGATGGAGAGATAGACACCCAGAACGCCGGCAATTTCTCCTCCTGCAAGAACGCCGAAGATTGCCGCCAGCGGGTGCAGTTCCATATTCTTTCCCATGACTTGGGGCGTAACCACGTAGTCTTGCACGAGGCGCCAGATAATCAGGAAGACAATAATCACAAGCCAGTGTTGATAGCTGGTCAATAGGACGACACTCAGAATAAGAAATGCTGCAACCAGGGGCCCGACGACGGGGATGAATTCCAGAATGCCTCCCGCAGTCCCGAGCATGAGAGCATAGGGCACGTGCATGATCAATCCCAGAAACGATGCGTAGGCGACCCAGGAAAGCGCTGCTAACGTGAGTTGGGCGCGAATAAAGTCGGCCAGCATCTGATTCATGTCGCTGATCACGCCTTGCAAAAACTCACGCTGCGGTTTGGTACTGACGAGCGAGAGCGCCACCTGGCTGAAGGTGTGTGCGTCTTTAAGAAAAAAACCCGCCAGAATGGGTACCACGATCAGAAGCCAGGATTGCTGGGCCACTTCCGCCACGCGCAGCCCGGCTCGTTGCGCCAGGTGAAGCAAGTCGTTGCGATGCGAAGCAAGATAGTCACTAAGCTGACGGCGGGTGGCGACGCTCAATCCATGCTCGGCGCCGATCTGCTCGGCAATTTGCCCGCTGCCCACCCTTTCAAGCAGCGCCGGCAGAGATTCGGTCAACTTCTGCGCTTCATGGCCAATGCGCGGACCCACGAAGAAGAAGAAGGTTCCCAGGACCAAGACAATCAGCAAATAAATGACGGCGATGGCGCTGGGCCGGCCTTTCGTCCATTTCGCCACGCGGGAAACTGCCGGATCGACCAGGTAGGCGAAAAAAACAGCGAACAGAAACACAACAAGGCTGCGGTGTGCGACGTAGAGGAACCCAAGTCCGACGGCAAACAGAAAGATGGTGAACAGGATTCGAGTTGTCCGGCCGTCAATCAGCGACATCGACTTGGTTCCTTCTGCCCGCGCAGCGAAAGAGCTGTTTGCGGGCCAACTTAGTCGCGGACTACCTCTGTGCCCTCGAGCTGCGCTACCAGTCGCACCAGTTTGAATTGATCATCGAGCCAGAATACCCAGTCTGATGCTTCAGTCTTGAGATCAAAGCGCAGGAATTCACGTTCAGTGCCATGGAAAGTCAGCTTTTCCTTGCCGGTAAATTCAACGCTAACAGACATGGAGCTTCGCGCGTGAGGGTTCAATGTGCCGAACTGCACTTTCTGCTTGAGCGGACACTCCACCGGGCCTTTGCCATGGCGGCATACAGTCGCAAGGAATTTCCATGCGAGAATTTCGCGATGAATAAAGAAGTAGTCGTCAAGAATGGAAGTAGAAGCGGGCAAGAGAAAGTTTTGCTCGTGGGCCTTGTCTGTGTCTGTCCCAAAACGTTCAACCAGGAATGCATCGTTCGGCTCTACGGTCGCCTCGGTTTTCTCGGGGATTAATTCCTTCCAGGTATAACGGCGAAGGTCAACCGAAGGAGTCAGCGCGAGTTCCGATGACTGAACGGCTTTTTGTTCGCCCTGCTCCGACTTGAACTCAGAGGAAACAAGACTGCCCTCGGGGCCCTTCTTGATCGAGAACGTCTCGGTGGCTAGCCGGTGTCCGCTGCTGTAAACGCCGAAAGAACCCGAATCAACAATCTCTGAGGGCGCGGCTTTTTCTTTGTCCTTGGTCCACGCGGGATTGGGCAACAGCAGGGCGATGGCCGCAATCCTGATCAAATACGCGAGTCTCATGTGCACAGATTTCACTCAGCTCCACCCTCTCGAAATCCTTCGAGTCCAGAAACGATCTCATGCACCACCGTCGCAACATCCTTTCCGGAGGTTTCGATGCGCAGCGCAGATTTCAGGTAGTCGGGGAGGCGCTGTTCATACAGCCTGCGGAACTGGTCGAGATCACGCCGCAGCGGCCGCGTAATGCCAATCTCCTCAGAGCGGAGAAAAAGTTCCTCTACTGGCGCGTCGAGAAACACCGCTGGAATCATGGCTTCACGCAGAAGCTCCTGATTCCGAGCCTGGCAAAATGTTCCCCCACCGAGCGCAAGAACAACTGGAGAGTTCATACCCGCAATGGTCTCCCGCAACACGACGGACTCAATCTCACGAAACACCTGTTCTCCCTTTTGTTCGAAGATATTCTCGATGGTACATGCCTCGCGTGCCTGGATAAGGTCGTCCAGATCGGCGAACTGCCATCCGAGCTGGCTTGCCAAAGCCCGACCGACGACGGTTTTGCCCGCGCCCATAAAACCGACTAGCGCCACCACCGTCATCGAGGCCAACTCCCCGAAAGGCGAGAATCGCGGCACCTTGTTACGGTCTCCGCTGGCTGGAAATGTCGGCTAATTCTGGCGTTTCTTGAGGTGGATTTTACCACTGAAGGAAAAAAGCCTGACCGAAGAAGCGGCCATGCCCAAGGTGCCTGAGAAGGCACTCCCGACCTTAGCGGTGAACGGAGTGTGCTTCGGCTCCAGCGAAAAGTCGCTCAGGACGGTGCCGTTCTGCGAGCGTGCCAGAACGTCAATCGAGGCATAAGCGGGCGCAAAGGCGTCAATGTTCCCGGTATGGCTGCTGAAGTCGTACACGCCCGCAGCGCCGAAATCGCCGTCGTACTGAATTTTTCCACTATTCGAGCTCACCTGAACATATGGGCCATCAACCCGATTCATCACCACATCTCCCCCCATGGAGGAGATCTCGATATGCCCATTGCGCACATTGGTGAGAGCGACAGCCCCGTTCAAGGTGCGGACGTGAACATGGTCATCGGCGCAATCGACTATTTCCATTGCGGCGTTTGTTCCATCGAGAGTCATATCGCCGCGCAATCTTTCCGCACGGACAGATCCGCTGCCGGAATGAATGGTGACGCTCGCGTCCGGTGGAACCTGGACTTCATATTCAACCATGCCGCTGGTTTCATCAGCGCCGGGCAAAAGGTGAGATATCAGGCTAATCCGGGCATTACCGCTACTCTGGTCGAGCTCCACCTTGTCGGAATGTAGGATCGCCGTAACCAAGACCTGACGCGCAGCCCCAGGCTTTACTACGATTGAACCGTACTGGTTGCTGATTGAAATCATGGAATGCTTGCCGACCTTGAAGTGTAGGTCCTTGCGGACAATGCCGGATGCAAAAGCCACCCCGCCAAGCACGAGCACCATAGCAGTTCCAGCAGCGATCCTACCTGTACTCATGGCTCTTCTCCGCACCCGGCTATTGTTCCTCGTTACTACGGTCTACGGCAAGATCGTACAGCATTTGCTTTTGTTCGTACGCATTAATCAGCAACTGCTGCGTATAAACATCATTCGGATCACGTTTCAAGGATTCTTCCGCGTCCCGGATGAAAGAATTGGCCTCATCTAAATTGGCCCGATAGGACGCTTGTTGCGAAGGAGGACGAGCGGCAACAGTATTCAATATCTGCTGATCTTCCGTTGAGACAGCGGGCGTGGAGACAGCGGGCGTGGAGACAACGGGCGTGGAGACAGCGGGCTTTGCGGACGGAGCGGTAACCTGCTTCGCAACCTGACCTGTATCACCCACTTTTGCCGGGCGGAACAATTTGATGCCGGCGCCAATCACCAGCACGGCCGCAACTGGAACCAGCCAGGCCCTGCGCCAACGAAGAAAAAAATCAGCAAAAGGAGGGCGCGAAACCGCAGGATGGCGAATGATCCCTTCGCGCCGAAGCTGCGCCTCCAAAGCGTTCCAGACGCTCGGACTGGGCTCGTCACTTTCTTGCAGTAATTCGGCTTCAGATGAAATCAGACTTAAATCGGAAAGCAATCCAGAGCAAGTAGAGCACGTGCTCAAATGTGCCAGCCGCTCGGAGGTCTGGCCACCTTCCAAGTAGTCGGAAAGGGCGTGCTCAAACTCTACGCAATTCATACAACCTCTCTCCCCGATACCGCACTCTGGCCCCTCATCTTCCGGTTTTTCCGGTTCCGGCCTTTTCGGCTCTGTTTGTCCGGAGGAGCTCACGTAATTTTAGCCGCGCCTTGTGCAACTGCGACTTGCTATTTCCGATCGAGCAACCGACCATACCCGCAATCTCGTTGTGCTCGTAACCTTGAACGTCGTGCAGTACAAAGATCGTACGATAACCAGGCGGTAGCTCGTCAACCGCGCTCTGCAATCGCAGCCGGTCAATCGATCCGGCCAGCCGCTCATCCGGCGCGCCAGGCTCTTTTCTGGGCGCTTCCTCGTCGCCGTCCGCGGTCTCATCAATCGGAACCACCGGAAGGCTCTTTTTCCGCAGTTGCATCAGGACAACGTTCACTGACATCCGGTGCAACCAGGTGGAAAAAGCTGACTCGCCGCGAAAAGTACCGATCTTGCGAAACAACTGCAGAAAAGCTTCCTGAGTAAGATCTTCGGCAGCGGCGGTGTTGCCGGTCATTCGCAGACACAGCGAATAGACACGGCGTTTGTGCAGGTTGTAGAGGAACTCGAAAGCCTCTGCGTCCCCCTGCTTGGCCCGCTCAATTGCCTCTGCCTCAGTCAGCTTGTCTTGCTGTAGTTTTTTCGCGTCCGTCAAGTCGCCTTTTACGGCCGCACTCAGTCTGATGCGGCGTAAACCTCTTTTCGTTGTACTGCTTGCAGCCGTTTCGGGAGCGTTGGAGGTTACCCTGGTACGCAGCCTAAAGGGTGCTGCGGACTGAGTCAACTCGCTGTGGGAAAGGGTTAAAGGAGTGTCCGATGCCATACTCCTTATAACCCGCAAGCAGGAGTTTTGATTCCCGTGATGGCTTGTGTCTGCGAGTTGGGCGTTAGGAGACCCCCGCCATCAAGCGTTTGGTGGGCCTTATCAGCAACACCAAAACGATCGCCGCAGCGAAGGCGACGACCGCCACCGCCCCGAACAGTTTGGGCAGGGGGACCGAATCGTAAAGAGACCCCGCTTTGCCAGCCAGCCAATTTCCGATACCCAGAGAAAGGAACCAGACGCCCATGACGAATCCCATGGCGCGCGTTGGAGCTAGCTTTGTCATGCCGCTCAAGCCGACCGGACTCAGAAACATTTCGCCGATGGTGTGAAGCAGATAACACAGGAACAACCAGAGCGGCGAAACCAGCGCACCCGAGGCAGCCGGAACCAGGACCAAAAAGCCCAGTCCGACGAAGAAAACTCCCACCGAGAACTTTGAGGGAGTCGAAGGCTCGCGGCTACCCAGTCTCATCCACAGCCACGCGAACAGCGGCGCCAGGATGAGGACAAATAAAGGCTCCAGCCACTGGAACCAGCCGGCGGGGAATTCATACCCCAGAATATGGCGGTTTGTATTGCGTTCGCCGAAAAGGTTAAGCGTGGACCCAGCCTGCTCGTAGGCGCCCCAGAATATGGCCGAGGCAGCAAACAGGACAAGAATTGCGGCGGCGCGGCTTCGCTCCTGCGCCGACCAGCCCTTGCCAAAAATCATCCACGAGAACACGGACAACGATATTGCCAGCAAAACCCAACCCAAGCCGTTCGAAATCGCCTCAACCGTAATCTGGATCGCACCGGTGGAAGCGAGAACGGCAAGGAAGATGAGAACCGAAACACAGGTAATTACGACAATTGAGCCATTTCGCTTCTGTTTGCGGTCGCGATCAGGATCGCCAGAACTGGCTGGGTGCAGACCCGCTTCGCCCAGATGCTTTCCGGTGATGAGGTACTGTACTACTCCAATGAGCATACCTATGGCGGATGTTGCAAAACCCAGCCTCCAATTGACCTTCTCGCCTATCCAGCTCACGAGCAATGGCGAAAATGCCCCCACGTTGATGCCCATATAAAAAATGGAAAATCCGGAGTCGCGGCGTTTGTCGTTCAAGGAATAAAGCTGCCCAACGATCGTACTCACGTTAGGTTTGAGCAGACCAGTACCCAACATCAGAAGACCCAACCCGGCGTAGAAGGTCGTGAGGTTAGGGGCGGCCAGACAGAAGTTACCCGCCGCGATCAGGATGCCTCCGTAGAGCACAGCCCGGCGCTGTCCGATGATGCGGTCAGCCACCCAACCGCCGGGCAGACTCAGCAGGTACACCATGCCGGTGTAAAAACCGTAGATCGAGCCAGCTTTCATCACTGAAAATCCGAGACCACCAAATTGCGCCGGAGCCGTCATGTACAGAATGAGGAGAGCACGGGTCCCGTAGTAGCTGTAACGCTCCCACATCTCTGTAAAGAAGAGCGTTGCCAAGCCGCGGGGGTGTCCAAAGAAGCGGGTATCTAGTTGCGCCGTAGCGGCCGGCGCTAACGTCTCTGACATATGTGAGTTTTACGCGTCCACGTGGAAGATATCAGAGCATGAGCGATTTAGCACATCAGTATTGGGGGCCTTCGTTGACGACCGGATCAGAGTCCAGTGGTCATTGCGCCAACTGGTATGCAATGACTATAATGACCATTGTGACTATTAAGAGAAATTTTCAGTGAACACCCAAACGTGGACGGTAGCCGAGGCTAAAGCTAAGTTCAGCGAAGTGATTGATAAGGCGAAGTCAGATGGACCCCAGACCATCACTCGCAGCGGGCGTATTGCGGTAGTGGTTGTAGCTGCCGATGAATGGGAGCGAAAGACGAAACGCAAAGGAAATTTGGCTGAGTTTTTCGCTGCGTCTCCCCTTCGCGGTGCCGGCGTGAAAGTCACTCGGTTGACGGGCAAATTACGCGAGATGGATCTGTGAGTTTTTTGTTAGATACTAACGTTGTCTCCGAATGGGTGAAGCCGCAGCCCAATCCTGGGGTCATCGCCTGGCTGGCAGATGCAGATGAAGATCGCGTTTTCCTGAGCGTAGTTACCCTCACGGAGTTGCGCTATGGAATCGATCGGATGGTATCGCGTGGCCGAAAGAGGAGACTCGATCAGTGGCTGGGGGAGGAATTGCCGCTTCGCTTCGAAGGGAGAATCCTGGATATTGACCCCGCCGTCGCTGACAGTTGTGGAAAATTTGTAGCTCGAAGTGAAGCCCTTGGGCGCCGGATGGAGCTTGTGGATGCATTCATCGCCGCGACTGCGGAAAACCATTCGCTGACTGTGGTCACGCGAAACACCTCGCATTTTGAGACCCTCGTCAGAAACGTTCTAAACCCATGGAGTTGAGCCAGGCGCCACGGTGTGAATCCATACTGTGATTACCCGATTACGCGAGGCCTGGTACCAAAGGAATCTTCAAAAGTTCAGTGCTGTCTCAGCACAATATGTTTACGACCTGCGGCAAAGCCGCCTGAGGGATACAAATGCGTCTCCGCTATCTACTCGCAATCATGCTGATTGCGGCTCTGGCCCAAGCTAGAGAACCAAGACATTACCAGAGTGGCAAACTCGTGAAAATGGAGTCCGTCAAGTGCGGCACGGACGAGAAGAACGGTAAGAGCCTGGCCGGGGAACTCATTGGGACCGACAACGCGCACATGAAATCCCGCGAGCTCCTCTGCCCGGAATACGTGCTCGAAACCGACCGCGTCGTTTACCGGATCCGTCCGAAGGATGACAAGCATCCCGTGCTGCTGCCGATCGGCGAGAAGGCGCAGTTCAGGTTGGACAAAGACAAGATAGTCCTGCGTGTGGAAGATCTGGACGACCAGGATCGTGACTACATTGTGGTCTCCATGGTTCCGAAGGAATCAGTTGACCAGGCGGGAAGCAGCCCGAATCTGGCGAAATCAGCCTGCCGGTAGGGTCGGGTTTCTAACTTGCTTTGCGTCACAAGCTAAACCAACCGGGGCGGCATTTCTATTCGAATCATGGGCCGTCCTCTTCGAGAACAAACGCTGAACCACCAGCCCACCTCATTTGGTCTTTGGGTGCTCTTTGCTTTCTCTTTGCTCTTACCGAGAAAATACCGTGAAAGACCTAGGGTTATGCCGCTGCCGGAAAGCCCAACCTGCCCAGGAGCCTCGGCATCCAAATCCCACACGTGCTGCCCTGACGATTACGCTCGCGGGGAGAAGCGGCGCGGGGAGTAAGGAGAATCCTGAGGAGGAAAGAGGTGTTCAATGAAACGCGTGATCTGGTTGGCCATTTTAACCGTCTTGGTAACTGCGCCTTCGTGGCTCATGGCCCAAGAGGGGCAAGGAGAGTACAACCACGCTACAGTAGGAATCTTCGCTGACTACTTTCGCTTCGACCCATCGTCAGCATCGAAGGCCATTAACTTTGTGGGCTTCGGAGCGCGTACTGGCTTCCATGTTAGTAGGTACACCCAGATCGAAGCTGAAATGAACTATGACTTTGAGCGGAATTTTACCAGCACATTTAACAACGGCGTTACCACCTCATTCGTGACGACGCGGGTGCGTCCGCTCACCGGTTTGTTCGGACCGAAATTTCAAACTCCAGGCCCTTTCAAGTTTTTCGTGACCGGAAAGGTGGGGTTCATTAATTTCACCAAGACCGATGCCGCGGTCACTCCGGGAACGGTAGGCAATGCTATTGCTGGAGTCGGCAACGGAGGAACCCATTTTGCTCTGTACCCGGGTGCCGGCTTTGAGGGCTTTTGGGGACCCTTCGGGCTACGACTCGAGGCAGGCGATGAAGTTTATCTGAACAACGGAACCTTCAATAATCTTCGGGTCACATTTGGCCCGCAGCTTCGCTTCTGAGTGTTCTGGTACCGAGCGATGAAGCAGCCCGCAAGGGCTGCTTTTTTATTGCAGGCTAGCTTGCATCTTGGCCTTATTGCAATTGACCCGTAAGACATAGTGAGCGCCCGCTGACAACTCAGCTTCAAAGGTCTCGATCTGGTCGTAGGAATTTGGGAGTGAGGTGACGCGAATCTGGAGCCGATGTTTGCCGGAAGCGAATTGGAGATTGGCGATCTGATTCATCTCAACCACGCGCAACAGCGAACGGCGCTGATCGGCTCCGCGCAACGCCTGATCAAACACCAGGGAATTATCTAGCCAGATCGAAGCGTTCGCGGCATTGAAATGGTGCTGAATCTCGACTTGCACTTTAGCCGGCGCAAGAGTCTCCGTGTTCTCAGACGCAGCGGCTCGTTGATTTTGTGCGCGGGATTTACGCGCGGCGACTTTCTTAGGCGTGACTACCATTGCAGCCAGAGGCGCGACGGGCGCTGCCGGGGGGCGGAGTTGTGCTTCGCTGACCACTTGCGGGGATACGGGTACGCTGAGTGCGCGAGTCATTCGCCACGCGAACAGTGCGCCCGATAGGAATACGCCCAGCATAGCAGCCCCTAAAGCAAGCTGTCTTTTCAACCCTGGTTCGAACTTGCGGCTTGCACGGCCGCGGCCAGTATCTTGGTGTATCGCCCGTGTCAAAAAATTGCTCGGGAGGACCAACGATGGGTTGCCTTCCCGCAATGCCTGAATGTCAAACGCCATCTCTGCGCCGTTTTGGTAGCGGTCATCGGGATTCTTGGCGATGGCGCGGGAGATGACGGCATCGATCTCCGGCGCGACCTCCTGTTGAAAACTCGTGACCGGCACCGGTTCGATGTTCATCACTTTGAAGCAAACAGTCTGTGCGCTGTTCCCCTGGAATGGACGGAAGCCGGTGATCATGCTGTAGAGGGTCACGCCCAGGGAAAAAAGATCGGAACGCGCATCCACGTCGTGTCCCGCCATCTGCTCGGGGGCCATGTAGGCTGGGCTGCCCACGATTCCGCCGGGCTGGGTTAACAATTCCTGATTGAGCCGGGCGACGCCGAAGTCGGCGATCTTGGCATGGCCGTCTTCGGTGATCAAAATGTTTGCCGGCTTGATGTCGCGGTGCACCACGCCTTGCGAGTGTGCATAGTCCAGGGCTTCAGCCAGCTCCTGCGCGAATTGAAGGGCTGCCGCCGAGGACAGCTTCCCGTCCGCGCGGGCCATGAACTTGCTCAGTGGTTCGCCAGCGACGTACTCCATTACGAGATAGGGTTCGCGGGTTTCCGGATCTTCACCCGCATCAAAAATGGTCACGATACCGGGATGCGAAAGGCGTCCAGCAGCGCGTGCTTCCTGCGCAAAGCGTCGCCGGTACTCCAGCTCATCTGCCGGTTCTTGCCCGGCCAAAGAGATAGTCTTGATTGCCACGATCCGATCGATTTTCGGATCGCGTGCGCGGTACACCACTCCCATCGCGCCGCGACCGATCTCGGTCTCGATCTCGTAACGGCCTAGGTGGCTTAGGGTAAGCACGGGTAACTAAGATGTTACTTTTCTGGAGAGACAGAGTCAGCCCAAAAGCGCACTTAGCGAGGTTACCGGAGTAATCCGAGGCGGTGACAGCCGTAATTCCTATTCTTCGGGCGGGCGCCGAAGCCGGATTTTCCCCGGTTCCGGGGGAAGCGTAAACGGAAACTCGATGATTAAGTTTTCAACCGGCAAGCGCAGAATAAATTGCTCAGGCTTACGCCACGGACCAATCCACTTGTTTTTTGTCCCAAAGAAGACCCATCCACTGGCCGAGGAACTGGAGGCATCCAGAGTGGTTGGCCGCAAGCTCCGGGTACTGATGAAATCCATCATTTCGGTATAGTCCTTCAGTCGCGCCTGCAGTTCGGTTTCCTTCTTAACTTTTTGTTCAGGGTGTTTCTTGACCTGGTGACGTTCGATCTCATCTGTAAGATCGTCAATATTATCCTGCAGGTGCTTCAACAGCCCATCAGGGTCGAGCGATCCCTGGATTACGTGAAAATGTTTTACGAACTCCAGCGCGAAACGGTTTTGCTGAACTTCGAACTGGCCACCACCCTTGGAATGAAAAGTCAGAAAAACCCCGAGCATTGGGGTGGCGCGATGGGGGATTTTTTCAAGTTCTTTGGCATCAAGCGCCAAGGTAATTTCGAAGTCTCCCCAGGAAAGACCGTAATAGTACCGCCCGTCTTCGCCCTGCTGATGAGTGCAGTTTGCCGCGCCCTCGGTCCACCGGATGGTGGGAACAACTTGTGGTTTCTCCGCGAATGCGCACGAGGCCAGCAGCAGAATCGCAATGACGTTCCTGAGGACCTGCATGCTAGCAGTATAGGGGAGGTCGAGTGCGCGAAAGGAAGCCTGTAGATCACCTTAGGAACAAGCAACTTCGGTGCGAGAAGCCGACTCTCTTGTGTCGTCATGTCACTCGTCATGCTCGGGGGACAACATGCAGCTTCATCTGTTTTTAACACTCCTGGTGTGTGCCACATTTTCATTGTTAGGCGTCGGATCCGCGTACGCCGCGCCCTGCACTCTTAATCAGACCAACCCGTCGGTTACCGTATGCACCCCTGCGCCCAACGTGCTGGTGCAAAGCCCAGTGCATGTTGTCGCCGGCAGCACGGATTCCCATCCAGTGACGACCATGCAGGTCTATTTGGACAACAAGCTCTCTTATCAGGTGAATGCCTCAACTGTGGACACGTTTGTAAACCTTGCCGTCGGCAATCATTTGATCACGGTCCAAGGTTGGGACAATACGGGCGCGACTTTCAAGACCAATGTGCCGGTGGCGATGCAGCCGCCGTGCGCGCTCAATCCAGCTAATCAGACAGTGACTATTTGCTCGTTGGTAAGCGGCTCGGTCGTCAGCCAGCCGTTTCACGTAGTGGCGGCTGCGACCGACTCGAACCCTGTAAAGTCAATGACGTTGTTTATTGACGGGGTAGGGAAGGGAGGCATTTCTAACTCAGCGATTCTCGATCTCTACGTGAGTTCTCTTTCTTTGGGAACACACGCCATCTCGGTGCAGGCCGTGGATACCACAGGCTTAGTCTTCAAACAGAAGTTCAACATCACGGTGACTGCCGCAGCCAACGGATTGTCGAAACTGAAACACGTTATCTTTTTCGTGCAGGAGAACCGGTCGTTCGACAATTATTTCGGCAGGCTAGGACAGTACAAGGCATCGCTCGGTTTGGCGAACGATGTGGATGGACTTAACCTGAACACAACCTTGCCGAATACTAAGGGCCAGCCGGTACACCCTTTTCACTACCAGACAGTCTGCACGGAGAACTTGAGTCCATCGTGGAATGAGAGTCACGTGGATGTGAATGGTGGCAAGATGGACGGATTCATGCTGACCTCGACGTCGGTAGCTTCCACCATCGATCCCACTGGGACCCGTGCGATGGGTTACTACGACCAGAACGAACTGCCGTATTATTACGAGTTGGCGGCGAGGTTTGCCACCAGCGACCGCTTCTTCTCACCATTACTGGCCAACACCGTGCCGAACCGGCTTTATCTTTTCACCGCAACGTCGTTTGGAAATATCATTCCGCCAACGCCTCCCACGGGCGGCTACACGCAACCAACCATTTTCGATCATCTTGACCAGGCAGGCGTGAGCTGGCGTTACTACTACCAGGACGCCGCAACGTCAGCGTTTATTCAACAGTTCTCCATTTATCGCACTGACGCAGCGAAGGTTGTGTCCATCACCAACTGGACAATTGATGTGCAGAACGACACCACTTTGCCGCAGGTGATTTTTATTGAGCGAGCCGGAACATCGGGACGGGACGAACATCCCGGCAATAACGTCGAAAAAGGCGCTGCCGATGGGGCAAGCATCATTAATACGCTGATCAACAGCCCATCGTGGCCGAATTCAGCATTCTTCCTAACCTACGACGAAGGTGGGGGACTCTTCGATCACGTGCGCCCGGCACGCGAAGTCAAACCGGATGCGATTGCTCCCAAACTTCGTACCGGCGATAAGCCCGGCGATTTCAATCAGAGTGGGTTCCGCGTACCGATAGTTGTGGTTTCGCCGTGGGTGAAGCCCAGTTTCGTTTCGCACACTACCCGGGATTACTCGTCGATTTTGCGACTGATTGAAGACACATTTAATGTCCAGTCGCTGACCTTGCGCGATGCGAATGCCGACAACATGATGGAATTCTTCGATTTCTCAGCGGGGCCCAGACTACTGACTCCGCCGCCGCTTCCAGTTCAGCCAACCAACGGCGTTTGCAACAAGAATCTGGAGAAAGCGCCAGGATTCTGAAGAAGAACATAGCCACGGATTTGCACGGATTTACGCGGATCAGGCTTTTTTCAAGAAGCACTTCTCTTTGAAAAGAATCCGTGTAAATCCGTGTAAATCCGTGTAGATCCGTGGCGCTGTTTCGTATTTTGCTGAACCTTCCTAGCTAACACGATCCCGAAAACTACTCTGCTAAGGTGAACCCAGCGTCTCAAAATCAGACTGAGACGGAGGCAATGCCCATGCAGTCCTATGTTCGTTCCGAGTCGGTTGTGTCGCGCGTCATCGCTGGCGAAACCTTGATCATTCCGGTGCGCAAAGGACTAGGCGATCTGGCGTCCATATACAGTTTGAATCAGATTGCGACTTTGATTTGGCAGGCGATCTCCAGCCCTCACAGCAAAGAACAAATCGTTCAAATGGTTGAGCAAGAATTTGAGGGAGAGCTCGGGCAAATCGAGTGCGATGTGGAAGCTTTTCTCGGCGAAATGGGTTCAGCGGGCTTGATCCATTCTGTCGGAGCGTCGGCATGACCGTGAATGCGGTTTCCTATGGTGAATTCAGCCTGGCATTGCACGACAAATTTGCCGGCAAGCGCGCTCCGATAGATGTGACCTTGGAGGTCACGCGGCGTTGTCCTCTGGAATGCCAGCACTGCTACAACAACCTTGCCATGGGCGATCTGGCTGCGCGGAATCGGGAACTGACTAAGGAAGAATATTTCGCATTACTGCAAGAACTCGCCGACATGGGCGTTATGTGGATCCTTTTTACCGGGGGCGAAATTTTTGCGCGCAAAGATTTTTTGGAAATTTACACTTTTGCAAAACAAAAAGGATTCCTGGTTACGCTGTTCACCAACGGGATATTGATCAACGATAAAATTGCAGACTACCTGCAGGAGTTTCCGCCCTTTGCGATCGAGATCACCCTATACGGGCGCACCAAAGAGACTTACGAAGCGCTAACCCAAATGCCTGGGAGCTACGACCGGTGCATACGCGGAATCCGCCTGCTGCTGGATCGCGGACTGCCGCTTAAGTTGAAGACGGTTGGAACGAAAATCAACCGGCATGAGATCGCATCCATGAAGGAGTTTGCGGAGCAGGAACTGGGGGTCGAGTTCAAGTTTGACTCGATGATCAATCCGCGAATTGATTGTTCGCAAGCGCCTCTGAATGTGCGCCTGTCTCCGGAAGACGTAGTGGCTCTTGATTTGCACTGGCCAAAAGTGGCGAATGAGCACCGCAAGAGTCTGGCGAATGAGATTGACAGGCCTCCGCTCCACATGAGCACGGTGTACTCCTGCGGTGGCGGGTTGAAGAGTTTTGCCATTGACCCTTATGGACACATGAGCATTTGCGTTCTGTCGCACCAGCAAACCTATGACATTCGCACCGGCGGTGCGCGCGCAGGCTGGGAGCATTTTCTTTTTGACGTCCGCCAGCAGAAGGCCACCCGTCCTACGAAATGCACTGAGTGCCGGCTTCACTCGGTGTGCAGCATGTGTCCAGCAAACGGAGAACTTGAAAACGGTGATCCGGAGTCGCCGGTGGAGTTCCTGTGCGAAGTTGCCCATTTACGCGCAACGGCGCTGGGGTTCGACATTCCAGAACATGGAGACTGTGAGTTCTGCTCCGATCCAGAGCGGCGCGCTTCGCTTGTGGATTCCGCGCGCAGGATCACTTCACAGGAGATTACTCCCGCAGCCTGGATTGGACCGCAATCCGTTTTTCCGATTCTAAATAATTCACAAGCCACGGCAGGCTGTGGCGGGTGCGGGTCGTTTCATTGAGGTACTTGGCAGAGCACGTTTTTCAACTACGGAGGCAGCGCGTTCCATGACGGATCAAAACGGATCTCGAGAAAAAAAAGGATATGAGCCGCCGAAAGTTACCGTGATCAGCTTGCGTCCTGAGGAAGCAGTGTTGGGGCACTGCAAAAACGGTGGTCACGGTGGCCCAGCTGGCAATCCCTGCACGTTGACTGGCAATTGCACGGTCCCAGGTTCTTAGCATCCATGCTCGCCGAAGCCGCGTCCACAATTGAAGGCGCGCTGCGTGTCCACTCGCATGAGGCTTGTGTGCGCATCGGCGGAGTCTCGCTTGCGCTTCGTGGCGCCGGTTCAGACGACGTTGGTTTGAGTCATGAATTGGAAATGTTTCATGACGACTCTGAGGACCCTGATATCGAAGTGCAGGTTGAGTGGGTTCGGAAGTTGCAGCCATCGCGAAGCGAAACTGTTTTTGACTCGGGTGCGCTTTGGACCTTGTTCCGCGACAGCTCGGAATTCGTCTTTGACTTTACCAGCCCGGTGTTAGGCGCTTTTCCTTACAAGCGCTTGCTTGTTGACTTGGATTTCCGTAACGCTCAACTGATTCTTAACCGCGAGGCCCTCAGAGATCACCACCCGGTTTTCCCGCTCGAATATCCCGCCGACGAACTTCTAGTCACAAATTATCTTGCCTCCGGCGTGGGCGTTGAGGTCCACGGCTGCGGCATGATTGATGCCGAGGCTGGCGGGCATCTTTTCGTTGGCCATTCCGGTGCCGGCAAGAGTACGACCACAATGCTGTGGAAGTCACTGCGCAATCCAAGAATTCTGAGTGATGATCGCATCATCTTGCGGCTGCATGACGGCGAACTCTGGATGTACGGAACGCCTTGGCATGGAGAGGCAGCCTTTGCTTCGGCGGGAAAGTCGAGGATCGACAAGATTTTCATCCTGCAGCATGGCGAACAAAACGAAATTGTTGAACTTTCGCGCTCGCAGGCCGTCGGAGAGCTTTTCGCGCGCTGTTTCCCGCCTTTCCACAGCGCGGCAGGACTGGAGAACACTCTCGATTTCCTGAACAAGATCCTCGAAGTTGTCCCGTGCTATCAGTTTCAGTTCGTACCAGAGGCGAGTGCCGTACAAATGGCACTTGGTTTCCATGGCTGATGTGATGAGCGAAGAGCGGGCCCAATCACGGGTGTTTAGCGAACTGGCAGGTGAGTTGGTGGCTAGCGGTTTCGGATTTCGATTTCAAGCACGCGGACGAAGCATGCTACCCACCATCCAGGACGGTGAGATGTTGCACGTACATCCGGTGAACGGGAAATCAATCAAAGTGGCCGACATCGTCTTGTTCCGAGATAACGACGGCCTCAAGGCGCACAGGGTGATCCATAAGCGACAGAACTATTTCATCACTCGCGGTGATGCGGGGAGGGAAGCAGATGGCGAAATCCAGGGGGAGCAGATTGTGGGCAAGATTGTAGCCAAAGAGTGCCGGGAGAGTGGAATCGTAGTCTCACTGGAGGGCGCTGCGCCTCGGCTGAAATTCTTTTTGGCGGAAGCGCGGAGGCGTTTGTGCTTGTCACCAGGGCCGCTGCTGTTTGTTGTTGGTTTGCTGCTGACGTTTTCAGCCCACGCCCAAGTTACGATTGATGCGACGACCAGCGCTTCCGTTCAACTTGGCCGGTCTCCGAACAATACCCTGACATTCACTCACGCGACTGGTGCAGGTGCGAACCTACTGGTAGTAGGCGTGTCGTTAAATATCACTTCCAAAAGCGCCACGACAGTCAGCAGCGTTACTTACAACGGCACCGCGCTCACGCAGGCGGGAGCGCGTAATGATTCCAACGATACCCACCGCTCAGAAATCTGGTATCTCAAAGCCCCCGCAACAGGAACTAACAATATTGTTGTGACTATTAGCGTCTCTCCTAACAACGGCAATCCAACCATAGGCACCGTCGTCGGAGCGACCACGTTTAATGGCACGGACACAACGTCGCCCATCCGGACCTATGCCTCTAACGTCGGCACCGGCTCTTACGCGCACGTAGATGTACCGAGTGCTCTAAATGACGTTGTTTTAGATACGTTGGCAATAAATGGCGCCAGTAGTGTAATTGCTCCTGGAGCTACACAGACCCAGCAGTGGTCCCTGAGCACCGGTGGAAGCAATTCTGATGCCTCTGGTTACGGCTCCACCCGCGCCGGTGCACCCAGCGTGCCGATGTCAGAAAATCTCACTCTCGACTCACATTATTCAGCCTCAGGTGTCTCCATCAGGCCAGCGCAGGCGGATCTCGGGATTTCAATGGCAGGATCATCCGCCCTGTTTCCGACAAATCTGATTTACACAATTACCGTCACTAACAATGGTGCCTCGGCAGCGACAGGGGCTGTTGTTACAGACACTCTGACGAGTGGTTTGGTCCTGGTTTCTGCAGTCCCGAGCCAGGGTTCATGCAGCGGCACTACCACAATTACCTGCAACCTGAATTCAATTGCCGTAAGCGCCAGTGCCACAATTATCGTGACCGCGACTCCCAGCGCGCCGGGCGGTTATTCAAATACTGCAAGCGTTACCGCGACCACGCCCGATCTGAACACCGCAAACAACACCGCCACTGCGGTTGCATTTTCCGAACTGACGGCATGCGCCAGCAGCACAGGAATTACGAACAACAATGTGGGCGGAACCATCAATACCTACTATCCCGGCACGGCTTCTGCAAGTGCGGGATCAACTTCAATCACGCTGGGCACCGCTACGGGAGCCGGTACCGCTATCTCATCGGGCGATTTGGTCTTGATCATGCAAATGCAAGACGCAGCGATCAACTCCAGCAACACGTCAAGCTATGGAGATGGAGTGAGCGGCTCGGGTTCGACTGCCCTCAATAACGCCGGGGCCTATGAGTATGCGACCGCGACCAACGCCGTGCCTCTTTCCGGTGGAACTCTGACATTAGCCGCAGCCGGACCGGGCGGCGGTCTGATCTATGCGTACACGTCCGCGGCGGCCACTTCTACTCAGGGAGCGCGCACCTTGCAGGTGATTCGTGTTCCCAATTACGCTGCAGCGACGTTAACTTCAACGCTCACGGGACTGGCATGGAATGGCTCAACCGGGGGTGTTGTGGCGCTTGATGTTGCGGGCGCGCTGACGTTAGGCGGCCGGACCGTGAGCGCAGACGGCTTGGGATTCCGCGGCGGCGCCGGGTTGCGAATGAACGGGAGCGCAACCGGCGCCACCAACACCGATTATCTTTTCAACGCACCAAGCGCCTACGCAGCTCCTCCTGTTGCCGGGGCTGACGGATCGAAGGGTGAGGGCATCGCCGGCACTCCACATTGGGTCGAGTTGCTGACAGGCACGACCTACTCTGTTGTTAATACTGGCGTCGAAGGATATCCCAATGGGAGCATGGCTCGTGGCGCTCCAGGCAACGCGGGAGGCGGAGGAACAGATGGAGATCCTGCCACCGCTTCGCCAAACGGAAATGACGAGAACCCGGGCGGCGGCGGCGGAGCTAACGGGGGGGCGGGTGGCTCGGGCGGAAATTCGTGGAACTCTAACCTGACAAGCGGTGGATTGGGTGGAACCGCCTTCCCGGGTAGCGTCAGTCGAATAGTCATGGGTGGCGGCGGCGGCGCTGCGTCTCGCAATAACACTCCCAACAATACTGCTGCCAGCAGCGGAGCAGCGGGCGCTGGCATTGTGATGATTCGCGCGGGTAGCCTGAGCGGCACAGCGACTGTCACAGCGAACGGTAACGCCGCCTATAATGCGACCCTCAATGACGGCGGCGGCGGCGGCGGTGCGGCAGGCAGCATTATTGTGCTATCGAGTGGGGGCGGTGAAGGTGGACTAACTCTGCAGGCCCGTGGCGGACGCGGCGGAGATGCTTGGGATACACAGGCTTACTCTAACGCGAACCGTCACGGCCCTGGCGGCGGTGGCGGCGGTGGTGTGGTGCTGCTATCTGGTACTGCTGCAGGTATTGACGTAACTGGTGGCGCAAGCGGCGTGACACTGACCCCTGGTGTGCCCTATGGCGCTACCGCGGGAGCCGCGGGCATTAATGCTACCAATCTCTCGTTGACGTCCAGTCCGGGACCGCACGCGGCTTCCATCTGCACCGATATGGCGATTACAAAGACGGGGTCGCCGGAACCAGTCCTGCAAAATGCTACCCTGACTTACACACTTACGGTCACCAACAATGGACCGCAGACCGCGATCGGCATAGTCGTGGCGGACGTGCTCCCCACTCAAGTGAGCTACGTTTCTTCCATCTCCACACTGGGAACATGCACTCAGGCTTCAGGGATTGTCACCTGCGCACTCGGAACCATGATTAGCGGCGCCACTGCAACCATCACCATCGTCACCACCGCTGTAACGCCATCCCTGGCTTTGAACACAGCGACGGTAAATTCTACGACTCCCGATCCCAACCTGACCAACAACACGGCAACCTTTACCAGCACCATCGAATTTCCCAATGCCGTGAGGATCGGATCATTCTCCGCTGGCAGCAGCGGGAGCGGCGTGTTGCTTTCGTGGCATACCGCGGGAGAACTGCACAACCTTGGATTCAATGTTTACCGCGAATCTGCCGGCGAGAAAATCAGATTGAATCCATCGCTGATTGCGGGTTCCGCACTGCTGATGCGCGAGACCCTGGAACAGCATGGCGCGAAGACCTATGGCTGGATTGATGCGGCGCCGGGCAGCGGCGGTCTCTATTGGTTGGAAGATGTGGATTTGAACGGGACCCGGACGATGCACGGGCCGGTGTCAGTGCAGTCCATTGCGCCCGCGCCACAAGCTATGGTGCGAGCTGCAACAATTCAAGACTTGGCGCATACGCTGCAGCCCCCGACCAGCGACGCACGAGCCCAAATTCGCGAGGCCGTGGCCCGACCAAGAATTTCCGCGGCGGAGCAGAGTATCGGTTTTCAACTGGCATCGCAACCAGCGGTAAAGATACTTGTGGACCACGAGGGCTGGTATCGCGTAACCCAGCCGCAACTCGTCGCTGCGGGTCTCACTCCCAATGCTGAGGCAAAATCGCTACATCTATTTGCCGAGGGAGTTGAACAGGCAATACGAGTTACCGGCGCGGCATCCGGTTTTGGGCCGCAGGCTGCGATTGAGTTCTACGGCACGGCAATTGACACGCCGTACACCGGTCAGCGCGTGTACTGGCTAGTTGCAAACGGTCAACTGGGAAAGAGGATTGCGACTGGCTCCGCAGTCGGGGGTTCGGGGCCGCAGGCGCAGAGCTTCACCCAGACTCGTGAGCTGAAACCGCGCACAACTTACTTTGCGGTGCTTTTGCGCGATGACACTGACAACTTCTTTGGACCGCTGATTTCACCTGTGCCGGAGACCCAGACGTTGAACGCGTTTAACGTTGCCGCAGGACAGGGCGTGCTCACGGTCGCGCTCCAGGGAGTGACCGCCGGACAGCAACACGACGTCACGGTGGCGCTGAATGGGGCGACACTGGGAGAAGTGCGCTTCAGCGGGCAGCAAAAGGGCACGGCAACGCTGGCAATTCCTTCCGGTATTCTGGCGAGCGGGGCCAATGCGATTACTCTGACTTCGCAGCTCGGCGACAACGACCTCAGTTTGGTTGACTATATTGACGTCAGCTTTCCACACACATTCACTGCTGAATCAGATCTATTGAAGTTCACCGCGGATGCGGGCGCGAGCGTAAGCGTCGCCGGATTCTTGCGTCCACCAAGCCGCCTGCTCGACATCACTAACCCGCTGCAACCGCTCGAACTCAAGTTCAAAACCACGCGTCAAAGCGGTAGCTTCGGGCTGGAGATTAATGTTCCATGGAGTTCATTCAGCAAGCACACATTGCTTGCGTTGTCGGATGCAGCGCTTGCGACTCCGATGGCCATGGCTGCGCATCATCCTTCGAATCTGCATAGCCAGCAGCCCGGAGCACAGGTGGTGATGCTCACCGCGCCCCAATTCTCGGCGCAAATCCAAACACTCGCGGCGCTGCGCCGGTCTGAGGGCAGTTCGGTTGCAGTCGTAAACGTGGATGATGTTTACGACGAATTCAATTTTGGCGAGAGGACCCCCTACGCGGTCCGAAATTTTCTGCGGACTGCGACGGCGACGTGGAAAACAAAACCGCATTACCTGCTGCTGGCTGGCGACGCATCGGTTGACCCGCGAGGTTACTTGGGATTTGGCTATTCAGATTTTGTTCCCACAAAGGTTGTGATTACCTCTGAGCTGAAGACGGCCTCCGACGATTGGTTCTCGGATTTCAACAACTCCGGATTTGCGACGATGGCTACCGGCCGGCTGCCCGCGCGCACGGCAGCCGATGCACAGAACATGGTGGGAAAAATCCTGAGTTACGCCACTGGACAGGCGGGAAGTTGGACCAACCAAAGTATGCTGGTTGCCGACGCCGATGATTCCGGAGTGAGCTTCTCCCAGGCAGCGCTTTCAGTGCAGAAGATGTTGCCTCCTAATATGAACGTCACAGACGTGTTTACCAGTACGCTGGGCGCAGGCACGGCGCGGCAGGATCTTTTGGCAGGAATCAATGCTGGGCAGTTGCTGGTGAACTACAACGGACACGGGTCTGTCGAAATATGGGGAAGCGGCCTGTTCGACGATACCGCTGCCTCATCGTTGACCAACGGAAACAAATTGCCGATATTTGTCGCCATGAATTGCCTGAATGGCTTCTTCCATGATGTGTACACCGAGAGCCTGGCCGAGGCGTTAATGCTCGCTCCAAACGGGGGCGCAGTGTCAGTGTGGGCGTCGTCAGGACTGACCGCCCCCGCTCCGCAGTTCCAGATGAACCAAACGCTAGTGAAGACGCTGTTCGGACAGCCTTCGAGCACGCTGGGAGACGCAGTGCTGTTTGCCAAATCGGGCATCGCCGACCCCGACGTGCGGAAGACGTTTATTCTGTTTGGCGATCCGCTGCTGCGATTGAAGTTGCCGCAAGTGTTCATTCCGGCTAGCAACTCTGGAACGCTGCCAAGATCATCGCCTACAAATTTTGTAACCCCGGACGCCTCCGTCCGGGGTGGGCGGTCGAGGGCGTCCGCCTCTACATTGCCGGCGGAAGGGCGACCCTATCGGTAATTCCTTTACCTTCCACAACCGTATAAATGAAGTCGGCGGGAACATCTTTCAGTATTTCTTTTTCGCCGCTGGGCCAACGGATCGCAATCTCGGTCATTTTGGTTTCCCCGGCTAGGCCAAAATGCAGCCGAGGATCATTGCTCGAAAGATAGCTGCCGCCGGCGCGTACCTCCCCCGTCTGAATGAGCTTTCCTGCGGTGACGCTCACCTTGGCGCCGACCGCCATTTTGTTGCTCTTCGAGCCTATCAATTTGAACAGCACGCGATGATTGTGGTCTCCGCCTTCGTTCAAAAAAAGTTGCGGGGGAGCATCCATATTCATCACGACGACGTCAACACTGCCGTCGTTGTTGAGGTCTCCGAATGCAGCTCCTCGGCGCGATGCGTCCGGAATTCCGGCGAGGACGCTCGAAATATCCTCAAATGTTCCGTCACCCTTGTTGCTGAATAGCTGCATGGGTTCGGCATAGCGCGCAGCACCGGGAATCTGGTCCATCTGAGGATAAACATGACCGTTGACCTGGAACACGTCCAGCCATCCCCGATTGGAAAAATCCGCGAAACCAGTCCCCCAGCCAACATTCGTATAGGTAGGCTGCGCGAGATGCGCGGACGAGCTGACGTCTGAAAATTCACCTTTGCCTAGACTTCGATACAGCGTGGAGGGCTGCTCGGTGAAGTTGGTCACAAACATTCCCATGCGCCCGTCGTGTAGGTAGTCGCCCCAATCGACGCCCATGGAGCCTTGCTGAAGTCCATCGCCACTGACCGCGATTCCCGCGAGCATGCTGACGTTTTCAAAGGTGCCGTCATGCTGGTTGTGATACAGGTAGTTCGGGCCAGAATCGTTCGCGACGTAGAGATCGGGCCAGCCATCGTCGTCGTAGTCGCCCCACTCCACTCCCAAACCGTAATAGTGGTCGCGATCGTCAAGCCCAGCTTTAGTTGCAACTTCTTCGAAAGTGCCATCGCCACGATTGTGAAACAACAGATCGCCCTCGCCTTGCATGCCCCACGGACCGCACTGAACTCTGATTCCCTTGAAGCGGCAAGTCTTCTCGTCGCTGCCGAAAGTGGGCAAGTGATTGATGTCGAAGTGAACGTAGCGGGAGACGAAAAGATCTATGTGGCCATCGCGATCGTAATCGGCCCAGGCAGCCCCTGTGCCAAATCCTCCGGCGGCGACCCTGGCTTTGTCGGTAACATCTTCGAACTTGCAGTTGCCCAAATTGTGATACAGTGCGTTGCCGCCGTACCCAGTGACGTAAATGTCGGGCAAGCCGTCATTGTCGTAGTCGGCGACAGCGACTCCCATCCCCCAGCCTTTTCGACTCAGTCCGGCGGATTGCGTAATGTCGGTGAATTTGAAGCTCGCGTCCTGATGGTAGAGGGTGATCATAGGATCACCGCCATTGCGGAAATGATCAATGGTTGAACCATTCACTGCGACAATCTCAAGCTTGCCGTCATTGTCGCAGTCAATAAGTCCAACGCCGCCACTCATGGACTCGACGATGTATTGTTTGTCCGCAGTCGAGATGTGAGGAACGGTGAGACCTGCTTCACGGGAAACGTCCCTGAAATGAGGTACCGGGATTGTTTGGCCCCAGACACCGCAGCAGAATATTGGAGCCAAGAAGAGGAGTTTTCGTATCACGGTGCGCTGAACGATTATAGAGCACTCATGGCATCAGCGGTCTCACACTTGCCGCTTGTATTGTGGCGAAACTCGTGTAGAATATCGTTTTTCTAACTTCGCGACATATCCCCGATCGGAGGAAGTTCATGAAAATGTGCGCGCGCTCGTTCTTGGCGAGCTTGGCCCTGGTGTGCCTGCTTGCTTCCACGCCCCTGCTTTTTGCCGGCGATACCATTCCCAAGGCTGCATGGAAGCGTGGCATCGGTCAGCCACTCGATAATCCGGGTGGGCGCAAACCTGCTTTGGCTTCATCCGGCATGATTGACGATGGCTACTGGCAAGGTGCTCCGGTTGGCGGCTTCGGCTCTGGAACCTTCTCACGCACGTATCGCGGGGACTTCGCGCGCTGGCACATCAAGAGCGGCGTCCACAAATATCAGACGGTGTGGACCAACCAGTTTGCCATGTATCAGAAGCAGGAGGGTGGAGAGAGCGTCGCGCAGGTGCTGACTGCGGCCCATCCTGATGGCAGGACGCTGAGTTCCTGGAAATGGGACTATCCGGTAGGAGCCGGCGATTATTACTCCCTATATCCGAAATCCTGGTATAACTACCGCTGGGAAAAATTCCCTGCGCATGTCGTGCTCGAGCAGTTCTCTCCCGTGCTTCCCAATAATTATCGTGAAAGTAGTTATCCGGTTGCTGTCTATCGCTGGCACGCAGAGAACCCCACCAACAAGCCGGTGACGGTTTCAGTCCTGCTTTCGTGGACCAACATGCTGGGATGGTTCCGTGACTTTGGTCCTGACATGAAGAATTCACTCGATCACGGAAATCACAACCGCTTTGTGGATGATGGCGCGACCGGCGAGCACGTGAAGGGAATTGTTTTTGACCGGGTTCATCCCAAGGGCGTACAGGATGACTTCGACGGGCAGTGGGCAATCGCGTCAGTAGAGTCGCCGGGTGTGGATATCACTTACCAAACTACCTATGTTCCGAATCCCAACGGGCAGGAAATTTGGGGACCTTTTTCAAAGGATGGTCGTCTTACAAATGACAACCTGGCGTGGATCAGCAGCGGCGAGCCCTTGGCAGGGGCGATTGCGGTGCGCTTCACTCTGAAGCCTGGCGAGAAGCGCGTGGTTCCCATGACTATTGCGTGGGACATGCCTGTCACGCAATTTGGTTCAGGGCGCAAGTGGTACCGGAAGTACACCGATTTCTACGGGACCAGCGGTATGAACGCGTGGAAGATTGCAAAAGACGGACTGCAGAGCGCCGCTAAGTGGAGCGACGACATCGACGCCTGGCAAAGTCCCTATGTGAACGACGAGAGCAAGCCGGCATGGTATCGCGGGGAGCTTTTCAACGAGATGTACATCTTAGCCGACGGCGGCTCGTTCTGGGGCAGGCCGACCGATTCCGCAGCCAAGACGCCTGCAACATTTTCTTTCATGGAGTGCTTTGATTATCCCTTTCACTCGACTCTCGACGTACTCTTCTACGGCGATATGCCATTGGTAAAATTCTGGCCCGACTTGGACAAACAAATCATGCGCCAGTTCGCCGACACCGTGCCCGAAGATCTCACAGAAAAGTATGTGTGGATATGGAAGTCGCAGCAGACGCAGTCGCAGCAATTCCGGCTGCGCAAGGCGAAAGGCGCGGTACCGCATGATCTGGGGATTCCGCAGGAAGATCCGTTCAAGTTGCCGAATGCCTTTAGCTGGCAAAATACCAACGACTGGAAAGATCTGAATAGCAAGTTCGTGTTGATGATCTACAAGGACTATGTTTTCACTGGGAAAAAAGACATCGCATTCCTCCGCTATACGTGGCCTGCGATTCAGGAGGCTCTGGAACACCTGCGAAAGTACGATCGCACCGGAGATGGATTGCCTCAAGGCGATGACTATCCAGACCAAACCTACGACGTGTGGATTGTCCACGGCGAGAGTGCCTATTGTGGTGGGCTATGGCTGGCCGCATTGCGCGCGGCGGAAGAGATGGGGCGTGCTCTCGGTGATAAAGCTGCGGCGACGAAGTATCACGACTGGTTCACCAAGGGACAAAAGACCTACATTGACAAGTTGTGGTCAGGCGATTATTTCCGCTACGACACATTGAGCGAGTATCGCGATAATATTCAGGCCGACCAACTTGCAGGGCAGTGGTATGCCCACATGACCGGCCTTGGTGATCTGGTGCCGCATGATATGCAAGTGAAGGCGCTGAAGAAAATCTATGACTTCAATGTGATGAAATTTGCCAAAGGCGAAATGGGCGCGGTGAACGGAATTGCTCCGGATGGCACAATCGTTACCACTAATGAACAGGTGCAGGAAGTCTGGACCGGCACAACCTTTGGCGTGGCGGCCGCAATGTTGAGTGATGGATTGAAAGAAGAAGGCTACCGCACGGCCTGGGGTGTGTATCACACGACATATGAAACCCAGGGATACTGGTTCCGCACGCCGGAAGCCTGGGAGCAGGACGGTCACTACCGCGCGTCAATGTACATGCGGCCGGCGGCGATCTGGGCAATGGAGATGACGGAGCCGCCGAAATAGGGCCTTTTCACAGAGTCACAGAGAAAGGCGAAGAAGGTTTATCGCTTTTTCTGTGACTCTGATGTCTCTGTGGTGATTAAGGTGTTTTCGGCAGTTTCGCTAGCGCGGCCGCCAATTCATCTGCTTTGAAGCCAAAGGGGCCGGGCTTGCTCTTATAGGCGACGCGGCCGTTCTGATCTACCAGGTAAATGCGGTCGGGCCAACCGGTATAGGCCTGTTCGGTGGAATTGCCGAACTCATCGAGCACGGCGGGGAACTTGATTCCCAGCTTGCGCACGCAGGCTCCAGCAATCAATGCGCGCTCTTCTTCGTTCTTTGGGCTGGCGAATACGACTTTATCTTTGATGTTGCTTTGCATCTGCCAAACGTCGGTGGGATGCGCTTCCGTGATGTACACCACCAGAAACCCGACTTTACCTTGGTACTGATCGTAGAGCTTGTTGAGGGCGGGAACCTCCCGCCGAAAGGGTGGTCAAGTGTAGCTGCCAAAAATCATGACCACCGGCTGAGTCTGGTTTACGTCGGAGAGCCGAATTCGCTCAGTCTTGTCGAGCTTGAGCAAAGAGAAATCGGGAACAGCGTCCCCCGGATTCAGCGTGCCGGCGCGGGCTCGCGTCCAAAGGGTCTCGAACGGCAGGATCAGAAAGACTTGCCACGGCAAGTGGGACATTACCCTCGCGAAGGCCTCCGGCGGCCGGTGCATGGCTTGCCAAATGAACCCGACAAAGCCAACCCACAGAACGAACACGACTACGAGAACTCTCGCCGTGATTTTCTTCCAGCGACTGCGTGGCTTGGCAGAAGCTGCGGGTATGGCAGGTATTTCGGGTGAAGTGCTCATTGGTCTCTG
>Ga0137373_10000166_pt1 | contig 60232 bp, 61 predicted proteins | sample SagtaG_5_FD_104912 | JGI IMG/M metagenome (GOLD analysis project Ga0137373, IMG submission 104912) | Vadose zone soil microbial communities from Sagehorn Ranch, Mendocino, California, USA - Sage1_R_80_16 metaG | ecosystem: Environmental > Terrestrial > Soil > Vadose zone | place: USA... | reverse complement strand
CGCAATGAGCCGCAGCGACCTCGCCCACGTCTTCCGACGAAGAGGCGACCTCGCGGGCGCCGAGCCCCTCTTCCGAGAATCTCTGCCCATCTTCCGGAAGACCAAGGGCGAGGACCATCCGCATGTGGCCACCATCTTGAGTCAGCTGGCTGTGATCGCCGCAGACCGGGAGAACTACTCAGCCTCCGAATCGCTCTTTCGGCAGTGTCTGGCTATGGATCGCAAGACTTTGGGGGAGAGTCATCCTGATGTCGCGACGGACCTCATTGGTCTCTCTCGCCCGTTGCTGGAGCAGGGCAAGTACGAAGAAGCGGCTTCCAAGCTCCAGGAGGGGCTCAGAATCGCGCTGTCTTCGTTGGGCAACGACCATCCACTGATAGCATTCGGAAAGATCTACCTGGGCCGGGTGTACCTGGCTCGGAAGGACCCCGCCGCCGCCGAGCCTTTGCTCCGCGATGCGCTGCGCATCCGACAACGTATCTTTTCGCCGGACGACTGGCGCATCGGCGTGCCGAAGAGCGTCCTCGGAGCCGCCCTCACGGCGCTGGCTCGCTACGACGAAGCCGAGCCGCTGCTGCTGGATGCCCAACGGGTCCTCAAGGACATTCCGGGCGCGCAGGGGCAGGAAACCAAGGCGACACGCAACCGCCTCGCCGCGTTGTACGAGGCTTGGGGCCGGCCGGAGAAAGCGGCGCCCTACCGAGTTGCAGCCGGTCAGGAATGAGTAGGTCGAAAATGGCCGGGGTCAGTCTGGAACGTTGGCAACTTCTCAGCCCCTATCTGGATCGCGCGCTGGAGTTGGCGGTTGAGGAGCGCGCTGCATGGCTGGCATCTCTGCGTGCCGAGGATCCGGCGTTGGGCGCCGACGTGGAGATGCTGCTCGAGGAGCGCAGCGCTCTTTCTCGGGAAGGTTTTCTCGAAGAGGCCGCTCTGCGTCCGCCGGCGCCGTCGCTGGCTGGTCAGCAGATGGGCGCTTACATTCTCGTCTCGCTGATTGGCCAGGGGGGCATGGGCAGCGTCTGGCTGGCCCGGCGCAGCGACGGCCGCTTCGAGGGGCAGGCGGCGGTCAAGCTCTTGAACGCCAGCCTCGTCGGCCGCGCGGGCGAGGAGCGGTTCCGGCGCGAAGGCAGCATCCTGGCTCGGCTGACGCATCCTCACATCGCGCGTCTGGTCGACGCGGGCGTGTCGGGAAGCGGCCAGCCCTATCTGGTACTGGAGTATGTCCAAGGCCAGCCGATCGACCGTTACTGCGATGACCTGGGCCTCGACCTCGAGAAGCGCTTGCGTCTGTTTCTGGACGTCCTCGCGGCCGTCGCGCATGCGCATACGAATCTGATCGTGCATCGGGACATCAAGCCCTCCAACGTGCTGGTCGACAGGGACGGCCAGGTCAAGTTGCTCGACTTCGGCATCGCCAAGCTGCTCGAAGGGGAGGCGGGTTCGGGTGAGGCCACGGCGCTGACCCGCGAAGGCGGACGGGCGCTGACGCCCGAGTATGCCGCCCCCGAGCAGGTGACCGATGGGACGATCACGACCGCCACCGACGTCTATGCGCTGGGCGTGCTGCTCTACGTGCTCCTCGGAGGTCAGCATCCGGCTGGTTTCGATCTCTCACCGGCCGAGCTCGTCAGGGCCGTCGTCGAGACGCCGCCGCCGCGGTTGTCCGAGGCCGTGCTCTCGGCGAAGACGTTGTCGCGTCGGATACTCGCTCAAAATGCGTTGCAGCGAGCGACGACGCCGGAGAGGCTCGCTCGGCTGCTCCGAGGCGATCTCGACAACATCGTCGGCAAGGCCTTGAAGAAGAGCCCGGAGGAACGCTATGGATCGGTCGTTGGTCTGGCGGACGACCTCACGCGCTACCTGAATCACGAGCCGGTGTCCGCCCGACCCGATTCGTTCCTCTACCGAGCGCGGAAATTCGTGCGCCGGCACAGAGCCAGCGTCGGCGCGGTGACACTCGGAGCCGCCGCCGTGCTTGCAGCCAGCGCCCTCGCCGTCGTGCAGATGGTCGAAGCGCACAAGCAACGAGACGCGGCGGTCCTGGAAGCCAAGAGGGCGCGCGCCAGCAGCGAACTGGCGCGGTTCGTCATCGGTGACAACTCCGAGGACGCTCCGGTGGACGTCACGCGCCGCCGCCTCGACAGAGCGCGAAGCCTCCTGCACGGGCCGCTGATCGACGACCCACGCATCCGCACGCATCTCCTCCTCGAGCTGGTTCCCCGTTATTCGGAGCTTGGCGACGTCAAGGTGCGCGAAGAGCTGATCCAGGAGGCTCGCGAGAGCATGAGCCGCTTCGACGACCCGAACATGAGCGCGGCCCTCGCCTGCGTCGAAGGCTCCATCCACCTCGATGCGGGTCGCTTCGACAAGGCGGCCGAGGAGATCTCCAAAGGACTCCGCCAACTGGAGACAGGGCCGCAGACGGAGAGCGCTGCCTGGCCGGAGTGCCTGCTCGCCGATGCCTATCTGTCGATCCGTACTGGCCGGAGCGAGCACGCCGTGGCGCGCACGGCGAGCGCCGTCGTCTGGATCGAGCAACACGGCATGCGTTACAGCTCGACGTACGCAGACGCCCTCCATGCTCTCGCCGCGGCCGCCAACGCCAGCGGCCAATACCGCCATGCCCTGGACGCCCTCCGCAAGTCGATCGACCTGCAGCGCCAGATCGTCGGTGAGGGATCGTCTGGCCTGTTCGTATCGATGCACGGAGAGGCGATCATCTTGAGGGCGGGCGGCAAGGTCACCGAGGCGCGCGATGCGTTGGAGCGCCTGGTGAGCCGTTGGACACAGCACCGCGGCGCGGACTCCCTTCCGGATTTCGTGCTCCAGGCGCAGGGACGCGTTGCCTGGTCGCTGTCGATGTATGACCAGGCCATCGCTCTCCTCAGACGGTCGGTTGAACGCTCCGAGTCGAGCGGGCGGCACGGGCCGGCTCTCGATACACGGATTTATCTCGTGGGCGCGGTCACGGACGCCGGACGGATCGACGAGGCCAGCGGGCTGCTCGGCGCTCTCGAGCAGAATCCCGACGCAGCTTCTCTCGCTTCGGGTCAAGCCGGGATTTCTACGCGTCTGGCGAGAGCGCGTTTACTGGCCGCGAGAAAGGACTTCGCGTCGGCCGCGAAGGCCGTACAGGAGGCCCTGGATGCCATGGCATCGCGCGGTCAAGTCAACGATCCGCGCGTCCGCGACGCCTCTGTCGTCGCCGCGGAAATTGCGCTCGCGTCAAACGATACCGAGAGGGCGAGCCGTTTCGCCGCTGCGGCCCTCGACCGCGCGCGGAAGGAGGCGATCGATCCGCAGTCCTCGGCCTGGATCGGCCAGGGCCTTCTCTTGCGCGCCCGCTGTGAACTGGCGCGCGGCTACGCCGTCTCCGCCAAAGCCGATGCGGCAGAAGCGACCGCGCATCTCGACAGGAACCTGGGAGAAGACCACCCCCTGACGCGCCAAGCGCGCGATATCCGGGCCAAGCGGTGAGCGTCCCTGCCTCTCGCGGGCCCGTGAACCGTGGGGCAAGCGGAACGGAGCGCCGAGAACGGAGCCGGTTCGAGGCCGTCCACGATGAGCGGACGGATTCTGTATCCTCCCCAGCCATGACGCTCACACGACGCCGGGTCTTACGCGGTCACGAAAGACGGCGTGAAGAGTCTGTCGGTGCGTCCCGGCGACCTCGTAGTGGTCAAACCGTGAGAAGACTTTTTCAGGCTTTACGTTCCAGGTTCCCGGTTGGGGCCGCGCTTGACCCCCTCTCCCCGCGGGAGACCCGTCCTCCGAAGCTCGCGCGGAGGAGGCGGCGGCTTACCGTCCCGAATGACCCGAAGCCCTGATTTCTTCGACGGCCTCACCGTTCGAGGACCCGTTAGAATCCGGGCGCCCATGCACGAAACACAAGGAGAGCAACACATGTACAAACGCTTTGCGGCCTTCCTGGCCATCCTCTTCGCCCTGTCGGCGGCCCCGGCGGCCTGGGCTCAGCTCCAGACGCCGCTTCCCAGCCCGAACGCGACTGTCTCCCAGACGATTGGCGTCACAAAGGTCGAAGTCGTCTACAGCCGGCCGCACGTGAAGGGCCCGACCCGCAAGGAAGAGCGGGAGATCTGGGGCGCCCTCGTGCCGTACGACCAGGTCTGGCGCACCGGCGCGAACGCGGTAACGAAGATCACCGTCGATGGTGACGTCACCGTCGAAGGGCAGAAGCTCGCGGCCGGCTCGTACGGCCTCTTCACGATTCCCGGCAAGACCGAGTGGACGGTCATCTTCAACAAGCAGGCCACTGGCTCCCCGGGCGACTACAAGGCGGAGAACGACGCTCTGCGCGTGAAAGTGAAGCCCCAGGCAACCGACATGCACGAGCTCTTCACGATCGGCTTCCCTCAAGTGACTTCGAATTCCGCGGTGCTCGCCTTGAAATGGGAAAAGCTCTCGGTCCCTCTGAATCTCGCCGTGGACACAAACGCGCAGTTCCTCTCGAGCGCGAAGGATGCCGTTGCGAAGGCGAAACCCGACGACTGGCGCACCCCGCTGACGGCTGCCCGCTACCTCTACGAGAACAAGTACTCGCCGACCGACGCGGCGGCGTTCCTCGACAAGTCCCTTTCCATCAAGGAGACCTTCGCGAACCTCTCCACGAAAGCCGGCGTGCTGGCGGGCGAGGGAAAGAAGAAGGAAGCCGTGGCCGCAGCGCAGAAGGCGCTGGCGTTGAAGGACACCGATCCTAAGCCCTCTGTCGAAGCCGTGGCCGACCTGGAGAAGAAGCTGGCGGAGTGGAAGGCGGCGAAATAGCGTTCGGTATCGGCCCTCCGAAGGCCACAAGGTCTGACGCTCACTCCTCTCGCTGAGACCTCAAGACCCAAACGGCGTGCTTCGCGCCGTCCGAGTCGGTCCAATCCTGCTGGCCGCTGAGGACTCGCCCGTCCGCGCCGAACGAGGCGCCCCCCTGCTCAGGCAGCGAGAACCAGTGGACGTCTTCGGGTCCCGTGCTGGTTTCGGGGGGCGTGGGGGGGCAGGTAATCGTTTTGGTCACGGCTATGTTCGTCCTTCCCGAACCGATGGCCGTGCGGTTGGTGACCTGGCCCGGCATCAGGAAGGTCGCGACGAAGCCCGCGTCGGCGATGAAGCCGCCGTCCCCTTGAAGAGAACCGCTGCCCGTTCCGGAAATGGTGCACGAGGTTCCGGTGAGCGGACCGCTGATGCTGTAGGTCGCGGTGCCGGTGTTGGTCGATTTGAACATGTCGAACCCGACGTAGCTATCGGGGCCGGTGTCCGGGAGTCGATATCGGGTGAACGTCGCGGTCGCGCTCTCCACCATCGTGGGACCCGAAACCGAACGGGTGGTCACGCTGGCGGTGCCCGTCCAGCTCCAGCAGCCGATGTTGGATATCTGGATCTCCGGCACGTGGCTCATCCCGTTGTCCTCATCGAGGTAGATCCGGCTGGAGTCCTTCCCGTTGGAATCGAACCCCGGGCGGGCGGGATTGCTGTTGCTGTATATGACCGCCAGTTCCTCGATGCGTTCGGCCTTGGCGTCCCGGCAGAAGGTCTTGAACAAGTCGTTGGTCCAATCCTCCTCCGGCTGCCATTTCCCGTTGATCTTCATGAGAGCCCGGACGTGGAGATGAGGATGGAGGGATGCGATCTCCGCGGGCTTGTTGTGGAAGACGACGTAGCGGGCGGATTCATCGGGGAACTTCAAGTAGACGTAACGGGCCGCCAATGGCTCGATGGTATGAGAGCCGTCTGACCCGGCGACGAAAAAGTCCTCGGTGAGATCGAAGGTCTTTTCGGAGAGTCCTTTCATGTCGATCGGGGTGATCTCCGAGTCGCGCTCGTTGGAGACCTTCTCGTGTCCCTCCTGGAGCTCGTCCCACTTGTAGAAATCATCCGCGACTCCGTCCTGCCAGTCGTTGAAGCCGGCGGTCACGAAATCCGGCCAGACCTTCTTCAGCCCGCCGGCGCCGGCCGTCGCGTTATCGAGGGAGTCGAAGGCATCGAAGAGCTCCGCATTCTCGTAGATGCTCTTGATGGTCTGCGGCCCCAGCTTGTGGGACAGGTAGAACAGAAAGACATAGTCCGAGTAACCGTTGCAGCCGTAGATCGCGCTCTTCTCGATCGGAAGGCCGTAGTCGATTGCGTAATAGCACGGCGCGTAGCTCTGATTCGGTCCGATCTGCTCGAACTGATCCTTGGGGTAGACGTAGTCGATCGCCCAATTGCCGGCCGCCTCGTCCAGCCAGTCATACTCGTCGCAGTCGCCGCCGCGGGTATACGAGAATCCGATCATGTGCATGAACTCGTGCGCGAAGACGTCCCGGGCGGTCACGGGATCTGAGATGCGGTCGGGCCCCATCCACATCCAGGTGGGACGCGCGGCGCAACCGGGCAGATAGGCGGACGTCTGGGCCAGGGCGCCGAAGCCCAGTCGGTCGATGTAGACGTCCAGGGCACCGTCGCCGCCGTTGCACCCTTCGTTGACGTCCGAGAGCGGGACCGTGTGGAACAGACCGGTGAGACTCGTCCACACCGCCTCGGCCACGGCGGCGACATTGGTGGCCGCCGTCTCCGCATCCGCCGTCGTGTACGTGTAATGCGGCGGGATGGCGGTCCGGTACCAGATGTTGAAATGCTCCGTGAGCTTGTGCCCCCAGCCGGGCAACTGTCCCGGTTGCGTCCCGAAGTTGCAGGCGGCCGCGGCGCCGCCCGGAGCCTTTCGCGCAGAGTCGACGCGGACCTGGCCGGACTGAATGGACGCGACGAAGTCCGGATCGCCCCAGCTTCCCTTGTAGATGGGCGGAACGAGATAAGGCTGGATCGCCGCCTGCGCCGCGGGGGAGAGCGTGGGAAACCGTTTTGCCACCGTTTTGGCGATCGGCAGGTCGATGCCCGGCTCCGCGGTACTCCGATATTTCGCGGGCAGGCTCGGCGAGCCGTAGGCGGCGTAGACGAGGTAGACGAGCGCCTGCTCATCGGTGATCTTGCCCGCCTTCAAGTCGAGATCGATCAGCTCCTCGCTCGAGGCGGCTGGCGCCGGGGCCGGTGGAAAGGCTCCGGTGTCGCCGGTGCTGCCGAAATGCTGCGCCGGATTCAGATACCGTTTGCTCACAGCCGTGGTCGTATCGGTGACGGTGATCTCGTACTCGACGTTGGAGAGCGCTCCGTAGAAGACCCAGAAGTTCCCATTGATCGCGCGGGCGTCCAGGACCTTGGCGACGAGCTCGACGTTGGCGGCGTTAAAGAACCAGAAATAGCCGGTGTCGGCGGTCAGGGCCACGGCCTGGCCGGAGCCGGTGTTGCCCTGGAAGTCCTTCCACGTGACGGAGACCCGGAACCGGCAGCCGGAAAGAGAGAGGCTCGTCGCCTGGACCGAGCAGTCCGCCGCGGAGGGGGCTCGTTCGGACTCCATTCCGGAGGCAGCTGCGGGAAACTCGAATTTGCCGCCGAGGTTGAACATCGCGCCGGATCGCTCGGTGTGAGAGGAGGAGACACCGCCCGTCGAGGTGGGGAATGCGTTCGTGTCGCCGACGCTTCCGAAGGTTCCGGAGGGGTTCGCGTAGGCCTTGAGCTGGCCGTTTGCTGTATCGGTCACCGTCAGGGTGTATTCGACGTTGGACAGGGCGCCGTAGAAGACCCAGAAGTGGCCGTTTATGGCCCGGGCGTCCAGGACCTTGACGACGAGCTCGACGTTGGCTGCGTTGAAGAACCAGAAGGTTCCGGTGTCGGAGGTCAGCGGCGCGGACTGCCCGGAGCCGGTATTGCCCTGGAAATCCTTCCACTGGACTTCGACCTTGAACCTCTGGTTGCTCAGACAAAGGGTGGTCAGGCCGGCCACACACGGCCCGGCGGCAGTGGAGAAGGCGGAGATCCGCGGCAAGCCAGGCGGGCTCGCTTCGGCGGCTCCAAGCGGCAACGTGCCCAACAAGAACAGCGTTCCACAAGCCGCGAGCAGATGAGAGTGAGACAAGCCGGACTTCACGAGTTACCTCCGGATGGGGCATCGGTTTTTTTGGGAGTCAGGAGTACGATCTCACGTTTCGCTCCGCAAAAACGGAAAATCGATCCGACAAAGACGCAGGCCGAAGAATTCCTTGAAGGGCAGGCCGTAAACTCAGCTCCCCAAGAGAGGAGGGTGCCATGATCATCGGCGCACACTCGATCATCTACAGCGCCAATCCCGAGGCCGACCGCGGTTTCCTGCGAGATGTGCTCGAGCTGCCGAGTGTGGATGTGGGCGAAGGGTGGCTGATCTTCGGGTTGCCGCCGGCCGAGGTCGCCGTACACCCCTCCGACGAGAACGACGTGCACGAGTTCTACCTGATGTGCGACGACGTCGAGGCCTTCGTCGCGGCGATGAAGAAACGCGGCATCGCCTGCGCTGCGGTGCAGAACCAGGGTTGGGGATTACTGACCCAGGTGACGCTGCCCGGGGGCGGGAAGCTCGGCGTCTATCAGCCGCGGCACGCACGGCCGAAGACGATGAGAGCGGGTTACGGTGTGAAGAAGAGCGCGAAACGCGCGGCGAGGAGACCCGTCGAAACCGCGAAGCGCAATCCGAAGAAGAGAGTCGCAAGAGGCCGCCGTTCTTGAACACGGGAGGCATAGGGAAAGGTCCCTTCCAGGCGAAAACCTAATGGCCCACGTGGTTTTCCTCCGCGCGGCCAACGTCGGCGGCAAGAACGTCTAGCCGCGACGACGCGCTGGTGGGAGAGCCTTCAACGCGTCGCCTCGCTTCTGGAGGCGTAGAGGGAAGGAGAATGGGCGCGCCATGCCGAACAGAAACGACGCGGACGTTGCCTCGATCGACGGAATCATCCGAGCGCTCTACCAGGTCATCTCCGGGCCGGCGGGGACGCCGCGAGACTGGGAGCGGGAAAAGAAGCTCTTCGTTCCGGGCGCGCTGCTCGTGCCGACCCGGCCCAGGCCGGAAGGCGGAGCGGTCGCCGACGTCTTCGACGTCGAGGGGTACATCGCCTCACGCTCGCCGATGTTCGAGAAGGACTCTTTCTTCGAGACCGAGATCGCCCGCCGCACGTTCGTCTTTGGCAGCATCGCGCACGTCCTCTCCTCATACGAGTTGCGCCGGGCGCCCGGCGACAGGACCTTCCAGCGGGGAGTCAACAGTCTCCAGCTCTTCTACGACGGAGACCGGTGGTGGGTGCTCTCCATCGCCTGGGACAACGAGCGGCCGGGAAACCCGCTCCCTGACCTGCAAGCCTGATCCGCGGCATCGATTCGACTACATGCCCGGATCGTCTGCGGAAGGCCCGTAGATGGAGGGGACTTTCGCTCCCATGGGCCTCAAGTAGCTCGAAAGTTGGCCGCGGTGGTGAATCGCGTCGAAGAGAAAGCCCCAGAGCATGTCGCCCAGCGCAGCCTCCCACGCGACGTTCCCATCCACGAGGAAACGCACCTTTTTTCCCCAGGCCGCGTCGTCCAACTTGGCCAGCCTAGTTTCGAGCTCGCCGGCGTTGCGCTCATAGGCGGCGATGGACTCGTCCAGTGTCGCGGGTGCCGGTGTCTGGACAAAATTCACCTCCGAGCGGTCGACGAGCTCGCACGCATCGTGGAGCTCGCCGGCGAGCAGCCAGACCAGGTCGCCGGCGCATGTGGATCTCGGGTGCGGGCGGTACGCCGACTGGTCGGCCGGGACGGCCCGAAGAACGCGTACGAACTTCGGCCTTTCGGACTTGAAGCATTCAACGAGGTGCTCACGATTGTTCACTTCTGCTCTCCCTCACTGATCTCGATCGCCTCTACCGGCCGTCGATACCGTGTTGGCTCGCGATGCTGGTCCAGGTGTCGTCGTTTCGAAACGTGGTGGGCAGTTCCCCCGTTCGGGACCCGGTCTGAAGGAACCGGCTGGCGAGGTCCTCTCAGGAGACAGCGGAGATACCACGATGCCCTCCCGGCCGGGATCATAAGCCTTCCTGCTCGAGCCGCGATTCGGGCGCGCTCGGGCATTTCCGCGCTCGCGCGCGTGGATGATCGCAGCCGTTGCGCGCAGGCGGCACGTTTTCTGCATCGAACCGGCCGTGAGGGGATGGATCGCGAGGCAAGGCATGCGCATTCTGGGCGCTCGGATTCACGGCGTCATCGATCTGGTGATCGCTGTGGTCTTTCTGCTCGCGCCGGTTTTCGTCGGCTTGGGAGGCCGGCCGGCGGCCCTCTCTTACACGCTCGGAATCGTTCATCTCGTCCTCACCCTCCTAACCCGCTTCCCGATGGGCATACGCAAAGTGATTCCGTTCGTCGTTCACGGCATCATCGAGCTCATCGTCGGGGTCGCGTTGCTGCTGCTGCCGTCCTTTGACGGTTACGCGCCCGGGTCTCCCGCCCAGCGGTTCTACCTCTTCATGGGCGGATCGATTCTCGTTATCTGGGCTCTGACGGCGTACGGCGAGCGAGACGCCGCGGCTGTGGCGACCCGCTGACACGGAGGGAGGGTCATGCCGCGAACGTCGGCGAAGTCGAAGGGCCAGCGCTGGTCCCAGCGCGTGACCGAGACGAGCAACGCTCTCACGCTGGAGAAAGGGGTCTTCGCGCGAACAGACCCCAGGAAGATCGCGGTGTCCCTCAGGCGGTCCGCTGAGCGCAGCCGCCGCCGCAAGGGGAGCTCGTTCCAGTCAGCGATGTCGATGCTCAACTTCTACATCAATCGAGCTGGCCGGACGCTGTCGGCAAGACAGCGGGCGCGGCTCGAGAAAGCGAAGGCCGAGCTGCGAGAGCTCTACGGAAAGCCGGCAACCGGACTCCGCCGGACCGGCTGAAACACTCAGAGGCCTTCAAGGACGAAGCCGTCACCCGCAGAGGCTTGACCCCGACGAGGCGCACTTGGAGTTTACTCTCTGCGGACCGCCGAGGCGAAAGGGGAGACACCATGAGCTTCTTGCAGGTGGGACCTCCGGAGCGAAATGAAGCCGCGCCCTACTACTTCAAGTACATCGACCGGATCTCGGGCGGGAACATCGTCGGCGTGCTCGAGACTCAACTCGAGGAAATGCTTGCGCTCTTGAGCGGCATTTCCGAGGAGAAATCGCTTCACCGCTACGCTTCTGGAAAGTGGAGCGTTCGCCAGGTCTTGAGTCACGTCAACGATGTTGAGCGAGTGTTCCTGTCTCGCGCCTTCTGGTTCGCTCGCGGTTTCGACAGCCCTCTTCCGAGCTTCGATGAAAATGTTTGCGCCGGCGCGGCGCGAGCCGACGAAGTCTCATGGACCAGTCATCTCGAAGAGTTCCGGGGAATCCGCGTGGCGACCCTGGCCTTCTTTCGAAATCTGCCCGCCGACGCCTGGATGCGAAGCGGGGTCGCCAGCGGAAATCTTTTCACAGTCAGGGCAATCGCCTACATCTCGGCCGGACACGTCACACACCATCGTGGGGTGCTCCAGGAGCGATACCTGTAGGCACGGAGTCTGACGTGCTTCACGCCAGTGAGGCACCCGCCAGCCTCTCGAGGATCGAGAGGGGGGCTTTTTCGGGCCGCTGCATCGCGTGTCGATCCACGATCACCGTTTGCTCGAGCGCAAATTGGCCTGACAGCACGCCGTGACTGACCGCATCGGTGTAAACCATCCAGGTTGAGCCCGGCGGGAAGCTGAGGCGTTTCCGATTCTTGGGATCCTGAACCTCGGCGCAATCCTTGAGAAAGTCGTGGAATCGGAGCATGAACGTGTCGTAGGCCGAGCGTTGCTTCGTCAGGCCGGTGCGGGCCAGGAGCCGGTGCAGAGGGCCTGAGCTCTTGAGCGCCGCTTCCAAGATTCCCGAGGACACGGCGTAGCGCTCTGCGAGGCTCTCGAATGTGCCCGCGGAGCACCACTCTCGCGGCCGGTTTGGATGAATGTTCGAGAAGACGCGCAGGATCCGGTCGCCGTGGGTCGGCCGCGTCGGAAACGCGTCGACGTGGATGAGGTCGTTGCGCAAATGCCGGGGGAGACCGCGGCCTTCTTCCTCGAACGGCCGAAAACTCGCGTAGTCCGTTCTCCCGTGTCCGGCGTAAGCGGGGAGGAGACGCTCGAGAAGAGCCCGCGACCACTCCGAGTAGAACGCCAGGATCCTTCGGAGCCGCTCCCTCTCGGCGATCGTCGTCGACCGCGCGAGCCCCGTGACCCGATCCGCGGCAGGACGGTAGGCGATGTTCTTGTGGAACCGGCCGCGGGCCTGCTTTTGCGCCCGGAGGAAATCCAAGTCGGAGGCTGGAATCCCCCGCGGCGTCAGCGGGAGGACGAGGATTGCTCCTTCCTCCAGCCGAATGGCAAGCTCCTGGCCCCGGTCCGGTTCCGAGTCTGCAATGGCGGTGAGAACAGGCATGGCGGGACTTCAGCCCACGGTGGCGAGCTCGGCGAGATACTCTACGAACGAACGGATCGCTCCGTCGAATCCCTGGATCTTCGGGTTCGTGGACTCGATCACGTAGTACTCGTCGGGCGCGTGCGCTCCGCTGCCGTGGCCGAGGCCGAAGTGGCCCGCGGGAAGCCGCAGCGGCTCTCCGGTGAAGACGTATCCAGGCCAGGAACCGGCGATGCGCGGCCAGAGAATCGGGTCGATGCCGAAGCGGCGGTAGACCGCGGTCTGCGCCCGGATCAGTGCGGCGTTGCCAGGCGTCGAGGTGGGGTCGTAGCCACCCGTCATCTTGACGTCGATGTCGCCGAAGCCCTTCTTTGCGAGATGCCTTTGGAGCGCTTCGAGGGCTTCCGAAGCCGTCATGTCCGGTACGAGGCGCAGGTCGAGCTTGGCCACGGTCTTGTGTGGCAGGATGGTCTTGCCACCCGGCCCGGTGTAGCCGCCGACGAGCCCCTCTATGTTGACCGTGGGGCGCGACACGAGCCTTTCCAGCGACTCGACGAATCCGACGTCATCGACCCAGTGCGCCACACCGAGTTGTTTCTTCAGGAGCCCCTCGTCGAGTCGGCGCGCTCCCTCCGCGACCATCGCCCTTTCGGCTGCTGTGAGCGGGCGCGCGCGGTCCGCGAACCCCTCGATCGCCGGAGTGTTTCCGTCGGTCGAGACGAGCGTCGAGAGAGCCTGAACCAGATGCCAGGCCGGGCTGTCGACGCGCGCTTTGTTGCTCGAATGGATATCCTTTTGCGGGCCGCGGCCCCACCGCTCGCCGCTCGATGTCAGCTCGACCTCGATGACACCCTTGGCTCCAAGAGTGATCGTGACGACGCCGTCCAAATCCTGCGTCGCCATCGGCATCCAAATGCCCGAGCACTTCGCCAGCGCGGCTTGGATCTCCGGCTTGCGGACGACTTGAGGAAAGTGTGGCGAGCCGATCTCTTCTTCGCCTTCGGCCACGAGCACGAGATTGACCGGCAGCTTGCGGCCGGCGCCGCGGAAAGCATGCAGAGCGGCGAGGAAAGCCGCCTCGGGTCCCTTCTGGTTGACGGCGCCGCGGCCGATGAGCACTTTGCCGAGGCCAGGCTTGTCGACTAAGGCAGCGTCCCAGGGGGATGAGGACCACTCCGCCGGATCGACTTGCTTGACATCGTACATGAAATACATGCCGACCGTGCGCGGCGCGCCGGCATCGAGAGTCGCGAAGACGCCGGGCTGGCCGTCAGTCGGCACCCGCTCGACGCGGCCAAAGCCCGCGTCGCGCAGCATCCGGATCAGCAGATCGCAGCCTTCCGACATGCCGCGGTTCTCCGCCGCGATCGAGGGCTGGCGAATCCATTCCTGGAGCCTCCTCACCGCCTCGTCGTGGCGCCTTTCGACCTCGGCGAGAACCGGGCCGAGGGCGGGCGAAGCAGCCGACGCTCGCGTCGGGAAGGCCAGCGTCGCCGCGCCGGCGGCCGCGCCCTTGAGAAGATCTCTTCTGTTCATGCCGCGAAGTCTATCCGGACCTCGCTCGATCCTGCGGCAGCCTTCGTCCGTTCTCGAGGCGGCGAAAGGAAACGGAGTCAGTCCTCAAGTGGTGCAAGTTTCTTGCATGGCCTCGAAGCGAGCGCCCGCATCCCCTGCAGCACTTGAGGACTGTCTCCGGCCTGATTCGGTCAGTTTCCGTTCCGTCTAGCCGTCTCGGCTCTCGTCAGTACCCCAGCGGCCCCATCAACGCCCACTTCTGCGGGGCTTTCAGGGATTCCGTGGGTCTGCCTCCCCTGACCTGCCGAGCTCGCTTGACAGATACAGTCTTGGCGGACAGGTTTTTGACCCTCTTCGTCTGTCTCCTCTTCTTTGCGACCATGGCTCCTCTCCTTTCCGGGCTCGATGAGCCCATTCTCCGTTTCCCGTCTATCCATCTGCCGAAAGACGCTGTCTTCTGGCTCTTGCTCCGTTGAGCATCTCCTGTGCCATGTGACGAGAGGATGGGAAGTCGCTCTGTCGTCGAGTCTTAGAAGAAGGCGCGACACTCGAGGAGCGAGCGATGGTCTCGAAACGGTCCCACTCAGGAGCCAGGGCGAGGCCGATCGGTCTCGTCCTGATACCGGCGAAGCGGTGCGCAAGTCTCCGGAGGCTACTCTTTGTTCAGGTACTCCTCGGGGACGTCATCCTCGGGGACCTGTCGCGTTCTGATTTCACCCGCGTCGGGCTCGGGCGCGTCCTCGACGCCGCTGATCACTCCGGCTTCGAAGGCCTGTCCCTCTTCGACGAGCTCCTCGACGCTCTCCGAATCGGCAAGCTCTGCTCTCGAGAGTCCCTCGGTGTCTCCGGATTGGCCGCCAGCTTCCGAACCGAGTCCCCGCGTCTCCGGCGGCGCCGGAACCTCGAAATCTTCAGGAGCTCGGACGCGCCTCCTCGCCGCGGCCGGCCTCTTCCTGCGAGTCGTCTTCTTGCCGTGCTTCGTCTTCGGGCGGCGCGCGACCGGACGGTTTCCCGCGGACCTCTGGCGGCCCGTCGCTCTCTTCTTGCGTGCCGATTTCGTTCTTTTCATGCAGGTGTGAGTCAGGCCGCTGCGATCTTTTTCGTCTCGGCGGCCTTGCCGCTGCGCAGCAGGGTAATCGCGGCGGGAATGGTCGTGAGCGCTCCCACGGCGACCAGAGTCAGACCGACCTGACGTCTTCTGTTTCGGCGGAGTCGTCCGGCCGCGAGCAGGCCGATGCCGGCGCCGAGAAGGGCGCGCGTGGCGACGATGAAAAAGAATGCCGGCCTCGACAAATCGATTTTCTTCATATTCGCCTCCGAGACCTTCATCCTTGCAATCTCCTGGCCATCGCAACCGGCCGCGCCGGCTTCAGGGCTCCGTGTGGAGCTCGACCTGGACGTCGGGGGTCGCAACTGCGACCGTGCCGTAGAGCGGTCACCTGCCTTTGAAGGCCGCGACCAGCTCCGAGCCCTGTTGCGGCGTGACGCCTTCGAGCTCGAACTGCAGCCGGACGGAATTGAAGAGAGACACGTCCGGACGCACGGGCTTGGTGCGATCCATCAGACCTTCGATCGCGACGCGCGCGGTTTTGAGCGGCACGCCGGCGGCTCTCGCCAGGACCTGCAGAAGCTCGACGCCGCACGCCGCGACGCCGGAGAGAAAGAGCTCGGCCGGTGTGATCGCTTCCCCCGGGCAGCCGTTCTGGACTGGTCCGTCCGAGACGAAATAATGGTTTCGGCAGGCGCAGAGCACCCGCCCGAGAGTGTCTGTCGACTGAGCACGAACCTCGTACCGCCGCACATCGGTCTCTGACATGGTGTGGCCTCTCTCTTCGACTCCTACGGCTGCATCGGGCGGCGAATGGGCCCAGGGTGCGGCGTATGGATGCCGCGGAAGACCTGACGCGGCGGTCGGGAGACCGGCCGATGGGTGAAGACGAAGCCTCTGGAAACCGGGTAGGGAGCCACGTATCCCCCTGCGAGCGGGTAACCGTAGGGCGCGCCCGAGACGTACGGCTCGAAAGCGGTCGCCGCAGGAGGCGCGTTTGCAACGACCGTTTCGTATCCCTCGCCTGTCTCGCCGATGTCCACCGCCGCGACAGTCGAGAGGAAGGCCACGACGGGCTTGCCGGCGCCGGCTTGGCGCAGCTGCCTCACGTCCGCGGCATCGACAATCGGCGGGAGCTCAAGCTGGTGCGCGCGAAGGTAATTGATGACCGCGGCATCCTCCGCGCCCGACGCTTTCAAACGGATGGCCTCACCAATCGCACCGGCGTGCAACGCGCTCTTTCCAAACGGGCGTTTTCGGGCGGGCGCTTGTGTCTGTTCAATACCGACGTTGCTGCCGGTTCCCCGAATCGTCAGACGGACACGCTTCCGCTCGTCGCCCGCCGCCGCCGAGCACAGGGCGAGCGCCAGCAGCGCGACGAAAGCCTTTCGGGCGGCGGAATCCTGGACCATAGAAGAGGCTCCCTCGCTCCTTGATACCACAGGCGGCCGGCGAAGAGCCGGTTTTGATGGCCGTCTTATGCTTCCGGACGTGCGATCAGTGGGAGGTTTGCTATGCGGCTTCATCCTTTCGGGATCCTGTTCATCCTCCTGTTGCCGGCAGCTTCCGCGGCGCAGCCACAGGAGACTGTCCCGCTTCAGCCGGGCGTGAAGCTGCCGCCAGAGCTGGCGCGCGTGTTGAGCGACTACGAGGCTGCCTGGCGAATCGGCGATGGCCCCGGCCTCGCCCGTCTCTTCGCCGAGGACGGCTTCGTTCTTCCAAACGGCTCGCCATCTGTCAGAGGTCGGACCGCGATCCAGGGGTACTACAAGGGCCCCGGCGGTCCCCTCGTGCTTCGCGCGTTCGCCTTCGCGACGGAGGGGCCGGTCGGATACATCATCGGCGGGTTCTCACGACGGGAAGGACAGCCGGACGTCGGAAAGTTCACGCTCACTCTGCGCAAGGGCGCCGAGGGGCGCTGGTTGATCGTGTCCGACATGGACAACGGGAACCGGCCGGCGCGCTGAGCTCGACGGGCGATTTTGTCTGAAGATTGTCTTAGGGTTCGCCCGGTACAGCTCTTGCTTCAAAGAAGATCGTGCGCCGACATCTCTTCTGTGTGCTGTTGGCCTTTGCCGGGCCCGCCGCTCTGCCGGCGGAGCCGGTAGCCGTGCGGCATGTGGAGGGCGTTGTCCGAGGCTTTCTCACCTTGCGGACGCTGGAGGGCAATCCCCTCGCGGACGGCGACCTGATCCAGGTCGCGCACGGCGATCGGGTCACCAGCCGAGTCGTCTTTCACTTCCGGGACGGCTCGGTCCACGACGAGACGGTCGTGTTCTCGCAGCGCCGGAGCTTTCGACTGGTGAGCGACCGTCTCATCCAAAAGGGTCCGAGCTTTCCAACCCCCATGGAGGTCTCCATCGATGGAACGAGCGGTCGCGTGACCGTCCGCTACCGGGACGAGGACGGCAAAGAGAAGGTTGCCGACGAACGGTTGAAGTTGCCCGCCGACGTCGCCAATGGCCTGATGACGACGCTCCTGAAGAACTTGCGCCCGGAGATCAACGGAGCAACGGTGTCGATGGTGGCCGCGACACCCAAACCGCGGCTGGTCAAGCTGGCGATCTCGCAGGCGGGCGAAGATCCGTTTTCTCTCGGCAGCTCCTCGCATAAGGCGATCCGCTACGTCGTGAAGGTCGGAGGCTTGACCGGGCTGCTCGCGCCGCTGGCGGGAAAAAAGCCTCCGGACACCGATGTCTGGATTCTCCCCGGGGAAGCTCCCGCCTTCGTGAAGTCGGAGGGCCCGCTCTATTTCGGCGGACCCGCCTGGCGCATCGAGCTCGCAAGTCCCGTCTGGCCCCAAGCGCAAGAGCCCGCCACAAAGCGCTGAGCCTTCGTGGTCAGGCGGACTCATCGAGGCGTAACCATTTTAGGCTTCGACGGTTATACCTTTTGAGAGGCAATGCCGACAGAGCCGTCGCTACGCAACATCTCCGACACCGCCCTGTGGGCGGCCGTCTATCGGGCGCGGGAGACCGATAGGCCGAACGCGCTCTTTCGGGACCCGTTCGCGCGGCGGCTGGCCGGCGAGCGCGGCGAACTGATCGCTAAAGGGATGCCCTCGCACGACAAGCACGAGTGGGCGTGGGTCATGCGCACCGTTCTCTTCGACCGCTTCATCGCAGAGCAGGTCGGGCAGGGCGTCGATCAGGTCGTCAACCTCGCCGCCGGTCTTGACGTCAGGCCGTATCGCATGCCTCTTCCGCCGACGCTTCTGTGGGTCGAAGTGGACTTTCCCGACCTGCTCGACTACAAAGAGGACCTCTTGCGAAGCGAGAAGCCGGTCTGCTCGCTCGAGCGCGTTCGCCTCGACCTGGCGGATGGTTCCGCGCGATGCGATCTCTTCTCACGGTTGGGAGGGCGAGCCAGCAACACACTGATCGTCACGGAGGGACTTCTCATCTATCTGACCGACGCCGACGTCGGCTCGCTGGCTCGGGACCTCGCCGCACCGGGGAGCTTCCGACTTTGGGTCCTCGACGTCGCTTCGCCCGGTCTCCTGCGCCTGCTCCAGCGAGAGATTGGAGCCTCGCTCGATCGAGCCGGCGCGCCGCTCAAGTTCGGCCCCGCGGAGGGAGCTCAGTTCTTCTCGCGTTTCGGGTGGCATCCGGTGGCCCTGGAGTCGCCCTTGCGGAACGCTGCCCGCGCGAAGAGACTTCCCTTCTGGCTGCGGGCCCTGGCGATGCTGCCGGAGCCCTCCGGCCCGCCGGGATCGCGGCGCATCTGGTCGGGAATCTGCCTGCTCGCAAAGCAGGGAGCCTGACGCGCCCGGCTACGCCTTCGGCGTGAACTGCGCGAGCTCGAAGATTCCGAGCCGCTTCTCGATGTCCGCCACGCGCTCGACCATCTTCTCGAAACCCTCGCGGCCGAACAGCTCGTGTTCCTTCTTCTCGAACTCTTCGCCGAGCGCCGCGTACTCGTGCGCCGTCACGATCGCCCGCAACGCGGGGAAGAGCACCGTGTCCTCGCGGGCCTCGTGTGGGCTGTACATTCGAATGAACGCCCGCAACGACGAGGCGAGCCGCCCGCGTTCGCCGGGGTTACGGATCGAGGAGAGCGTCGCCAGCCGCAAGGTCGTATCAGTGAGCTGCCGACCGGCATGATGCTGGTCCCGCAACACGCCGACGAGATCGACGAGCTTCTTCGCGCGGGCAAAACGGGGGAACAGAAAGTCTTCCTCGAGCTTCTCGTGATAGTCCTCGATGAACGATCGGATGATCTCGGCGGCGCGCTTGAGCGCGTCGGGAGGCATCTCCTCGCGCTCGTCGAGCCGCCGCAACGCCTCGCCGTAGATCAGCAGAACTCGCTTCAAGACTCCGTGCTCCCGCATCAGATCCTCGGCGGGCGAGACCTCCTCTTCGCGCTCGTCGAGTTTCCCGCCCGGTTGCGCCAGGACGAGGGCGGCGCCCATCCCGAGCGAGCTCGAAAGAAAGCCTCGCCGCGTTTCCTGGTTTTTCGGTTTCATGGGCGCCCCACGGCCCTGCCTAACTCTTGGTGAGCAGACCGTCCTTCGCCATCTGGTCCGAGACGGCCGCCGCCAGCTCGGCGATGAAACTGTCGACCTGCTGCGGGTCCACAGTCCGGCTGACGCCCGCCCAGACGAGCTGATCCTGTTCGAGCGAATAGACGAGGGTCTCGACCTTCACGATCTTGTCGACGGTGAGGTAGGCCGGCTCCCAGACCGTGCCCCAGCCCCATCCCCAGTACCCTCCCCAGAAATGGTGGTAATGGGGACGGCTCCAGACGATGCCGGGCTCATAGGTGTATTGAGTTTCACTTCCGACGACCCGCATGACCACCGCGCCCGAGAAGCCGAGCTTCTCGAACTTTTCCCTGGCAACAGCCTGGTCCTTGACTTCGTCGTCGGAAAGAACGGTGTATGCGGGCACTCCCTGAGCGCCTCGAGCGCTGATCTCTCTGGCCAGCGCGTCCTCGGCCCTGCGGCGAAAGGTCGCGTTCTTGCTGATGAAGACTGCGGCGACCTTGCGCCCGGCCAGACGGAGCGGCCGCGCGTCCGGGGACCTCCAGGTGGATTGAAAGGTCGTCGTCGAGCAGGCGATCGTCACGAGCGCCACGCCAGTGGCAATGCAGAAGGTCCAGAGGCCGTTTCTTTCTTTCATAGAGCAATCCTCCTGCCGTTGGAGTTGCGCGGTTTTGGAATTGGGTCAGCGACGATCGCGATCCCGATCGCGCTCACGCTCTTCTCTCCAGCGCCTGTAGTCCTCGCCCTGGACGAGGCGATGACGCGACCAGTGCCCCGGCTCGTACCGCCAGCCTCTGCCCTCGCGGACATATCGCGGGGCGATCCAGCGGACCCTGCCTTCCGGGCGTTCCCAGCGGCCGTCGAGCCAGGCCCATCGGGTTCCTTCCCAATGCCAGTGTCCCCTGATCCAGACATAACCGTGTCCCGGGCGGGGCGACCTGCGTTCGTACCGGGGTCTCGGCGGAGCCTCGGTCGCGAAACGGATTTCGAGATTCGGTGCAGGCGGTGGCGGCGGTGGGGCTTGCGCGGCCAGGACCGCCGATGTCAAACTGGCCAAGACTGCCGGCGCGATCGTCTTGAGGATTCGCTCGTACATCGGCCCTCCTTTTCGAGTCCTTCGCTGGCAGCAACAGACGTGCCAATGACGGAGATGCGCCGCCCAAGGCTACGAGGATTTCTTGGGCGGCGCCGGCAGGTCGCGCGCGATCATGTGGATCATTTCCTGGTGCTCCGTGAGCGTCGGAAGCATCTTGCTCACCCACGCCTGGAGCTCCACGTCGTGGGCGCTTTTCAACTGCTTCTGAAACTCCGCGACATCTTCATCGTGATCCTGGACCATCGCGCGGACATAGGCATGATCGAAATCGGTTCCGGAGAGCTTCGACAATCGGTCGGTCTCGGCCCGATGCGCCTCGTCGAGGGTGGCAGGAAGCTCGATCCCCTTGCTGGACGCAAGTTGCTTGAGCTCGTTGTTGGCCTTTCCGTGTTCGTCGACCATCTTCTGGCCGAATCTCCTCACGTCGGCGTCGGATGCCCTTTGGGCCGCCAGGCGGCCGAGCTCGACTTCCCCGATTGCGCCGAGCGCGGCCTTCTTGATGAAGGCCACATCCGCGCAGCGGGCGATTTCGAGCGCTGCACTCGGCGCCGCAGTGGCTTGCGGGCCGGGCTGAGCTTGAGCGGAGGCGGCGCAGACGACCAACAGGCAACCCACCGCCCGGGCAAGGAGCTCGAAGCTGGATTCGGACATCCGGACTTCGCCGAGAGCCGCGGGCCAATCCCGCAAGCCAAGCGCTGGAAAATGAGCAAAACGAGTGCCACGAATCGCGCGAGAGATCAGGCGCGCCGTGCAGCCACACGCGCCTTCCGCAAGTCCTCGACGAGCTTCCCGTAAAGACGGGCGCGGGACGCGCCGTCTGGCGCCCTCAATACCGCGGAAGGATGCAGCGTCGCGATCACCTTCGGATCCGTGCCGGCGGGAGGCATTTGCCCGCGGCTCTCTCGGGCGAGCGAGTCGCGGGCCGTCGCGCCCAGCGCCACCACGACGCGGGGGCGGATGGCGGCGAGCTCGGCGGCGAGCCAGGGATGGCAGGCCACGGTTTCCGAGACCCGCGGCTTCTTGTGAATCCTGCGTTTCCCGCGCTCTTCGAACTTGAAGTGCTTGACCGCATTGGTGACGTAGACCTCATCGCGAGCAAGACCTGCGTCCGCGAGAGCGCCGTCCAGAACACGTCCCGCGGGGCCGACGAAGGGCAAGCCTACCCGATCCTCCCGGTCGCCCGGCTGCTCGCCCACGAGAACGACCGAAGCGCGCGCTTTCCCTCGCCCGAAGACGGCCTGTGTTGCCTTCCGATAAAGGTCGCAGCCGCGGCAGCCGTCAACCGCGTTTCGGAGGGCCCGCAGGCTGCGGGACTCTGGCAGAAACCGCGACGCGCCAAGGGGCGATGACGTTTGCATGTCGACCTCGAAAGGTGCAAGACGCCGGCCACAAACGTCAGAGGGGCCGGAACAAGACTTGCAGCGGAACGCCCCATGAGCAAAAAACAGGTTTCTGTCCTCTTGCTTCTGGTTTCGAGCTCGCTTCTGCTCGCGGGGAGCGAACGGAAGGTCGTCATTCGGGAGTGGGACGTGCCAACTCCAAACTCGCGGCCTCACGACCCCGAAGTCGCTCCGGACGCCGCGCTCTGGTACACGGGCCAGATGGCGAACAAGCTCGGCCGGCTTGACCCCAAGACGGGTGCCATCAGGGAATTCCCGCTGAAGACGGCCGATTCCGGGCCGCATGGCCTCGCCGCGGACAAAGATGGCAACATCTGGTTCACCGCGAACTTCAAGGCGTACATCGGGAAGCTCGATCCCAAGACGGGCGAAGTCTTCGAGTTCCCCATGCCTGACCCGCGCGCGCGCGATCCGCACAGTCTGACCTTCGACCGCGATGGGATGATCTTTTTCACCGCCCAGAACAGCAACTTCGTGGGAAGGCTGGATCCGAAGACCGGCAAGGTGACCCTCCAATCCGTGGCCACGCCGCATGCCCTTCCCTACGGCATCATCGCCGGACCCGACGGGTTCGCCTACTTCTGCGAATTCGGCAGCAACAAGATCGGACGGATCGATCCGAAAACCGTCGAGGTCACGGAATTCGTGCTGCCTGAGGGCGCCCGGCCCCGCCGGATCGCCAACAACCCGGATCGCTTCATCTACTACAGCGACTTCTCCCGCGGCTTCCTGGGGCGACTGGACCCGAAGACCGGCAAGGTGGAGGAGTGGCCCTCACCGGGCGGTCCGCGCTCGCAGCCCTATGGGATCGCTTCGACGAGCGACGGCCTGGTCTGGTACAGCGAGTCCGGCGTCAAGCCGAACACGCTTGTTGCCTTCGATCCCAGGACGAAGTCGTTTCAGAGCTCGCCCATTCCTTCCGGCGGCGGCGTCGTTCGCAACATGGTGGCGACGCCGGACGGCAGGCTCTACCTGGCCTGCAGCGGCGTGAACAAGGTCGCCATCGCCCAAGTCATGAATTAGTGGGTCGTAGCATTCGCAATTCAACTGCTGCACTAGTTTTTCGGCGCAACGTTGAGCAGTGGCGGGTAGGGATTGATGGGCACGCCTTCCCACCAGTGTTTCTCGGGGCCCAGGCGGAGGATGGCGAAGTGCAGGTGGGGAGCTTTGGGGGAGGCGTCTCCACTCGAGCCGACGTGGCCGATCCGCTCGCCGCGCCGCACGCTCTGCCCCTGGCGCAGCCCCTCCGCATAGCGGTCCAGATGGGCGTAGTAGTAGCAGTAGGTCGCCGTGCGATCGAACTCGTAGACCGTGAGCCCGCCCGCAACGCTCTTGAAGAGCTTGGCGATCGTTCCGTCGGCGACGGCGAGCACCGGAGTTCCCCGTGGAGCGAGGATGTCGATGGCCTCGTGGCGGTGCCCGCCGCGGGCCTCCGCGTAGGAGTCACGCAAATCGGAACGCCGGATTCCCTGAACCGGCATGCCGAGCCTCTCGCTCGGCGGCGAGGCGTCGGCCGGTGAGGGAGCCGGCCACGGCGCCGGCCCCTGGATCCGCTGGAGCAGGGCAGCGGGAGGCTCGGCGCCGGGCGGAGGGAGCCCCGCCGCTTTCCAGACCAGGTAGGAGAGCGAAACCACAGCCGTGACGACACTGACCCAAAAAACGCCGGTCGTTCGCCATCGCATGTCTATTCTTCGAGGACTGCCGGCGTGCCCGGTCGCACCATCTGCGACAGCTCCCGGACATCCCAGTTGGTCAGCCGGATGCAGCCGTGCGATTGCGTCGTCCCGATCTGCGACGGCTCGGGCGTGCCGTGGATGCCGTAGTGCGGTTTAGAGATGTCAATCCAGCAAACCCCGACGGGATTATTGGGGCCGGGAGGCAGAATCGCCTTTTCGTTGGCCGGGGCATCCCAGAACAGATCCGGGTTGTAATGAAAGACGGGATTATGCGCGACGCCACGGATCTTCCAGCCGCCAAGAGGGAGCGGATCGTGATGGCTTCCGACGGATGCCGGATAGTACGAAAGGATGCGCCCGTCTTTGTCGAGCGCGATGACGCAACGCTTTGACTTCGAGACGACGACCTTCGCCGCCCGCTCGGGAACCGGCGCCGCGATGTTGGGGACCAGAATTTCCGCTCCCGCCTGATCGAACGAGACGTTGGGATTGAGCTTCGTGAGCAGCTTCGGACTCGAGTGGTATTTCTCGGCGATGCCCTCGAGCGCCGAGGAGTAATTGAGCTCGGACAACTTCGCTTTCTCGAGAGTGTCCTCGGGAATCGAAGTGAACGGCCCGGAAACGTCTTCGGGAGCGATCGTCGCGGAAAGCAGGGCCGGCGCCGAGTCCTCGTTGAGAAAACGCCAGGTCTCCGCTCGCACGACGCCCGTCGGTTCCACCCCGCGCGCCTTCTGGAAAGCGGCGACGGCGCCGCGCATGACTCTTCCGAAATGGGCGTCGATTTCGGCGCAGGAGAAGTGAGCCCGCGCCAGCAGAATCTGGGCCCGAAGCACCGCGGAGCCCGAGGAGCCCTGGCCAATCTCGGGTGTCCCGTTGGGATCGTTGACCTGGCCGATGTCGAGCCGCATTTCGAGGTGTCGAGGCATCGCGCGCGCGGCGTGTCGTCTGCGTGCCCCAAGGGCGCCTGTGGCGATCAGAGCGAGGAGCAAAGCGAGACACGGTCGGACAAAGCGAGCCGCCATACGAGAGTAGACGGTTCAAGATCTGTGCCGGGAAGGCTTCAGACGCGGCGCTTTCTTGGCGAACGGCGGCTGAAAGGGTCACGGGAGCTGTCCAGCATGGCCAAGAGTTTTTTGGGAGCGATGGCTCGGTAGCTCTCCTCGATCCACGAGCGCAGGATCTCGAAAGGAGGATGCTCGTCCGGACCAAAATCGGCGCTGACCCATCCGGCTTTCCCGAGACCATAGCCCGTCGGCCTGGCGAACGGGAGTTCGAGCGCCTCTTCCCTCGAGGCGGGGAGCTTCACGCTCAAGCCGATGCCCCCACCCGGCACAGGATCGACGCCGAGGAACACGAAGACCTTCCCGTTGACCTTGGCGACTCGCTCGCCCCAGGGAAAATGCTCCGTTGCGCCGGGGAAGGAGAGGGCGAATTTCCGCAGCTCCCGAGAGACGCGTCGGAGCTCGCCGGTTTTGCTATTTGACCGCGTCCGCGCCTGCCTTGGCGACCTGCCCGTCCTGCTGGCTCGTCCCGCCTGACACGCCGATGGCGCCGACGACTTTGCCATCCATGACAAGCGGAAACCCGCCTTCGACCGGAACCGCGCCTTGGAGGCGCAGAATGCGCAGGCCCTCTCCGCCGGCCGCCAGCGCGTCCTGGAATGCCTTGGTCGGACGCTTGAACAGCGCCGCCGAACGCGCCTTGTCCTGTGAGACGTCGACGCTGCCCGTCTGCGTGGCGTCGATCTTCTCGAAGTAGACCAGGTCTCCGGCGGTATCGGTGATCGCGACCGCCATCGTCCAGTTGTTCTTGCGTGCCTCGACGATCGCCGCGGCGGCGACCTTCTTGGCGTTCTCCAGATTGATCGAGGTGCCGTAAGGATTGGACATTTGGGCTGTCGCGCCCGAAGCATACAGCGCGAACGTCAGGGCGAGCGAAACGTTTCAGACGCGTCTTGACCGCACGGCGGCTCCTCCAGCGTGGAGTCTACGCTCCGGCTCAGTAGGGCGGTGTCGTCGTTCGGGGCGCCTTCGACCAGACTCGACCGCGGTTGGCGATTCTCGCGTCCAGACTCCATGTTCTTCCGACTGGCGTCACGGCGAGCAGGACCAAGAGCAGCAGCGCGAACTTGGTTGTGAGGCCGGCTGTGATCCATTCATTCCAGGAGGAGCCGCGAACGTAGGACTGGCCCAGCAGGATCCCGAGCGTCAGGAGCGCCCCGCCGGTGGCGGCGACGCGAGTCAGAAAGCCGAGCAACAGCCCGATTCCGACAGCCAGCTCTCCCAGCGCCACGATCCAGCCGAAGACGGAGGCGTTTGGGAGCACGGCGGAGCGCAGGAAGGCTCCCCAGAAAGGCCAGGAGTGGCCCACCATCTCCGAGGCGCTGCGGGCGAAGCCGCCACGCACGAACTCGCCGGTGACCTTGCCGTATCCCGCCGCGAAAAAGACCGCTCCCGTCGCGATCCGAGTCAGAGCGGCCAGGCGAGTCTCCAGACGACTCATACGAACCGAGAGTAAACGAGGGGTGAGTCGGCCAGATCCGTTTTCGTCGGCGGGGCAATGGTCCAACAAAGTTTGCCCGAATCTTGCAAGGACCCCTGAACCATGAAGACGGACTTGGTTGTCATCGTCCTGATAGGGTTGTGTGCGGTCTTCGAGGCCGCGGGCCTGCGCTCCAATCCTCAACAAACCGCGGCGCCGCCGCCTGGCAGCGTGCTGACCGGCCAGGCCGCGACGGGGATTTCGCCGGGGATCGTGAAGAGGCCGAGCAGGCATGGCCGGAAGGGCCTGCCGGATTCGAGGTCGAGCAAGTCTCGACCGGCTTCGACCGTCCGCGGCTCCAAGCCAAAGCCCGCTCTGCCTCCCGATGTGGTCACGCTGTCGCGCGGTGACGACATGTCCTCGGAGCGGCCTCGCGAAGGGACACCCTCAACTAATTGAAGACAAGGAGCTTACCGTGGCAGCTCCCATGCCGCCTTCGGCACGGAGGTTGCGATGTCTTCGTGGTGGAGGTTGGTTATGTGGAAGAAAGCAAGATGGTTTGCAGTCTCTGCGACGATGGCTTTTGCCGTGCTCTTTTTCGGGCCGTCAATGTCGAAGGCGCATGCCTGGGACAACGGACCGCGTGTGTCCTTCTCCGGCCGGTTCCCGCTGCCGCACGGAAGCGTCAGCGTGTATTCGAACAACGGTCCCTATCGGTACCATCGGCGCCATTTCAACCGGTACGCCGCCAGGCCTTTCTTCGGACGCTCCTATTACGGCCGCTCGTACTTCCGACCGTATCGCTCGGTGCGCGTCTACGTGTATGACCCGTTCCCGCACTGGGTGGTCCGCCGCGTCTACGATCCGTACTGTCGATGAGGGATCAGATCCAAAGAGGGCGATCCGGGGTCAGGTGAAAACCTGACCCCGCTGAACTTTCTCGATCACGCCGCGGCGTGAGGCAGCTCCTCGGCGAGTTGCTTGAGCTCCCGCGCCAGCTGGTCGAGCTTCTTGCACGTATCGCGCATGTACTCGTAGAGGTGCTTGTGCATCAGCGCGAGCGTGACGGCCTGACGCAGAGCGCGGGGACGGCGCAGCGCGGTCTCGATCATCAGCGAGAGCGTCAGCCAGGCGCGCCGCGGTGAGGCGCGCAGAATGCAGGTCCAGAGCACTCGCGCGAAAATCCTCAAATCCTGGCCGCTGGCCACCAACTGCGTCTGGATCCCCCGGCCCTTCCCGAGGATCAGCTGCATGACCCGCCGCCGGTAGTTCCGGTAACTGTAGAGGCGCGCCAGAAGGTTCTTGTAGCCCTCATACAGCTGGACGCGCGACATGCCTTGCGGAATGATGTTGGTGAACACGAACTGATCGCCAACCGATTCGGCAATCAACCGCCCCGCTTCCTTCAGTCGCTGGTGCAGCGGAGTCTTGGGAACGGCATTCAACATCCCGGTCATCGACACGGGGATCCGCGCCTCCTGAATGAAGTGGAACTGTTCGTCGAAAATCGAGGGGTCGTCGTTGTCGAAACCGACGATCATGCCCGCCATCACCTCTATGCCGGCCCGCTGAATACGGTGCACGGAGTCCAGGATGTTCTCGCGCAGATTCTGCGTCTTGTGCGTCTCCTGGAGGCTTGCCGCGCGCGGCGACTCGATACCGATGAAGATGGTCGTGAAGTTCGCCTCTCTCATCAGCTGCAGGAGCTCGTCATCCTGAGCGACGTTGAGCGAAACCTCGGTCATGAACTCGATCGGGTAGCCATTTTCCTGCTGCCAGTCGGTCAGAGCGCGCAGAAGCTCCTTGGCTTCCTTCTTGTTGCCGATGAAATTGTCGTCCACCACGAAGATGTTGCGCAGGCCGAGCCGGTGGATCTCGATGACTTCCGCCTGGACCTGGGCGACGGTCTTCGTGCGCGGCTTGCGGCCGTACATGACGATGATGTCGCAGAACTCGCAGTTGAAAGGGCAGCCGCGCGCGAACTGGATCGTCATGGAGCGGTACTGATCGATCTTCAAGAGGTCAAAACGCGGCAGCGGCGAGTCGTGCATGCTGGGCTTTTCGTGCTGGCGGTACTCCGCCTTCCACGTGCCGGCCTGATAGTCCTTCAGGAATTGCGGCCACGTGTACTCCGCTTCGTCCACGAAGAGGACATCCACTTTGTCGCGCAGCTGCTCGGGGCACAGGGACGCGAAGGGGCCGCCGGCAACCACGAACTTTCCCCGGCGGCGGAACTCGGCCGCGAGCTCGAAGATGCGCTTGGTGTGGACCACGTAGCCGGTCAAGCCGACGATGTCGGCGTCCGTCTCGAAATCGATCGAGTCGACGTTTTCGTCGCAGAGCACGACATCGTGCTCGCGCGGCGTGAGACCGGCGACCGTCGGCAAGGACAGGTTGGGGAAGACGCAACTTTTCTTCAGGCTCTTCAGGATCCGGTCGAAGGTCCAGAAGGACTCGGGATTCTTTGGTGCGATCAGGTAGATCTTCATGTGCGGCCTAATGCAACTGTATCAGGGCCCGGCCTCGATTCGTCCAGCGAAAAAGAGGGGACGTGACTCGAATTCCGCCCTTGCGCGGCTCGCTGGCCTGGTCGGCGAAGACACTTCCCGCACATTGTTCGGTTAGACTGAAACCGCTTCTCCTTCTCCAACAAGGCGGAGGCCGTTCGATGCACCTCACTTCCAGCATCGCGTCCCTGCGCGACCAGAGTTGCCCGGGCGCGGCGACGCTCCGGCAGGTGCTGGGCCGGTGCGTTTTCAAGTCTTGACCCACAGCGGCGAGTCTGCATGGGCCCGCTAGAGGGCGTCCGGGTCATCGAGATGGCGGGGATCGGCCCCGCTCCCTTCTGCGCGATGATGCTCGCGGACATGGGCGCGCAGGTCATTCGGATCGATCGCAAGGGCGTGCCCGACACCTTGATCACGCTTTCGGTCTTGAAGCGCGGCCGGCGATCGGCCGCTCTCGATCTCAAGAAGCCCGCCGGCGCCGCCGCCGTGCTGCGATTGGTCGAGCGGGCCGATGCGTTGATCGAGGGCTTTCGACCCGGGGTGATGGAGCGACTGGGCCTCGGCCCGGAGGTCTGCCTCGAACGCAACCCTCGCCTCGTTTACGGCCGGATGACCGGCTGGGGACAGGACGGACCGTTGGCGCCCGCGCCGGGACACGACCTCAACTACATTGCCCTGACGGGAGTCCTCTTCGCGATTGGCGACGCCGCCCGGCCGGTTCCTCCTCTCAACCTGGTGGGTGATTTCGGCGGCGGGGCCATGTACCTGGCCTTTGGCATCACCTGCGGCCTACTCGAAGCCAACCGGTCGGGGCGCGGTCAAGTCGTGGACGCCGCCATGGTCGACGGCGCAGCGAGCCTGATGACCCCCATCTACGGCCTGCTGGCCGATGGCTCGTGGACCAATGCGCGAGCGAGCAATTTCATCGATGGTGCCGCGCACTTCTACGGCGTGTACCGGTGCGCCGACGACAAGTGGATCGCGATCTCCGCGGTCGAGCCCAAGTTCTACCGCAACCTGCTCGAACGGATCGGGATCGACGATCCGGACTTCGAGGATCAATGGAACGGTTCTCGCTGGGCCAGACTCCGCGAAAAGCTCGCCGCTGTCTTTGAGACGCGCACCCGCGCGGAGTGGTGCGCGATACTGGAGGGGACGGACGCCTGTGCTGCTCCGGTCCTCGATCTGGAAGAGGCGCCGCGCCACCCGCACAACAGAGCCCGCGGAACCTTCCTGTCGCTCGAGGGGGTTGTCCAGCCCGGTCCCGCGCCGCGCTTTTCCCGCACGTCCCCCGAAGTGACGATGCCCCCGTCGCAACCGGGCGAGCACACGGAGGCCGTGCTGCGGGATTGGGGCTTCACCGACGGCGACCTGGGCCGCTTGAGGGACGAGGGCGCCATCTAGTCCGGTGAAATCAGCAGAAGCCGCAGGCGGTTATCCGGGGGAACCTCCTGCCGGCTTCTTCTCTTCTCCTAGGCGATCATCAGTAGGGTTTTTTTGCGCCCGTCACCTTGATCGACGTCGCGAGCGTCTTGCCGTCTTGCTGCGTCGTCTCGAGCGACACGGTGACGCCCTCCTTGAGCTCGCCGCCGTCGATCTTCGTGGAATCGTTCCAGAAAACCGTCGTCTCCTTGCCAGAGTCATCCTTGAGCGTCAGCGACTTGGCGTTGTTGTCCACCTGGGCGATCGTTCCGCGGAGGCTCTTTGCCGGAGCCGGAGCCTTCTGCTCGCCGGCTTTTTCGCGCGGCATCTGCTGCGTGGCCGCAAGAGCCGTCGCAGCGGCGAATCCCACCACCATCAAGAGCGCCAGAATCTTCTTCATGAATCCTCCTTTCAAGAACAGACAAAAGCCCCTCCCCGGAAGGGGCTCTAAGTAGAGTGAGCAAGAAACGAGCCATCGAGACGGAGCCCGCCTCCTGGTCTGCGTTTTGCAGCGCTCTCCAGATCATGAGGATGGAGGTGTGAGATGAAAGCGAAAGACATGATGACGCCCAACCCGGCCTGCTGCACGCCCGACACGAGCCTGCGGGAAGTCGCTCAGATGCTGGTCGATCACGACTGTGGATCGATTCCGGTCGTGACCGATCAACAGAGCCGCACACCCGTCGGGATCGTGACCGACCGCGACATCGCTTGCCGCGCGATCGCCGCGGGCAAGAACGCGCTGGAACTGACGGCGCGCGACTGCATGTCGAGACCGTGCGTCACCGTCGGTCTGGAGGCGGGCCTCGATGACATCTGCGAAGCGATGGAGAAGAACAGGGTCCGGCGCATCCTCGTCGTCGACGAGACAGAAGCCTGCCGTGGCGTGATCTCGCAGGCCGACATCGCTCTCAGGGGCAAGCCGAGAAAGGCGACCGAGGTCGTGAAAGAAGTCTCTCGCCCCACGGTCTCGGCCTCTGCTGTCCCCGTCTGATCAGGTGTTCGCGCCGCGGCGCACCGCGACGACGATGAGCCTCTTCGGACCGTGGACTCCGTAGGCAAGGGTCTGCTCGATGTCCGCCGTCTTGCTCGGCCCCGAGATCAGCAGCGCGTTGGGCGGCAGGCCGGCGGACCAGCCTTCCGACCGCATGGCCTGCCAGAAGGTGTCGGAGATCGTGTCGGTGTAGAGCAGTGCCAGGTGAACGGGCGGAACCAGGGACAGCAGCCGCGGCTCTTCCGGCGACGGCCACACGATGAGCCCGCCGGTCTCGGCGATGCCGCCGCGCGTCGTGGTGAACCCGGCGTCGATCTCGTCGAAGAGCTGCCGCTTCGTCTCTTCGATCGGTCGGTTGTAGGGCACGAGCCGCGGGCCCTCCGCGGCGGGCCAGGAATCCGAGAGAAGCTGGCCGGCCGGCGTGCCGGGTCCGTACAGCAGCGTCGAGAAGCCCTGGGACCTGACGACCTCGTAAACCGCCTGCGGCCAGCTCGCTTCGGTCGCCTCCACGAACTCCGCCTTGACCGCCTCCATCATCCGACGCAGGCGCGGGTAGCGCCCGACCGCGGGCCACGTCTTGCGTGCCATCACGCCGAAGTCGGAATCGGGAGCGGCCAGGCGAGCGCCCGCGCCGCGGAGCCTTGCCAGGATTTTCTCGCGCGCCGTCTCAAGCATCGGGCACACCGGCTTTCCGGACGAGCTCGTGGAGCGTTCGCGAGGCGGGCCGCGGCGTCGCGCGCACGCTCGTCCAGGCGGAAAGGACGGGCAGGCCGGAAGGCAGGAGACGTCGCAGACGGGTCGCGGCGAACGCCATCAGGCGATAGAGAGAGGGATACCGGTGCGTCGCTTCCCAGAGCGACCACGTCACGTCCTCGAGGACGTGCCGTCCCTGTCCGGCCTGGAGGACCGCGGACGACCGATCGCCCTGAACGGCCTCCCTTCTCAGACGGACGAGCAGTTCCACGATCGGGATCTCCACGGGGCAGACCTCGACGCAAGCGCCGCAGAGACTCGAGGCCTCGAGCAGGTCGTGTCGCCGGCCGACCCCTTCGGTCTGCGGGGTCAGGATCTTTCCGATCGGACCCGGGTAGACCGCCTCGTACGCGTGTCCGCCGATCCTCGTGTAAACGGGGCAATGGTTCATGCAGGCGCCGCAGCGGATGCACTTGAGCGTTGCCGAGAGCTCTGTGTCCGCAAAGATCCGCGAGCGGCCGTTGTCCAGGATCACGAGGTGGACTTCCGTCGGGCCGTCCTTCTCGCCCTGGCCCCGCGGCCCGGTGATCATGTTGAAGTACGTCGTGATCGTCTGGCCCGTGGCCGAGCGCGTCAGCAGGCTGTAGAGAGGAGGCACGTCCTCCAGCTTCTCGACCACCTTCTCGATGCCCATCAGGGCGATGTGGACCGGCGGGACATGCGTGGACATCCGGCCGTTGCCTTCGTTTTCGACGAGGCAGAGCGTGCCTGTCTCCGCCACGGCAAAATTGACTCCGGAGATCCCGGCCTCCGCTTCGAAGAACTTCTTTCGGAGCACGCGCCGCGCGATCGCGGTCAGCTCGTCCACGTCCTCGGTGTACCGGGCCTCGCGGATCTTCTGGCCGAAGAGGCGGGCGATCTGCTGCCGGTTCTTGTGGATGGCCGGCATGATGATGTGCGAAGGGGTCTCGCCGTCCAGCTGGATGATGTATTCGCCCAGATCCGACTCGAGAGATTCGATGCCGTGCTCTTCGAGGAAGTCGTTCAAGTGCATCTCCTCGGACACCATCGACTTGCCCTTGACGACGTGCGTGGCTCCGTGCGCCTTCAGGATCTCGAGAACGATCGCATTGGCCTCTTCGGTCGTCTCGGCCCACCGGACTCGTATGCCGTGGCGAAGGCAGCTCTGCTCGAGCCGCTCCAGCAACTCCGGGAGCCTGGCGAGCGTGCGCGCTCGGATCGCGGAGCCCAGGGCGCGCAGGTCCCGCCACTCGACGGGGTCCGCGAAGACAGCCGCGCGCTTGGCCATGAGGCCGTCCATGGCGCGGCGGAAGTTTGCTCGAAGCTGGGGATTCTTCAGCGCGGCGGCCGCAGCCGGGCGGAAGGCGGGCGACGGCCCTTCAGCGCTCACGGGTTCGCTCCCAGAGGAATTCCGCGACGTGGCGTGCGCCGACCGGCCTTCCCATCGCGGCCAGCCGGCCGCCGATGTTCAAGAGGCAACCGCCATCGCCGGAGAGAACGATCGGCGCGCCGGTGGAGAGCACGTCCCCGGCCTTGTCCTCGACCATGGCCGCCGAGATCTCCGGGTGTCGGACCGCAAAGGTGCCGCCGAAGCCGCAGCACTCCCGCTCCCGCGAGAGCGGCACGAGCTCGACGTTGGCCAGCTGCGCGAGAAGGCGTTTGGGCTCGTCGCCGATCTCCATTTCTCGCAGCGCGTGGCAGGAGGGATGCCAGGTCACGCGCACCTTCTCGCCGCGGTCGGCGAGCTGGATGTCGAGCACGTTGCTCAAGAACTGGGTCAGCTCGAACACCCTGGCTGCGAAGGCCTCCGCCTCTTCGGCACGAGGGTCGCCCTCGAAGAGGGCCGGATAGTGGCGCTTCATCATCGCGGCGCAGGAGCCCGACGGAACCACGATCGGCTCCGATCCGGGAAACAGATCAATCTGGGCGCGAGCCACCGCTCGGGCTTGGTCGTGATAGCCGGAATTGAACGCCGGCTGCCCGCAGCAGGTCTGCCCCTGCCGGAAGATCACCCGGATCCCCTCGCGCTGGAGAAGGCGAATTCCGGAGAGGCCGGCTTCCGGAAAGAAGAGATCGACGAGGCAAGTTCCGTAGTAGTAGACGGTTGCCGGTTTCGCGGGTCGTTGCGGTTCCGGAGGGCTCATTTCGGAATCATAGGACGCCCGGTGATGCCTTTGCATCATCGCTGCTCCGAACCTTCGTGGCAGGCTGGCTCTTCAAAGGAGCGATTTCCATGTCGATGGTCATCAACGAAAGCTGTATTAACTGCGGAAACTGTGAGTCGCCCTGCCCGAACCAGGCCATCTCGGCCGGCGAGAACATCTATGTGATCGCGCAGGAGCGCTGCACCGAGTGCGTCGGCGCGTTCGACAAGCCCCAATGCGTCGAGGCTTGCCCCATCGCGGACTGCATCACCATCGATGCGGCTCGGGCGGAGTCACAAGAGGTCCTTCTCGCTCGTTACCAGCAGCTTCACCCCAACTGAGTCGATCTCGCGTCTCGACAGCGATGCCGAAAGCGTCGGCGACCGTAACTTTCGGGCTGCTCGCCTGTTTATATATCTGGAACGATGCCTCGTCGAGCAGCGGCCGCGATGCCTCAGGGCAGGGACGTCGACGAGCGGCTCCTGGTCGAGGCGGCCCAGAAGGATCCCGGTCGCTTCGCGGACCTCTACGAACGGAACTTCGACCGGGTGTACGCGTTCGTCGCCCGCCGCGTCCGGGAGCGTGAAACCGCCGAGGACTTGACCTCCGACGTCTTCCATCGGGCCCTGGCGAGTCTGCCCAGGTTCGAGTGGCGCGGCGCGCCTTTCGCCGCGTGGCTCCTGCGGATCGCAGCCAATGCGATTGCGGACCACTCCCAGCGGTCCGCAAGGGAGAAGTCTCTGCCCGAAGACGGCGCCCCCGAGCCCATCGTCCTGAAAGAGGTCGAGCATCGAGCTCGGCTGTACCGGTCGGTCGATCGGCTGCCCGCCGACCAGAAGAGAGTCATCCGGATGCGGTTCGGGCAGGAGAAGAGCATCCGCGAGATCGCGCGTGCCTTGAAGAAGACCGAGGGCGCCGTCAAGCAGCTTCAGATGCGCGCCTTGAAGAACCTGCGGGCGCGGATGAGTGGGACTCATGGCTAAACGTTCTCTGGCCGATCAGCTCGATCTTCTGGTGGAGGCGATTCTCGCCGGCCCGGGCTCTCCAATTCCGGCGGCCGACGCGCGGCTGACGCCGCTTCGGCGCGTGGCCGCAGGCCTTCGGGGACTGCCGAGCCAGGCGTTCCAAAAGCGTCTGAAGGCCGACCTGGCGAAGCCGAAGCTGCCCGTTTCCGAAGGCGAGCCAGCCGCTCCTGCCGTCCGGCCGATCCGCGAAGGCTTTCACACCCTCACGCCGTATCTGTCTGGACCGCTCGAGCTGATCGACTTCGTCAAGCGGGCGTTCGGCGGCGAGGAGCTCTTGCGGGCTCCCGGTTCGGCGGGCGGCCTCCATTGCGAGGTCCGGATCGGCGACTCGATCGTCATGATCGGCGTGGGCGGGAAGCCCATGCCGACCTCGCTTCACCTGTACGTCGAAGACACGGATGCTGTCTATCGCCGCGCGCTCGAAGCTGGAGCGACATCCACCGAAAAGCCCGTGGACCAGCCCTACGGAGACCGGGAGGCGGGCGTGCGGGATCTCTCGGGAAACGACTGGTACATCGCGACGCACCGGGCGACCGGGCTCGCTCCCGAAGGCCTTCGCACCGTGACGCCGTATCTGCACGCGCGCGGCGCGGCGGAATACGTCGATTTTCTCGATCGCGCCTTGGGAGCCGAGGAGATCGATCGCGCGACGTCGCCTTCGGGAAGCATCCTGCACGCGAAGGTCCGCATCGGCGACTCGATTCTCGAGTTGGGTGAGGCCCACGGCCCGTACCAGCCGAAGCCCGCGACGTTCTACCTGTATGTTCCCGACGTGGACGCCCTGTACCGGCGCGCCGTCGCCGCGGGAGCGATCTCGCAGGCGGCGCCGTCGGACCAGCCCTACGGCGACCGCGTGGCAAGCGTGGCGGATCCCTCCGGCAACATCTGGCATGTCGCAACGCACGTGAGAGACGTGGTGCCCTGAGCCAACGGCAGGAAGATGAGAAACTAGGTCTTCCCGCTCGCCTGCAGCTTTCGCCAGAGAGCGCGGTAGTCATCGCACTCGGCTCGTAGCTCTTGGATCAGTCGCTTGAATCCCTCCTCGGAGCGAAGAGAGACGAGCAAGGGATCGGTTTCGAAGAACCGGTGGCAAGGAAATCCGTTGCGCGCCGCCTCGGTCAAAGAGTCGAGGGCGCCTTCGCGGTTGCCGAGCAGCGCATGCGTGCACGCAATGTCGTACTGGGCGTGATGGTAGTGGCCGAAGGCCTTGCGGCTTTGAATGGTGATCTCGATCTGGCGGGCCGCTTTCGTGCGATCGCCCTCGAGGGCCGCGAGGATGGCGCGAACGGAATGGAAAAGCTCCACTCGCTTGAGCGGCGAAACGGCGGCCTGGATCGAACGCGCGGCCGCCTCAGGGTCGCCGAGACGGATGAGGCTGTGCGCAAGTTGGTATCGCGCCCAGGCCTGACCGGTTTGTGCGACGGACCGTTGGGATATCTCGAGAGCTTCTTGCGAGCGCCCCTGACAAAGCCGGCAGAATCCGAGCTCGAGTTGGGCCAGCACGTCCGCGGGATTGATGGCCAGCGCCTGATCGAACTCCTTTTCGGATTCCTCGAACATCGCCACATGCAAAAGCACCCCTCCCAGCCAGTGATGGGCTTCGTTCAAGCTCGGACGGGCGGCCGCGGCCGCCCAGAATTCGGAGAGCGCGCCCGCATGGTCGAAGCCGCGCTGCGGGCTCCAGAGGAGCCGAGCGCGCAGGTACCGCCCTTCGGGCAGTCTGGGATCGATCGCGAGTGCTCGGTTCGACATCTCGACCGCGCGCTCGTACCACCCTCCCTCGGGTTCGAAGGTGAAAGCCATGCGCGCGTAGGCGTCGGCCAATCCGACAAGCGGAAGGGGCGAGGAGGGATCGATCTCGCGGGCCTTCTCGAAGGATTCGATCGCGAACTTCATCTCGTTCCGATCTTCTTGGAGGAGATGGATACGGCCTTTGAGGTACAGGGCGTAGGCGCCTGCAGCGGGCTGGGCGGTTCGGCCGAGACGACGCTCGTCGGCGGGAGTGAGCTCGATCTTAAGCGCCTCCGCGATCTTGCGCGAAACCTGATCCTGCATCTCGAAGATGTCGTCAAGCGAGGTGTCAATCTTGGAGCCCCAGAGGGGCTGCGCTCCCTTGGTCCGCACCAGTTGCACCGTCACGCGCAGCCGCGATCCGGCGCGCTGGAAGCTTCCGACAACCACGGCGTCCACTCCGAGAGCGCGGCCCGCTTCCTCAGGAGATACGGCGCCGTGGCGGTAGGCGAGAATCGCGGCGGTCGGCCGCACCAGAAGAGACTTGACCAAAGCCAGCTCAGTGATCGTCGCGTCGGCGAGACCCAGACCAAGGTCGGCTCCCTCCGCGTCCCCGGCCAGATCGCGGAAGGGGAGGACCGCCACGGATCGCCGTCCGGCTTCGACCTGCTTGCCTCGCTGGACATCGGGCGTCGCAGGGACCAAGCCGGCGTAGGCTTCGAGGGCGAAGGCGACGTCCTGCGCGCTCTGGAAGCGTTCTTGCGGTTCCTTCTCGAGACAGCGGAGAGCGATTCGCTCGAACGGTACCGCCGCGCCGCGCGCTTCCTCGGGCAGCTCCGGTGGTTGCTCCTTCAAGATCTTGCTCATCGTCTCGATGGGCGAATCCCCTTGGAAGGCGCGCCATCCCGCAATCGCCTCGTAGAGGATCGCGCCGAAGGCGAAGATGTCGGAGCGAGGGTCGGCAGGGAGACCGCGCACCTGCTCGGGAGACATGTAGCCGACCGTTCCGAGAATGACGCCCGGCTCGGTTCCTCCTTGCGTCACCGCCTCGGACGCCGCGGCCTCGATCGCTCGTGCCTTGGCCAGGCCGAAGTCGAGGATCTTGACGCCGCCGTCGCGAGTCCGGAAGAGATTTTCGGGCTTCAGATCTCGATGAACGATCCCTTTGGCATGTGCTGCAGCGAGGCCGCGCGCCACTGCGATCATGGCCTCGGCCGTCTTTCTAAGCGGCAGTAGGCCGCCCGCCAACCACTCACGAAAAGTGACCCCGTCCAAGAGCTCGAACACGGCGTAAGCCACGTCGCCATCGCGATGGAAATCATGGATGCCGAGGACGTTGGGATGCGAGAGCGCGGCAGCCGCTCGGGCCTCACGCTCCAAGCGCGCGAGGGCCTCGGGGTCCCGGGCGAGATTCTCCGGAAGGACCTTGACCGCCACCTCGCGGCCGAGCTTCAGATCGCGGGCGCGGTACACCTCCCCCATTCCTCCCGCTCCCAGCTGGGACAGGATCTCGTACGGGCCGAGGCGCGTGCCGGCTTGGAGGACCATGTTTTCGGAGGAGCGTACACCGAGCCGTCGGGCTTCTTATCAAAATGGAGCTGCAACCCGCCGGCCTGGAATTCGTTATCTAGAATGGGACTTGTGGAAGCCATGAAGCCCGCTCTCGTTAGCCCGCCGGTCTCTCTTCAGGAGAGGCTCGGCCTCGCGCTCTCGGCCATCGCCCGGACCGTGGCCGAGAGTCTGAAATTGAAGGACATCTTCTCCCGCGTCGCCGACGCCGCGCGGCAGGTGCTGCCGTTCGAAGTCATGGGGGTCAGTGTCGTGCACGACCCCGATGTTCCGTGGGAGGACTTGGAGAACGTCATCTTCTCGGCTTTCGCCGTCGCCGGCGAGCCACAGACCAACGAGATCGGCCAGTACCGCCGGTCCGACATTTCGCCCGGTCTGCGTTTGAACGAGACCGGCAAGGTTTTCCGGCATTCCGACGTCAGAGCGATGCTCGACGCTTCATACCTCCTCGACAGCCGGATTCTGAGCCTCGATTGCCGGTCCCTGATGGTCTGTCTGCTGCCGGCGGCTCGCCCCCTCGGAAGCATCTGGTTCGCCTCTTCTCGGGTCGGCGTTTTTGGCGCGGAGGACGAAGCCACGGTGCTCGCGATCGCAGACCTGGTCGCCGTGGCACTCCAGCACGATCGGCTCTTCCGCGAGGAGCGAGAGCGTCGGCGCCGGAGCGAGGCGCTCGAGGCGCTGCTGCCGACCCTGTCCAAAGCGCTCGACATCCGAGAGGTGTTCGACCAGCTCTCCGTGGCCGTCGGCGGGATCCTGCCGCACGACCGGATGGCGCTGGGTCTGTTCTCCGAGGACCGCAAGACGATCCGGATCCACGCCTACACGGGAGATCGGGTGCCGGACATGCCCGAGACGATCCGCATCGATGGCGACCCGCACGCCGACACCGATTGGACCTTTTTCCTCGTTCGGGATCTGCGGCAGGAGTCCCGGTGCTGCGGCGAGAAGTACGACATCATGAAAGAGGAGGGGATGAGATCCCTCCTGCGCGTCCCCGTGAGGTTGGAAGGAGACATCGTCGGGGGCTTGAACTTCCTCTCGCGGACGGTCGGCCAGTATCGCGAGGAGGACGCCGACATCGCCCGCCGGATCGCCGATCAGGTCGCGCTCGTCCTCTCCCACGAAAAGCTGGCGGAGGAAGCGCGGATCGCGGCGGAGGCGCGCGAGGAGACGCTGCGGCTCGAGGGACGACTCGCCGCCTTGATGGAGCAGCTCGCTTCGTATCTGGGCGGCCCGCGACAGATCATCGGGAACTCGAAGAGCTGGCGCGAAGTGCTCGACCTCGTCTCGAAGGTCGCGCCGACGGAGACGACGGTGCTTTTGACGGGGGAGTCCGGCACCGGAAAGGAGGTCGTCGCGCGTGCCATCCACGCGGCCTCGCCGCGCTCGGGCAAGCCCTACCTCGCCATCAACTGCGCGGCGCTTCCCGAGCAGCTCCTCGAGTCGGAGCTCTTCGGCTACGAGCGCGGAGCCTTCACGGGAGCTCTGCAGTCCCGCGCCGGGAAGATCGAACAGGCCGCTGAAGGCCTGCTCTTCCTCGACGAAGTCGCCGAGATGTCTTCGTCCGTCCAGGCGAAGTTCCTTCGCGTGCTGCAGGAGCGGGAGTTTCAGCGGCTCGGCGGGTCTCGCGTCCAGAAGGCCGACGTCCGCATCATCGCGGCCACCAACCGCGATCTCTCCGCGGCCCTGGCCCGGGGCCTCTTCCGCGAGGACCTCTACTATCGCCTGCGCGTCTTCGAGATCGCTCTGCCCCCGCTGCGCGAGAGGAAGGAAGACATCCTTCCGCTGGCGGAAGCCTTCGTCGAGGAAATCGGAAAGACCGTCGGCAGGCCCTGTGCGGGGATCTCGAAGCAGGCGCGGGACGTGCTGCTCGCGTACTCGTGGCCGGGCAATGTGCGTGAGCTGCGCAATGCGATCGAACGCGCGATCATTCTCTGCGAGGGAGGCCTGATCGCGGCCGAGCACCTCCCCGCCCCGCGCCCCGGAAACGGGAAAGGCGCCGGATCGCCGGCGCTGGTCTCCGGCCAGGGCTTGGAGGATGTCGAACGCAACCTCGTGGAGAATGCGCTGAAGGAGGCCCGTAACAACAAGGCCCTCGCGGCTCGCCTCCTGGGGATCACGCGCTCCCAGCTCTACTCGCGCATCCAGAAGTACGGCCTCGGCTAACCGTCGCTCCCGCTTGCTCGGGACCTGCGCCTGCTGGCCACCGGCACGCGGCTCGGCCAAAGGGCCTCGACCGCGCGCCTGGCCCCTCGTTGCGCTCTCGCTCTCGCGGCGCGAGGCTCCTCCCCTCTGGGAGACTCCTCGCGCCGCGACCGGGACTGAGCCACGACCGTCGCTCCCGCTTGCTCGGGACCTGCGCCTGCTGGCGCACCGGCACGCGGCTCGGCCAAAGGGCCTCGACCGCGCGCCTGGTCCCTCGTTGCGCTCTCGCTCCCGCGGCGCGAGGCTCCTCCCTCGATCACCTCGGGAGACTCCTCGCGCCGCGAACCGGAACTGGCATGCGGGAAACTCCTCGCGCCGCGCACCGAAGCCAAGCAATGACGCTGCCCGACTCCCACATTTGTCTCGTTACCGTCAGTCGGACAGGCTCCTAACGCTTCGTGTCCGCCGCGATCGTGATCTTGAACCCGTCGGGATCGGTCAGGGCGAAGTCGCGCGTGCCCCAGGGCTGGTCGCGAGGCTCCTGGTCGAGCTTGCCGCCGCGCGCCTCGATCCTCTCCGCGAGAGCGTCGACGTCCTGCGTCGTCGTGCAGTACAAGCGAAACCCCTCCCCCTTCTTCCGGTCACGGCCTTTCTTCCAGTCGTCCTGTCCGAGCATGAAAGTGATGTCGCCGGCCTTCAGCGCGACCCCGGTCAGCTTTCCGTCCTGCTCCCAGCGCTCCTCCACGGCGAGCCCGAGAACGTCCCGATACCAGGAGACGCTCTTCTCCAGGTCGTTCACGGTGAAGCTGGGCGATGCTTCGCTCAACTTCACGTTCTCCGATCTCGCGCGGACCTTCGCGGGCCCGGCCTTCGTCTTCTTCGAGGGGGTGTTCGTCGCTCTTTCTTTCATTGCCATCTCGTTCCTCCGGCTCTCGCTTGTTGCAGCCCGCAAGCGTCTCTGCAAGACGGCGGCCACGCATCGCTGGCGTCGATTTATCGACACTCTGCCGAAAAGTACGCGGACGGTGTCTCCTGCCGGCAGCGCCCGAAGCCTGGGGTCTTCTCCGCCTAGATCACTGATTGCGAAGGGTTTCGCCGGCATTTCTTCTCTGTGAATCCGGCGTGGCATGGAGTCTGTATATCCATCGGCCCGGGAGCAATAGGTGGAGCAATAAGTGATGTCTCAGAGAAATGTCGAAATCCTTCTGGGAAAGATCCTGACCGACGAGGATTTCAGAAGGTCCTTCTTTCCCGTTCAAGCCTCCAGCTTCGAGGTGGCAGCGGCGTATGGCCTGGAGCTGACGCCGGTCGAGCGGAGCGCGCTGTGCAGTCTGCGAAAGCGGCGCTTCGAATTCATCGCGCAGAGCCTGGATCCGCGCATCGCTCGGTCGAGCGTCTCCGCGCCTGAAAGCCACGACTGCGGGGCATCCGGTACGGGAAGCGGCAACCGGGGTTTCTCATGAGACGTCTCGCAACACTTGCTCTCGTGCTGGCCGCGGCGCCTCTTTTTGCGGCGGACCCCGCTCCTCTGCCGCTTTCGCTCCAGGAAGCCACGCGGCGCGCGCTCGAGCGCAACACCAGTCTCGCAGTCGAGCGGCAAGGCTTCGAACAGGCCGTTTGGACGGTCACGAGCGCCCAGGGCGCCTACGACGTCGTCTCGCACGCCGACTTCGCATGGAGGAAGAACACGGATCCCATCAACTCCGTCTTCTCGGGAGCGCCCGACGGACTCCTCGCCCCGGAGAACGAGAGTCTGACGGCCTCGACGAGCCTTTCGCGACTCCTGCCGACCGGAGGCTCGGTCTCGCTCTTCACGAGCTCGGGACGCTCGACCACCAACGGCCTGTTCACGATTCTGTCGCCGGCGTACGCGACGGGCCTCGGGATCGCGGCTCGCCAGCCGCTTCTCCAGAACTTGAAGATCGATCCGGCGCGGGAAGCGATCCGGGTGGCGTCGGCCGACCGGAGCGCCTCGGAGGCGCGCCTGCGGCGGGTCGTCGCGGACACGATCGCTCGCGTGGACACCGCGTATTGGAGCCTGGTTGCCGCGCGGCGCGACGTCGTCTCGATCCAGAGCTCGGTGGCGCTGGCCGACCGACAGCTTTCCGACACGAAGTCCCGGGTCGACGTGGGAGCGCTGGCCTCGACCGACATCGCTCAGCCCACGGCGGAGCGCGAACGGCGCAAGGGCGACCTCGCGCTGGCGCAGCAGCGCGTGGCCGAAGCCGAGAACACACTGAAGCTGCTCGTCCTGGGCGATTCGCGGGATCCCGCCTGGGCCTCCGAGATCGTTCCCGCGGACACTCCCGAGACCGAACGGACGGTCGCGAGCGCCGACGAGGCCTTTGCCACGGCGCTCGAGCGGCGCCCGGAGATCGCCGAGGCGAAGGCCCGGCGCGAACGCGCCGAGGTCCAGGTCGAGGGGCGCAAGAGCGGCTTGCTGCCGACGCTCGATGTCGTCGCTTCTTATCAGCGGCGCGGACTGGCGGGAGGCAGGAACCCGGAAGCGATCAATTTCAACGGTCAGCCCGTCGTGGTGCCGGGGCCTCTCGACGGTGGGACGGGGCGCTCCTACAGCACGATCCGAGAGAATCGCTTTCCGGACGCTTCGGTCGGTCTCTCTTTTTCGCTGCCCATCGCGAATCGAACCGCGAAGGCGAATCTCACGATCGCCAGGCTGGAGCTCTCGCAAGCCTCGCTCGAGATCTCGGCGGCCGAGCAGCAGGTCGAGGCCGAGGTCCGCAACGCGGTCTTCGCGCTCAAGGCGGCCGAACAGCGGATCGAAGCGGCCCGCGCGTCGCGCGCCGCTGCGGAAACCCAGCTCATGGCCGAGCAGGAGCGCTTCGCCGTCGGGCTCTCGACCAACTTTCTCGTCCTGACCCGGCAGAACGAGCTGACCGTCGCCCGGGTCACCGAGACCTCCGCGCTGACCGACTACCGCAAGGCGGCGACCGAGTTCGCGCGCGCGGAGGGTCTGTTGCTGGAGAGGCACCGAGTCGAAATCGAAGGCACGACGAGAGAGAATGTTCCCCGCCGCGGGGACGTGCGATGAGGTTGGAGGTTTTTCTCTCATGAAGAAACGAATGATCCTGATGTTGGTTGCCGCAGCCGTTTTCATCACGGCCATCGGTGCGGTGAAGTTCAAGCAGGTCAAATCGGGCATGGCGAAGAACGCCTCCTTTCAGCCGCCGCCCGAGGCCGTGACCACGATCATCGCGAAGCAGGAGACGTGGCCGGCGAACTTGAGCGCCATCGGAACCGTGGTCGCCGTTCATGGAGTCACGGTCAGCGCCGACTTGCCCGGAATCGTCGACCGAATCAACTTCGAGTCGGGCAGGTTGGTCCGAGAGGGCACCGTGCTGGCTCAGCTGGACACGCGGCAGGAGCAGGCGCAGCTCGCGGCCGCGGAGGCTCAGCAGAAACTGGCGCGTCTCAATTTCGACCGATTCAGCGGCCTGCGGGACAAGGGCGTCATTTCCGAAGCGGACCACGACCGGGCCGCCGCGGAGCAAACGCAGGGAGAAGCTCGAGTGGGTGAGATTCGCGCCACGATCGCACGGAAAACGATCCGGGCGCCGTTCTCTGGTGTCCTGGGTATTCGTCAGGTGAACTTGGGTCAATACGTTGCGGGGGGCGCCCCCATCGTACCGCTGCAGTCCCTCGATCCGATTTACGTGAACTTTTCCGTACCGCAACAGGAAGTCGGCCGAGTGGCCGTGGGCGGTCGAGTGCGCGTCGCGGCCGAAGGCTCTCAGGGCGCGGCAAAGACCGAGCTGACCGGAAAGGTCACGGCCGTCGACTCGATCGTCAACGAGGCGACGCGCAACGTCCAGGTCCAGGCCACGCTCGCCAACCCGGAGGGGAAGCTGAAGCCCGGCATGTTCGTCGAGGCGCAAGTCATTCTCGGCTCGAGCAATCTCGTCGTCGCGCTTCCGACCTCCGCGATCAACTATGCGCCCTACGGCGATTCGGTCTTCATCGTCGCGGACATGAAGAGTCCCAACGGCAAGACATACCGCGGTGTCCAACAGCAGTTCGTGAAGCTCGGTGGCGCGCGCGGCGATCAGATCGCCGTCACCTCCGGGGTCAAACCGGGGCAGGAAGTGGTGACCTCGGGTGTCTTCAAGCTCCGCAACGGCGCGGCCGTTCAGATCAACAACAAGGTTCAACCGGCCAACAACCCGGCTCCCAAGCCAGAGGACAGCTGATGAAATTCACCGACCTCTTCATCCGACGGCCCGTCCTGGCGATCGTCGTCAATCTGGTGGTCCTGATTGCGGGAGTGCAGGCGATCCGCTCGCTTTCCGTGCGGCAGTTCCCACGCACCGACATCGCCGTCGTGAAGGTGACGACCGCCTACGTGGGAGCCAACGCCGATCTGGTGCGTGGCTTCATCACGACGCCGCTCGAGCGCGTCATCGCGAGCGCCGACGGCATCGATTACCTGGAGTCTTCGAGCGCGCAGGGTGTCAGCACGATCACCGTCCACTTGAAGCTCAACTACGACACCAACGCCGCCTTGACCCAGGTCCAGGCCAAAGTGGCCCAGGTGCGCAACGACCTCCCTCCGGAGGCTGAGGCGCCGGTGATCGACCTCGAGACGGCGGACACGCAGTTCGCCGCGATGTACATCGGGTTCTCCTCCAACGATCTCGACCAGAACCAGATCACCGATTACCTGACACGCGTCGTCCAACCGAAGCTCTCCGCGATCAGCGGCGTGCAGCGAGCCGACATCCTGGGCAGCCGCACCTTCGCCATGCGCATCTGGCTGAAGTCCGAGAAAATGGCCGCCCTGGGCATCTCGCCGTCTCACGTGCGCGACGCCCTGGCGAACAACAACTATCTCGCCGCTCTGGGCAAGACCAAGGGCTCCATGGTGTCGGTGAATCTGGTGGCCAACACCAACCTCCAGACGGCCGAGGATTTCCGCCGGCTCGTGGTCAAGGAAGACAAAGGCGTCATCGTCCGGTTGGGCGAGATCGCCGATGTCGTGCTCGGCGCGGAGAACTACGAGTCGGATGTTCGTTTCAACGGTCAGAGCGCCACCTTCATGGGAATCTGGGTGCTGCCGACCGCCAACTCGCTCGACGTGATTCGTAAAGTGCGCGAGGCGATCCCCGACATCCGGGCGCAGCTTCCGGTCGGGATGAAAGTCGGGATTCCCTACGATGCGACGGCCTACATCCAGGACGCCATCAACGAGGTCTTGAAAACCCTATCGATCACTCTCCTGATCGTCATCGTGGTCATCTTCCTCTTCCTGGGCTCGTTTCGATCGGTGCTCATCCCGATCGTCGCGATTCCCGTCTCGCTGGTGGGAGCGGTCTTTCTCATGTTGCTGGCCGGGTTCACGATCAACCTGCTGACCCTCCTCGCCATCGTGCTGTCCGTCGGACTCGTCGTGGACGACGCCATCATCATCGTCGAGAACGTGGAGAGGCATATCCAGCTGGGTCAGCCTCCGTTCCAGGCGGCCATCGCCGCGGCGCGCGAGCTCGTCGGCCCCATCATCGCCATGACGATCACGTTGGCCGCCGTGTATGCGCCCATCGGCATCCAGGGAGGGCTCACCGGCGCGCTCTTTCGCGAGTTCGCGTTCACGCTCGCCGGCGCCGTGATCATCTCCGGGGTCGTGGCGCTCACTCTCTCCCCGATGATGAGCTCCAAACTCCTGCGCGCCGGTGTGTCCGATCGCGGCTTCGCCGGGATGATCAACCGGCACTTCGAAGTCGTCCGGAGTACGTACGCCCGCCTGCTGACGGGCACCCTGAACTATCGGCCGGTCGTCTTCACCCTGTGGGCGATCGTGGCCTTGCTGATCGTGCCCTTCTACATGTTCTCGCAGAAAGAGCTGGCGCCCAAGGAGGACCAGAGCGTGGTGTTCGGCGTCATCCAGGCCGCGCCCAACGCGACCATCGAACAGACCAGGCTCTTCTCGTCGCAGGTCCACGACGTCTACCAGTCGTTCCCCGAGGCCGATAGCATCTTCCAGATCACCACGCCGACGGGAGGATTCGGCGGGATGGTCACCAAGCCCTGGAGCCAACGCAAAAAGACCACCGAACAGCTTCAGGTGGAGTCGGCCATGGGGCTCTCGAAGATCCCCGGCGTGCGCGTGATCTCCCTCATCCCGCCCTCGCTGCCGGGCGGCGGAGACTTCCCGGTGGACTTCGTCATCGCGTCGACGGCCGAGCCGCAGCGGCTGACCGAGTTCGCCAACCAGCTGGTGGGAAAGGCGTTCGCCAGCGGCCTCTTCATGTTTGCCGATTCCGATCTGAAATTCGACCAGCCCCAGGCCGAGGTCGTGTTCGATCGCGACAAGGTCCGGTCCCAGGGCGTCGACTTGAGTGAGGCCGGCAAGGATCTCTCGACGATGCTCGGCGGGGACTATGTCAACCGCTTCAGCATTCAGGGACGCAGCTACAAGGTCATCCCCCAGGTCAAGCGGGCCGAGCGCCTGACTCCCCAGCAGCTCGAGCAGATCTACGTCAAGGGCGCCGAGGGCAAGCTCGTTTCGCTGTCGACCTTCGCGACCTTGAAGAACACGACGGAGCCTCGGGAGCTGAAGCGATTCCAGCAGTTGAATGCCGTGCGTATCCAGGGCGTCATTCCGCCCGGCGTCTCGCTCGACCGGGCGCTCAAATTTCTCGAGGACGAGGCCGCCCGCACGCTGCCGAAGGGCTTCACCGTCGACTACGCCGGCGAGTCGCGCCAGCTGCGGACCGAGGGGGGCAAGTTCCTCGGCACGTTCCTCCTGTCGGGCATCCTGATCTACCTCGTGCTGGCGGCCCAGTTCGAGAGCTTCCGGGACCCCTTCATCATCCTCGCGGGCTCCGTGCCGCTGGCTCTCTCCGGGTCGTTGCTCTTCTCGTTTCTCGGCCTGACGACCTTGAACATCTTCAGCCAGGTCGGCCTGATCACTCTGGTCGGACTCGTGTCGAAGAACGGGATCTTGATCGTGGAGTTCGCCAACAAGCTCCAGGAGAAAGGAACCGACAAGCTTCATGCCGTTATCGAGGCCGCGACCACCCGGCTCCGGCCGATCCTCATGACGACCGCGGCCACGGTCATGGGCCACACTCCGCTCATCTTCGCGACCGGCCCGGGGGCCGGAGCGCGCAACTCGATCGGCATGATGCTCGTCACCGGCATGATCATCGGCTCGGCCTTCACGCTCTTCGTCGTTCCGTCGATTTACGTGCTGGTGGCGCGGACGCACAAAGCAGAAGCTCCGGCCGGCGCCGGGGAAACGAAGCCCGAGGTCCCCGAGCTCGCGGAGGCCGCCAGCTGACGGAGCCGTACCTCCGCGACGGAGAAAACAAGAACAATGAGATCGCCATCCCCAAGAACTTCGATGCGCGCCAGCGAGGAAGCCGGCGCGACCCAGGGTCCTGGTCCGCTGCGGACCCGCGCTGGCAAGCTAAACGAACTCTTCGCACGCTTCATCACGAACACTGTCAGGGGCGCTGCAGTCGGCCAGTGGCTGAGTAGGACTATCGCGCTGCCGCAACTCAAGCGTCTGTCGAGCGGAGGGATTCCCTGGGCTCCGTTGCGAAAACCTATCTCCGACAGCACCGTCGTGTTGGTCTCCACGGGCGGCGTCCATCTGCGCAGCGACCGGCCGTTCAATCTCAACGGCGATTCGACCTACCGCGTCATCCCGAGGGATGCACACCGGGGCGACCTCGCCATTTCACACCAGGCCTACGACCGAACGGACGCGCTCCGCGACATCAACCTCGTCTTTCCGATCGAGCGCCTGCGGGAGCTCGAGGCGGAGGGAGCCATAGGGCGCCTGGCCGGGGACCACTACGGATTCGGCCTGATGGGCAGCGCGAAGCGGCTCCTGCCGGCGATGAAGGAGGTCGCGCGGCGCATAGGCCGGGCGGGGGTTGATCTGGCTCTTCTGGTGCCCGCCTGACCCATCTGCACGCGGTCCGTGGGACTGCTCGCCAGAGAAATAGAAGCCAGGGGCGTGACGACGGTCGGTTTGGCTCTCGTGAAAGAAGTCGCCGTTGCGGCTCGCGCGCCGCGGTTCCTGCATCTCCACTGGCCCTTCGGCCACGCCCTCGGTGAACCCGGCAATGTCGTCCAGCAGCGAACGGTGCTCCATGACATGCTCTCGATGGCGACGGAGGCGCCGCGGCCAGGGCTGGTCATCGAGCTCCCTTATCGCTGGCGAAGGGAAACGTACGCACCGGTGGTCGACTGGAAGGCGCCGAGCCGAACTGTCGTTTCAGCCTTGTCTTCGTGATCCGAGGCAGATCGCAGAGCCAGTTTCATGGGATATCGATAACCACGTTGCCCATGACCGTTCCGCTCTCGACCGCTTCGTGGGCTTCGACATCCGGTCGAGCGGGAAGCGCTGTCCGATCGTGTGGATGAGGCGGTTGCCTTCGAGCAGCTCAGCGATCTCGGCGATCGCGAGCCGCCGCCAGTCTTCGGGCGCGTCATAAACGATGAAGAACCGGTAGCTGATGCTGTTGACGATGCCGAAAACGGCAGGCACGGGAGCAACGGGCTCGTCGGAACCGTAGACGACGACCGTTCCAAAGGGCTTGAGCACGGAAGGAATCGTCGGCGCGTTCGCCGAGAGGTTCACTTCGATGATGCGGTCGACACCGGCGCCGCCGGTGATCTCCTGGACCCGGGTTCCGAGGTCCTCGGATCGGTAGTTGATGGTCTGGTCGGCCCCGGCGGCCCTTGCATCGCGGCCTTCTTGTCCGAGCTGACGGTTGCAATGACCCGAGCTCCTTTTTGCTTCGCGAGCTGGACGACGTAGTGTCCCACCGCCCCGGCGCCTCCGGCCACGAGAACGGTCTGGCCCGCGATCGGCCCATCCATCGCGAGCGCCCGATGCGCGGTCAGCAACGGAATGCCGAAGCACGCTGCCGCCGCGAAATCGGTGTTCGTCGCAACCATGAGCGCATGCGTGTCAACCTGACCGCCAGCGCGTGAGCAGTTTGAAGTGTTTTGCCGAAGGAGTTCTCGATGACACAACCCCTGATTGGACGCACCCGTCGACTCACCCTCAGTGGCCGCCAGGTGAGGTCGGCCAGACCGCCGTGGCATTCGGAAGGGTGGGCACCGTGAAAGGTCTCCTCCGGGGCGTTCTCCTTGCGGCTGTGTTCGTGGCTGCCGTCGATGCGGCCCCGGCACCCTACGGGCATCAAGTCGTTGCGCTCTTCTTTGCGTTGACGGCTTGTGTTTATCCAGGAGCTCTACTCAGTCAAAGCGCGTCGGGTTCCGTCATCGCAGAAGAGCTTGTCGTCGCCGCGCTCGTGTTCGGGACGGCGGCGCTCGGCCTCGGGGCATCCCCGCTCTGGCTCGTGGCCGGTCATGCCCTGCACGGAGCCTGGGACTGTCTTCATCATCCTCGCGCGGTCACGATCCGCATCGCGTCGTGGTTTCCACCCTTCTGTGCGGCCTTCGATTTCGTCGTGGCGTTTTTCCTCATCTTTATGGCGCCGTCGTCAAGTTAGAGTGGCGCTCGTTTGACCGGCAAGACGGTTCTCGTGACGGGGTCGACGGGAGGCATCGGTCTCGAGACGGCGCGCGCTTTGGCGGCAATGGGCGCCGAGGTCGTGATCGGCGCGCGAGACGCCGTCCGCGGACAAGCCGTGGTCGCCGAGCTCGCGCGCGCGGGGCGCCATGCTGAGCTCCTGCCGATCGATCTGGCTTCGTTCGCGTCGGTGCGGGAGGCCGTGGAGCGCTTCACGAAAACGCACTCGCGGCTCGACGTGCTCGTGAACAATGCTGGAGTCGTCACGCGGGATCGGCGGCTGACAGCCGACGGGCACGAGCTCATCTGGGCCACGAACTTCCTGGGAGCGTTTCTCTTGACGCGTCTCTTGCTTCCGGTCCTAAAGAACGCGCCGGCGCCGCGCGTCGTGAACGTCAGCTCGGTCGCCCACACGAGCGGCCGTCTCGACTGGGACGACCTCGAGCTTGCGAAGGGGTTTCGCGGCATCCGCGCCTATTCGAACTCGAAGCTCGCGCTGGTGCTCTTCACGCGAGAGCTCGCGCGGCACGAGCCGAAGATCGCGGTCAACGCCTTGCATCCGGGCGCCATCTGGACGGGCATCTGGCGCGCGGCGCCCGCCGTTGCGCGGTGGATCCTGGCGATCGTGCTGCCCCCGGCGGAAAGAGGCGCGCGACCGGTGGTCCGCCTCGCCGCGGATCCCGATCTGGACGGCGTGACGGGCCGCTACTTCGACCGTTTCCGTGAGGTCGAGCCCGCGCCCCGTGCCAGAAACGACGCCGACGCGTCTCGCCTCTGGGAGATCGCGGAGAAGGCAACGGCTTCCTATGGAGAATCCCAGCCCAGCGAGAGACGGCCCGTATAATCGCCGCTTTCCGAGGGGGATTCTCTGTGGCAACCGTGCGCCGTCTGCTTCTGCTCCTATGCCTCGGCGTCGGCGCGGCGGAGCTGGCGCCGGCTCAGCCCGTGGATCCGAGTCTCTTCGCCGGCATGCGCTGGCGTCTGGTGGGGCCCTTCCGCGGAGGGCGCACGGTGACGGCCACCGGCGTTCCGGGGCAGCCGAACCTCTTCTACTTCGGCGCCGTCGGAGGCGGAGTCTGGAAGAGCGAAAACGCCGGGCGCACCTGGGAGCCGATCTTCGATTCGCAGCCGATCGCTTCGATCGGGGCGATCGCGGTCGCCCCGTCGGACCCGAATGTGATCTACGTCGGCTCGGGCGAGGCGGACATGCGCTCGGACATCTCGTACGGAAACGGGATGTACAAGTCGGTCGACGGCGGGAAGACCTGGACGCGCATCGGCCTGACCGACACGCGCCAGATCGGCCAGGTCCTGGTCGATCCCCGCGATCCGAGCCTCGTCTTCGTGGCCGCGCTCGGGCACGCCTACGGCCCGAACAAAGAACGGGGCGTCTTCCGCTCGAAAGACGGAGGAAAGAGCTGGACAGCCGTGCTCTTCAAGGACGAGAACACGGGCGCGATCGACCTCGCCTTCGACCCGAGCAACAGCAGGACGATTCTGGCCGCTCTCTGGCAGACGCGCCGTCCGCCGTGGAACGTCTACCCCCCCTCCAACGGTCCCGGCAGCGGCCTCTATCGCTCGGAGGATGGCGGCGACACGTGGAAGCAGGTCACGAGCGGTTTTCCCTCGGAGAAGCTCGGCCGCATCCGCATCGCCTTTGCGCCCTCCGAGCCTCGCCGCGTCTACGCCATCGCGGACGCGAAGGAGGGCGGCCTCTACGTCTCCGAGGACCGAGGCGTGAGCTGGAAGCGGGCGAGCTCCGACCGGCGCATCTGGGACCGCGGCTGGTACTTCGCCGGCGTGACGGTCGACCCGAAGGACGCCGGCACCGTCTACGCCTGCAGCATCGCGCTCTACCGCTCGACCGACGGCGGCAAGACCTTCCTGCCGTTCAAGGGCGCCCCGGGCGGAGACGATTACCACCGTCTCTGGATCGATCCGGCCGACTCGCGCCGCATGATCGTCGCGAGCGACCAGGGCGCGGTCGTCACCGTCGACGGCGGCAAGACGTGGAGCTCCTGGTACAACCAGCCGACCGCTCAGTTCTACCACGTCGCGACCGACGGCCAGTTCCCGTACTGGATCTACGGCGCGCAGCAGGACAGCGGCGCGGCGGCAACGCCCTCACGGACGGACTACCGCTCGATCATGGAGCGCGACTGGAAAGAGATTGCCGCGGGCGGCGAGAGCGACTACCTCGCTCCCGATTCCGAGGATCCCAACGTCGTCTGGGGCGGAAGGGTCGGGCGCTTCGACCGGCGCACTCTCCAGGATCAGGACTTGGATCCCACGCTCGCGTACCCGGGCGCCTACCGGGCGGAATGGACCTTGCCCCTCGCCATCTCGCCGCGCGATCCGAAGGCGATCTATTTCTCGAATCAATTCCTCTTCAAGACGGTCGACGGAGGTCGGCACTGGGAGAAAGTGAGCCCAGACCTCACGCGCGAAAACCCCGGCGTGCCGGGCAATCTCGACCCCGTGACCGCGGCGGACTCTGCCGTGAAGGGCCCGCGCCGCGGAGTGATCTACGCGATCGCGCTCTCACCGCTCGTCGAGGGACTCATCTGGTGCGGCACGGACGACGGATTGATCTGGCTCTCGCGCGACGGCGGCAGGAACTGGAAGAACGTCACGCCGAAAGACCTCACGCCCTGGTCGAAGGTCGCGATCATCGAGGCTTCGCACTTCGAGGCCGAGACGGTCTACGCCGCGATCGACCGGCACCGGCTCGACGACCTCACCTCTTCCATCCTCCGCACGAACGACGGCGGAAAGACCTGGATGTCGATCGCTCGGGGGATTCCAGACGGCAGCTTCGTCAACGTCGTCCGCGAAGATCCGGTCCGGCGCGGCCTGCTCTACGCCGGCACGGAGACCGGCGTCTTCGTCTCCTTCGACGACGGCGACCACTGGCAGCCGCTCCAGATGAACCTGCCCAACTGCTCCATCCGCGACATCGACGTCCGGCACGGCGACCTCGTCGTCGCCACGCACGGCCGGTCGTTCTGGGTCTTGGACGATCTCTCGCCGCTGCGCCAGATCGACGCGAGCACCGCGGCGTCGGATGTCCTGCTCTTCGCGCCGCGGCCAGCCGTCCGCCTGCACCCGGCGCCCTTCCAGGGCACACCCGAGCCCAAGGACGAGCCGATGGGCGAGAACCCGCCCCGAGGCGCGATCCTGGACTACTTCCTGAAGGCGGCCGCTTCCGGGCCGCTTGCGCTCGAGATCCTGGACACGAAGGGCGCGATCGTGCGCCGCTACGCCAGCGACGACAAGACGCGGCCGGCCGACCTGCAGCGCATCCAGCTGACGGCCGACTGGGTGCCCGTGCTCGAGCCGCCGTCCGCGGCGGCCGGCATGCATCGCTTCGTCTGGGACCTTCACAACGCGCTGCCTGAAGAGCTCGTCCGTCCCACATCGACCCGAAGCGCCGGCCCCTGGGCTCCTCCCGGCCGGTATGTGGTCCGCCTGACCGTCGCCGGAAAGACCGCGACACAGCCACTCCTGGTCGCCAGAGACCCGCGGCTTCCGTCTTCCGTCACGGACCTCGATCTCGTCCGCCAGCACGAGCTCGCCCGCGACATCCAGGCCGAGCGCATCCGTGTCGCCGTCGGCCTGCGCCAGTCCGACGCCTTGCGCAAGCAGATTGCCGCCCTGCGCGGGCCGGCCGGCGGCAACGCGGCATCCGCGCTCGATGCTTTCCTCAAGGAGGTCAACCGCGCAGCCGGCCCTCCGATTCTTTTACCCGGCGAAGAGTTCTTCGACACCGAGGAGGTTGCTCCGGCAACCTTGCGCCGCCTCTCCTTCTCTCTCTCGGGCCTCCAGTCCGCCGTCGAGAGCGCCGATGCCGCTCCCACTCCCGACGCCGTCACCGGCTTCGCCGAACGCCGCAAGTTGGCCAACGAAGGCCTCGCCCGCTGGCAGGACCTCCTCGCGAGCGACCTTCCGAAGGCCAACAAGTCCCTCGAGGCCGCCGGGCTCTCGCCGCTGAAGACGGAGTGATCCAGATCTGAGTCGATGCCGATGATCTCTTTCGGCCTTATCCTTGCGTCGGCCTGCTCATTCGCCGTGGCTCATCCGACGACGGCTCCGCGCGCGATCGCTCTAGTCCCCCTCGGCGAAGCCCCTGCCGCCGAAGTCGGGGCCTTGAGCCCGATCCTCCGCGCGACCTTCGGCGCGGAAATCCTGGTCGCGCCGGCGATCCCCCTGCCGCAGGACTCCTACGACGCCTCTCGGCGGCAATATCGCTCGGCCGCGATCTTGAACGTCCTCTCGCGGGCCAGGCGCCCCGAGTGGGAACGCGCCCTCGGTGTGGCCGACGTCGACCTGTTCGTGCCGGACCTCAACTTCGTATTCGGAGAAGCCGATTCCCGCCGCGGCGTGGCCGTGTTCTCGCTCGCGCGGCTGCGAACTTCAGACGAGGCGCTTTTCGCGCGCCGCGCGGCCACCGAGGCGATTCACGAGCTCGGCCACACCTGGGGCCTGTCGCACTGCACGGATCCCCACTGCGTCATGTGGTTCTCCAACACCCTTTCCGAAAGCGACCGGAAGGGGACCCGCTTCTGCCCGCGACACGAAGAAGAGCTCGCGAGGGCACGAGGCCGTTGAGGCCGTCTCGCCGGCGCCGGCCGGAATTCTGAAACATACCTAGTAATACTACGTATACTGCAATGCAATGGCTAAGAACGTGGGCCCTGACCCCGCGGAAAACTGGGAAAAGCAGGTTCGCAAGGGCTGGCTGGAGCTGGCGATTCTGGCCAGCCTCTGGGAAGAGCAGCTCTACGGCCTGGACATCCTGCGTCGGCTCGAAGCCCATTCCGACCTGGTGCTCGCCGAAGGAACGATCTATCCGATCCTGAGCCGCTTGAAGCGTGACGGCCTCATCGAATCGAAATGGGTCGAATCGGAGGCCGGGCATCCGCGCAAGTACTACTGGCTGACGGCCGCGGGGCGCCGGCGCGCCGCTGTCATGGCCCGCTACGCCTCGACATTTCTGACCCGGATCCAAGCCCTGATCGCGCCTCTGCTTTGGAAGGAGGAGAGATGAATCACCCCGAAAGGCTGCAGACGAAGATCGACGCCTATCTGATGCAGCTGCGCCGATCTCTGGGCGAGCTGCCGCCCGAGGAAGTTGGCGAGATCCTGCAGGAGATTCGCGGGCACATCCTGGAGCGCGCGGAAGCCAGCGGGGAGCTGACCGAGGAGAGGCTCGTCGCGATCCTGAAGGCACTCGGCCGACCGGAAGAGATCGCCCCTCTCTACCAGGCGGAGTCGCTCGTGGCGAGGGCGCGCACGAGCTTCTCGCCGTCGCTCGTTCTGCGCGGCGCTCTGCGATGGGCGATGTTGAGCGTCTGGGGGTTCGCCCTTTTCATCGCCGGCCTGTTCGGGTACGGTCTGGCGCTCGGACTCTTGTTCAGCGGGCTCGGAAAGATCGTGGCTCCGCACGAGATCGGCGCCTGGCTCAGTCCCCATGGCTTGAGCATCGGAACGCAGAGCGATCCCGGAGCGCGGGAGGTTCTCGGCTGGTGGCTGATCCCCGTGGGCCTGGGCCTCGGGTCGGTCCTGCTCGTCGGCACGACCCGTTTTGTGCGCTGGGCCCTGCGGTTCGCGAAGATTCGAAGACCGACCGGACCACGAAGCCCGGTCAGTCCCCGGCCGTGACCGGCACCCGATCGCTCGCCAGCGCCTCACGGACCTTGCGCGCGAGGGAGTTGGCGGTGAAGGGCTTCTGCAGGAAGGTGCACCCTTCTTTGAGCATTCCGTGACGTATGACGACGTCGTCGGTGTAGCCCGACATGAAGAGCACACGCATCTCCGGCCGAATCTCCTGGATTTTCGCGGCAAGCTCGGAACCCGACATCTCCGGCATGACGACGTCGGTCAGGAGCAGGTCGATGTTCACCTCGCTGCGCGCGATCTCGAGGGCCTCAAAGGCGCTGGACGATTCCAGGACCGTGTATCCGCAGCTCGAAAGCATCTTCCGCGCGAGAACCCGCAGAGCTTCTTCGTCTTCCGTCAGGAGAATCGTCTCAGAGCCCCGGTCGAGAAAGGGCTCGACCGGCTTGTCGCGGGAGAGTCTCGCACCGGTCGCTTCGGGGAGATAGACCTTGAACGTCGTGCCATGCCCGGGCTCGCTGTAGACCCAAATCGTCCCCCCGCTTTGCTTCACGATTCCGTAGACCGTGGCGAGGCCGAGGCCGGTCCCTTTGCCCTGCTCCTTGGTCGTGAAGAACGGTTCGAAGAGCCGCGACTTTGTCTCGGCGTCCATTCCGGTCCCTGTGTCGGTGACGGCAACCATGACGTACCGGCCCGGCCGAACAGACAGATGTTCGCGGGCATAGACGTCGTCCAGCTCGACGCCGCGCGTCTCGATGGTGAGCTTGCCTCCCTTCGGCATCGCGTCGCGCGCGTTGACCGCGAGGTTCATGATCACCTGCTCGATCTGCCCTGAATCCGCCCGAATATTGCCCAGCTCCGGGTCGAAGTTCGTGGCCAGAGCCACGTCTTCTCCGATGACCCGCTGGAGCATCTTCTCCAGATTGCCGAGCAACGCGTTCAAGTTGATCGTTCGCCTCTCGAAGACCTGGCGCCGCGAGAAGGCAAGCAGCTGACGCGTCAACCCGGCGGCTCTCTCGGCGGCTTTGCGAATCTCGATCGCCTCCTCGGCCCGCGCCCGATCGTGCGCGAGCCCGGCCTCGAGGACATCTGTGTAACCGAGGATGATCGTCAGGAGGTTGTTGAAGTCGTGCGCGATGCCGCCGGCGAGCCTGCCGATCGCGTCCATTTTCTGTGACGTTCGGAGCTGCTCCTCGAGCATCTTGCGCTCCGTCACGTCGCGCACGTTGAGCACAGCGCAGGGCCCGTCCTCTTCTCCGTCCGGAATGACCCGGCCCGTCACTTCGAGCACGCGCCAGGAGCCGTCCTTGTGGCGGAACCGGCATTCGCTGCTTCGGAGGACGTTCGAGCCACCAAGGCCGAGCTCGAAGGCGTCGCGTTCGCGCTTCTGGTCCTCGGGATGGATGAAGTCGAAAACGCTTCGCCCCGTGAGCTCCTCCGTGCTGTACCCCAGGACGCGCTGCAGAGCCGGGCTCTGATACCGAAAGCAGCCATCGGCGCCCAGCACCGTAATGATGTCGAGAGCGGACTCGAGCAGACGGTGGAAGCGCCGTTCCGTCGCCTCGGCCGCCTGGTCGGCCAGCTTCCGACTGGCTTCGAGCTGAGCGATCACTTGTTGACTCAAGGCGGCCAGCGCTTCCTCCTGGTCGGGACGGAGCTCGCGGGGAATCCGGTCAATGACGCAGAGCGTCCCCAGGGCGTGGCCCTCGGGCGTGATGAGCGGCGCTCCCGCGTAGAAGCGGAGGCCTAACTCGCCCGTCACGAACGGGTTGTCGGCGAACCGCTCGTCCTCCCGGGCGTCCGGAACGACCATGACGTCTCGCTCGGAGATGGCGTGCCCGCAAAAGGACACGTCTCTCTGGGTCTCGCTCGCGTTCAGCCCGATTTCCGCTTTGAACCACTGGCGCTTCTCGTCGACAAACGAGAGGGCCGCGATGGGTGTCTGGCAGATCGTAGAGGCCAACCGGGCCACGGCGTTGAACACCTCCTCGGGCGCGGTGTCGAGGATTCGATAGCGGCGCAGAGCCTCGAGTCGAGTTGCGTCATCGGGGGGAATGGGAGCCAGTTTCAAGCGATCCTCCTTGCAAGGGCCGGGTTTTGGCTTTGCGGACAAGAGCCGCGCTTCTTAGGAAAACGGAGAACACAAGGGCAAGAGCCATGCCCGGTTGGGCGCAGGGTGAGGCGACCCTCGAGACGGGCCGCATCTCTCGTTCTCTCAGAGAGTTGATTCAGCGCGGGCGGGCAGTCCCTCCGGCGCGGCGTGGAGCCTGACACATGTCGCGACACTCTCGCGAGACACAGTGCCGACGTCACCAATACCTTAGAGTCGTGCAGTGCGCCGGCCACCGCTCTCCGTAGTCCGCTCCAACCCATAATCAGGGATCCACGATTGACCCAAGGACGCCCTCGCCCGACGTGGAAGACTCTGTTGGCCTTCGCGATCATCTACCTCGTCTGGGGATCGACGTTTCTCGCGATTCGCGTCGGCGTCCGCGACGTTCCTCCGTTCCTTCTCGCGGCGATGCGGTTTCTGGTCGCGGGACTCGTTCTCTATGGCTGGATGATCGCGCGGGGCGAGCGCTCGCCAAGCGGGCACCAATGGACGTCGGTGCTCCTTATCGCGGTGCTGATCTTCGTCATCGATTACGGACTGTTGTTCTGGGCCGAGCAGAGTGTGCCTTCGGGGATCGCCGCGGTCATGATGGCCACGATCCCGGCGTTCACGGCGCTCTCGGAGGTCACTCTCCTGCGAACGCAGCGGCTCACCTTTCGCCTCGCACTGGCGCTCCTGATCGGGATTGGGGGAGTGGCGGTGCTCATCAGTGACTCCTTGAACCTCGGCGGGGCTCCGATCGATCCGGCCGGTGCCGTGGCGCTCATCATCGCGTCGATGAGTTGGTCGGTGGCGTCGGCGCTTGCTCGCAAGCTGCCGCTTCCGCCATCCCAGGTCATGAGCTCGGGGGCCCAGATGCTCGCCGGAGGAGTGTTGCTGGCTCTGACGGCGGCCGCGCTGGGAGAATTCCGTCATTTTCACCCCGGGACCGTCTCACGCGGCGCCTGGCTCTCGCTTCTCTATCTGATTGTCGCGGGATCCATCATCGCGTTTACCGCCTACGTCTGGCTAATTCATCACGAATCGCCTACAAAAGTCGGGACCTACGCCTACGTGAACCCGGTTGTAGCCGTTCTGCTCGGGTATTTCCTGGGCGGCGAGGCGCTTGGCCTGCGGGCGATTCTAGGAACCCTGTGCGTTCTGATCAGCGTGGTCTTGATCACGACCACTCGGGCGACGAAACCAGCGGCGAAGCTCCTGGTGGAAGGTGAGGAAGCTCCCGACTGACCCATGCGACGCAGAACCAATAAGATCGGAGTCTATGGAACGTCGCGGTCTACGAGCTGAGGAGCATGGAACTGCCAGCGCCGCGAACGGGAGCGGACACGAAGGGCTCGGACCTGCGCGGAGGGTTGAGGGCATGAAGGGTGTTCGGTCTTCCGAGGGCCGCCGTTGAACGGCTCCAGCGCAGCGGTTGGGGGGCGCCCCCGAACTGCAGGCCGCGCGATTCTCTGGGGCGGCCTGATCTGCGGCGTGCTCGACATCACGTCCGCGGTCGTCATCTCGCTCGCGAACGGCGGCTCGCCGGTGCGCATGCTGCAGGGCATTGCCGGCGCATTGCTGGGGCCGGTGACCTTTCAGGGCGGGGCCGCCACGGCGGCGCTCGGCCTCGCGATGCATTTCGGCGTCGCGTTCGCCGCCACGGCGATCTTCTACTGGCTGAGCCGCCGGTTTCCGGCGATGGTCCAGTGGGCCGTGCCGAGCGGCATCGTCTTCGGCGTGGTCTGGCTTCTCGTCATGTACCGCGGCGTCATTCCCTTAACGGCCGCGCTTCGGACGCTCTATCTCTCCAACGTCAAGCGATCGCTGCCGGCCCTCTGGCCGTTGCCTCTGCTCGTCCACATGACCTGCGTCGGACTGCCCATCGCGCTGGCCGTCCGCCACTTCGGCCCGCCGCTGCAGGGCGCTCAGGAAATTCGAGACTAGTCCGGCCTGGATGACGAGACAGTTCCTGCTGCTCCTCTCCGCTCTCCTGGGCATCGCTCCCGCCGCGCAGCCCGACTACACCATTCAGGCCATTCGATATGGGTCTATCGCGAGCTTTCCCGTGGCATCCCTGGTGATGGGCGCGCCGAAGGACGAGAAGACCGACATCGCCATGGTCGTCTGGTTGATCCGCGGGGGAGGGCACAACGTCCTTTTCGACAGCGGCTTTCATCGCGACGTTTGGCTCAAGAATTTCCCCACCGCCGACTACCTGCGCCCCGACGAGGCCGTGAAGCTCGCGGGCCTCAAGCCCGAAGACGTGACCGACATCATCATCAGCCATGCCCATTGGGATCACATGGGCGGCATCGACCTCTTCCCGAAAGCGACGGTTTGGATTCAGAAGCAGGAGTTTGCCTATTACACCGGAGACGCCTGGCAGCCGGGCGGACGGCATGGAGGCATCGATCCCGACGACGTCAAGGGCCTGGTGCAACGGAACACCGAAGGCCGCCTGCGCCTGGTCGACGGCGACAACGTAGAGATCCTTCCCGGCATCCACGCCTATACCGGCGCGCGCCACACCTGGGCTTCGCAGTACATTCGCGTCGATGGTGATCCGCCCTTCGTCCTCGCGTCGGACAACTGCTATCTCTACCGCAACCTCGCCGAGCGCAAGGCCGGCGCCACCTTCAGCGAGGCCGATCAGCCCGCCAATATCAGGAATCAGGCGCGCATGATCGAGCTCGCCGGCTCCGTGGACCGTGTCATCCCAGGCCACGACCCCCGACAATTCGAGAGATTTCCCACGCAGGGCCGGATCGCGAAAATCCGGTAACAGTCG
>Ga0137373_10000164_pt1 | contig 60395 bp, 53 predicted proteins | sample SagtaG_5_FD_104912 | JGI IMG/M metagenome (GOLD analysis project Ga0137373, IMG submission 104912) | Vadose zone soil microbial communities from Sagehorn Ranch, Mendocino, California, USA - Sage1_R_80_16 metaG | ecosystem: Environmental > Terrestrial > Soil > Vadose zone | place: USA... | reverse complement strand
GATACGTATCGCCACGGCGTCGGCGAAGGAGGTCGCAGCAGTGCCCGTTCCCTCTGCCCATGTCTCCATCTATCCGCTGCTCCGGAGCTGGGCGGAGCGAGCTCCCGATGCCATCGCCCTCGCCGCGCCCGGCCGCGCCGCGCTGAGCTACGGCAGGTTGTACGGTCAGGTCGGGCGCGCCGTCGAGGTGCTCAACGAGCTGGGGTTGGGCCGCGAAGACCGCGTGGCGATCGTGCTGCCGCAGGGCCCCGACATGGCGGCGACCTTTCTCGCGGTCTGCGCGGGAGCCATCGGCATCCCCCTCAATCCCGGCGCGCACACGCGCGACTTCGAATTTCTCTTCTCGAGGCTCCGCCCGAAGGCGCTGATCGTCCAGGCTCGGGTCGACTCGGCGGTGAGAGCTGTCGCGCGGATCCGCGGCATTGCCCTCATCGAGCTATCGCCGGTGCCCGGCGGCGGCGCCGGGGAGTTCACGCTCAGCGGCGATCGACTGCCCGGCGCATCCGCGGGAGGGCTCGGTGGACCGGACGAGGTCGCGCTCATGCTGCCGACCTCCGGCACCACGTCGCGCCCCAAGATCGTCCCGCTGACTCACCGGAACATCTGCGCCGCGGCGGACAACACGCGGGCCGCCCTTGGCCTCACCGGGGGCGACCGGTGCCTCAACGCCATGCCCCTCTTCCACGGTCACGGGCTGATCGCCGGGGTGATGGCCTCGCTGATGGCCGGCGCCAGCGTCGTCTGTACGCCAGGCTTCGACGCCGCGAAATTCTTCGGGTGGCTGGACGAGTTCCGCCCGACCTGGTACACGGCGGTTCCGGCGATCCACCGGGCCGTCCTGGCCGAGGCCCCGCGCCATCGGGACATCGTGGCCCGCACCCCGCTACGGTTCATCCGCTCGGCATCGGCCTTGTTGCCCCTCCCCCTCAAGGCCGAACTCGAAGAGGTGTTCAGCGTGCTCGTGACCGAGGGCTACGGACTCAGTGAGGCCCTGCAGCTCACGAACACGTCGCTTGACCCGCGCCTGCGCAAGGTCGGGTCCCTGGGCATGCCGGGCACCTCCGAAGTGGGGATCATGGGCGAATCCGGCGAGCTGCTGGGCGCGGGCGAGGCAGGGGAGATCGTCTGTCGCGGCCCGAACCTCATGGCCGGGGTATCTCGACGACCCGGCGGCCAATGAGCGCTGCTTCGCCGATGGCTGGTTCAGGACCGGAGACGTCGGATTCCTGGACAGCGACGGGCACCTGTACATGACCGGCCGCCTCAAGGACCTCATCAACCGGGGCGGGGAGAAGGTCATGCCGCAGGAGGTCGACCAAGCCCTGATGGAGCATCCCGCGATCGCTGAGGCCAGAGCCTTCGGGATCCCCGATCCGGCGCTCGGCGAGGACGTGGCGGCCGCGGTCGTGCTGAGGCCCGGCAGGGCCGCCACGGCGGCAGAGATCCGGCGGTTTGCGCTCACCCGGGTCGCCGAGTTCAAGGTCCCTCGCCGGGTGCTCATTGTCCCGTCCATCCCGATGGGCCCGACGGGTAAGCTTCTTCGATGCGAGCTGGCCGAGCGATTCGGCCTGGCCGGGGCCGACCGCACCTCCGGGCCGTCGAGGCCGGCCTGGCCAGCCGCCAAGCCGGAGACCCCGCTCGAGTGCCAGCTCACCCAGATCTGGGAAGAGCTGCTCGATGTCCGCCCCGTCGGCATCACTGACGACTTCTTCGATCTCGGAGGTAATTCGCTGCTCTCGGCCCGGATGATGGAGGAGATCGAGAAGGCCTGCGGTCGGACGCTTCACCACTCGGACCTCTTCTCGGCCCCGACCGTGCAGGAGCTGGCGCCCCTCCTCCTGGCGGAGCCGGGCGCCGATCCCGTGCGGCGCCTCCTGATCGAGGTCCAGCGGGGCGGCAGCCGACGTCCATTCATCTTCCTGAACGGGGACTACCACGGCGGGGGCTTTTACTGCCGGACACTGGCGCGCCGTCTCGATCCGCAGCAGCCGTTCTACGCGCTCTCGCCGTACGGGATCGACGGCAACGGCGGGCCGTCTACCATCGCGGCCATGGCGGAGGCCTACCTGGAGACCGTGCGCGCCGCCGGGCTCGCCGGTCCCTATCTGCTGGGCGGCTTCTCCCACGCGGGCCTGATCGCCTTCGAGATGGCCCGGCGCCTCGAGGCGCGGGGAGAAACCGTGGCGCTGCTGGTCGTGCTCGACTCACCGGTCCAGGATCCGCGCCTGTGGTTCCTTCGAGCGGCGGTCACCGGTCTCGGGCGGCTGCGCGGGCTGGGGCCCGTCGAGCAGAGCGAGGCATTTCGGACCTGGCGGTACCGAGTCCTCCGGCTGGGCGAGCTGTGGGGGCAGGGTGTGCGCCCTCTGATCGCCTTCGGCGCCCGGAAGATCACCGGCCGTGCGCGGCCGAGCGAGGCCGGCACCCCCGCGCGCTTGCCCGGCATCACCACCCCGCCCGCCGATGAGCGGCTCGCGAGGATCGGCGGTGCGTACACACGGATCGTCGAGCAATACATCCCCGGCCGTTACGACGGCCGCGTCACGCTCATCTCGTCCCTGGAAGGCCCCGCCGCGCAGAGCAGCGATGCGACCCTCGGCTGGCGGAAGGTGGCGGCCGAGGTCAAGGTGCTGTCCGTTCCCGGCAACCACATCACGTGCATCACCAGGCACGTGGACGGCCTAGCCGAACGGCTGCAGGCCTGCCTGGATGAGGCCCAGGTATGACCTCCGCGCCCCCTCGTAGCGGCCAGCTGATAAACTGGCGCACGCTCGAGATCGCATCCTTGAGAGCGTAGATAACATGAACTACTCGTAGATAATTTCGCCGGCTGCCTCCGCTTCGGGGGCGTCAGCCGCGTGATCGCGGTCCAAGGAGGCGCGCCTTGCGTCCGCCGCCTCCCGGTACCATTCGTGGGCGACGATCATCGCCATCACCTCGTTGGTGCCCGTCCAGATGGACGCCAACCGGATATCGCGGTAGATACGCTCCAGCGGCAATACATTCGTGTATCCGATGCCCCCGACCACCTGCATGGCGTTATGAACGACCTTCTGGCACGACTCGGTGACGAACTTCTTGGTTTCCGATATCAGGCGTCGTACCTGGTTCACGTCCATGCCGCCGTCTACGGCCCGCGACGTGGTGTAGACCAGGGCCCGGCTGGCATCCAGCAACGTGACTGCCTCGGCCACCTGGAAGCTCACGCCCTCGAAGCGGTTGATAGTCTGTCCGAAGGCTTTGCGCCGCGACGTGTAATGGGTGGCGATGTCCAGGGCGGGGCGGGCGGCGCCGACGGTCATGGCGGCGGTCCCCAGCCGCTCGGGAATCATCATGGTGTTGAACACCGGGTAGGCGCCATTGACCTGGCCCAGGACGTTCTCCCTGGGCACCTTGACGTCTTTGAAGACTAGGCGGCCGGTGCCGCCACCGCGGCAGCCCATGAGGCCGTAGAGATATTGGACCTCCACGCCGGGGCCGCGGTCGACGATGAAGCTGGTGATGCTCTGCTGCGGCGGGGTGTTCGGATCGGTATTGGTGCGGGCATAGACCAGAAAATAGTCGGCTCCCTCGGCACCGACGATGAAGCGCTTCTGGCCGTTGAGCAGGAAGTAGTCGCCCTTGTCTTCGGCCGTCGACGTGGCTCCAAAAAAATCTGAGCCGCCCCGCGGCTCGGTGAGGCACTCGGCAGCAAAGATGTCGCCCTTGAGCAGCGGCTTCACATAGCGTTCTTTCTGGGCATCGGTCCCGTGTCTCACGATGGCATCGCAGACCAGGTCAGCTCCTACGCCAAAGACACAGGCCAGCTCGTAACTCAGGCTGCCGATCTCCTCGCTCACCGCGGAAGCCGTTACCCAGTCCATTCCTCTGCCGCCCCACTGGCGCGGGTGGCGAACGCCCAACAGGTTGCGCCGCCCTGCCTCTCGAAGCCAGTCCCTGGGAAAACGCACCTTCTCTTCGTCCATGTCCAGGATGAGCTGTCGTGGGGTCGCCTTCACGAAATCGCGAGCGTCGTCGCGCACGCGGCGCTGTTCTGCGGTCAGCAGATGGTCAAACATGATCCCTCCTCCCACCCGACAAGGACACATTGAGCATGGCTACTGAGCCGAGGGATTCCCCGTGTACTTGACCGTCAGGACTGGACACGGAGCCAACCGCACCACCTTCTCGGCCACGCTACCCAGGACCACGTGTCCCAGTCCGGTGCGGCCATGGGTAGCCATGACGATGAGATCGGCATTGCGCTCCCGGGCGAGGCGGACGATCGTGTCAGCGGGGCGTCCGACCGCGATCTCGACTTTCCAGGTGCCCTGGAACGCTTCCGGTACGAGATCACGGAGTCGCGTCAGCGTCTCTTCACTGTAGTCATGGCGCACAACCGTCGGCTCTGACACGGGAGCCGTACCCAGACGACCACCCGCAGCGACATCACGGCCGGCCTCCAGTCCTGAAGCCGGCGCTCCGGTGACATAGTAGACATCCGTCCCGGCGTCCGATGGCTGCACATGGAGAAGGGTCACTTTGGCGCCATGCACGACCGCTTCCTCGACCGCATAGCGGAGGGCGTGGCTTGCCGGTTCCGAGAAGTCCGTCGGGACGAGCACATGTCTGAAGGCCATGTTGAGCCTCCCTTGCGATACGGGCATGACTGTGTGTGACCGTCATCAGCGCCAGAGTGGAAGCAGCATCAAGCATACCTGATCCAAATTAGCCAGAAATCAGGATGTTGCGCGGTAACCGCCACGGTCGGCGCCTGGAGCGACATCCCCAGTGGGGCAGAGGCGCCCCTGCCTCGGCGAGGGCCCCGCCAAGTAGGCCGCGCACGGGCGGCGCGCGCCACGGGCACCTGGACGGCTTCGATCTGCAGGCCGATGTTTGGGGCCCATGCCAACGCCCGGCTGGAGCAGTAGTACCCGTATGCGTTGAAACCGCCGCCGGCCGAGGACCGCCTCCAGCTTCTGACCGACGGCCGCGTGCGGGTCGAGCGCAAGCCGGTCTGGCGCGATGGATCCGCGACTGCGTGGCGCCCGCCTGCTCCTCGAAGGCGAGGTGGCGGATCCGTCCGACCCGCCTCCAGGCTGCCACTTCCTCCCGCGCTGCCCCTACGCCACCGAGCAATGCCGCACCGAGACGCCGTCGCTCCAGGAGATCGCGCCCGGGCATGCGGTGTCCTGCCACCGGGCCCGAGAGCTGTCGCTGCGCGACGTCGAGGGGTAAGGTAGGGCGGTGGCGGAGAGCGCTCCGGCGACGTTTTACAGCGCTGATATCCCGAGACTCCGGGCGCGCCTCATCCTGCCCCTGTCCCTGGTCTCCACGGTAGTCGTCGGCGGGACAATAGGCTACTTCTGGCTCTGGCACGCCGTCGGCGGCACATGGCTCGACGCGCTCTTCATGACGGTGACGACCATCACGACGGTCGGATACGGCGAGGTCAAGCCGCTCGACTCGATCGGGCGGATTTTCACGATGGTCATCGCGATCGTCGGGGTCGGCAGCCTCTTCTACACCTTCGGCGTGGTGATGGAGTACATCGTTGCGCTGCGGCTGGCCGATCCCACGGGGAGACGCAAGATGGACAAGCGGATCGAGGCGTTGAGCGGACACATCATTCTGGCGGGTCTCGGCCGCGTGGGGCGGCAGGCCGCGCAGGAGCTGGCCGAAGCCCGCGTGCCTTTTCTGATCGTGGACCCCGCTGAGGCCAACGTGCGGCAGGCCGAGGAACACGGCTGGCTCTCTCTCCAGGGCGACGCCACCGACGATGCCGTGCTCGAGCACGCCGGCGTCAAGCGCGCCCGCGGGCTTATCGCCACAACCGCCAACGACGCGACCAACATGTACATCGTGCTCTCGGCGCGCGTGCTGAACCCGAAGCTCCACATCGTGTCCCGCGCCGTGGACGAGACCAGCGTGCCCAAGCTGACGCGCGCCGGCGCCGACCGGGCCATCAGCCCCTACGCCATCGGCGGCCACCGCCTCGCGCACCTGATCCTGAGCCCCACGGTCGTGGATTTCTTCGAGACGGCGCTGCGACGGGGTGACGAGTCCCTCAACATCGAGGCCGTGGCTGTGGGCGCAGAGAGCCCGGCGGTGGGCCGCACGCTCGAGACGCTTGCCCTGCGTCAGGCGACGGGCGCGACGGTGCTCGCAATCATGCGCGACGGCAACCCCGTGGTGAACCCGCCGGGTGACATGGCGCTGGCTGCCGGCGACCGGCTGCTGGCCCTCGGGACGCGCGACCAGCTCGAGCGCGTGGAGCGAGTGCTGGGCGCGAGCAGGAGGTGATTACAGGCGAGGATTGCTGACGCTGGACCCCATGATCGAGCAGCTCACGCGGTTCGCCAGAGGGGTCATGCCGACGTTCGTCGGTAGCTCACGCCTTCGGCGGGCTTTCCGGCGCGCGGGACCAGAGCCCCCCGGCCAGATAGCCACCGTCCACGGCCAAGGTGTGGCCGGTGATGTAGCTCGCGTCGTCGGAAGCGAGGAAGAGCGCGGCCCGCGCCACGTCGTCAGGCTCGCCGAAGCGTCCCAGGGGAATGCGCTCGACTCGCCGGCGCCGCGCCTCCTCGGTGAGGCTCCGCGTGAGCCGCGTGTCGATCTGGGCGGGGGCGATCGCGTTCACCGTGATGGAATGCTGGGCCAGCTCCACGGCCATGGTCCGGGTCAGCTCGACCACGCCGGCCTTGGCGGCGTTGTAGCCGACGAGGTTCTCGACCCCGCGAAAGCCATTGATGGAGGCGGTCGTGATGATCCGTCCCCCGCCCTGCTTGACCATTTGGCGCGCGGCGGCCTGGCAGCACAGGAAGACGCCGGTCAGATTGACGCGCAGCACGCGATGCCACTGAGCCTCGGGATGCTCAAGGAACGGCGCCGAATGCGCGATTCCCGCATTGGCGAACATCACGTCGAGCCGTCCGAATTCCGCGACCACCCGCTCCACGAAGGCCTGCACCTGCCCGGCGTCACCCACGTCGACGCGGACGGCGATGGCTTTGCCGCCTCGCTCCCCGATCTCCCGGGCCACAGCCTGGGCGCTATCAAGCTCGACATCGCCAAGCGCCACGAGGGCGCCCTCGGCCGCGAAGGCGAGCCCTGTCGCGCGCCCGATACCGAGCGCTCCCCCTGTGATGGCCGTCACCCGCCCCTGCAAGCGCATACCCTGCCTCCATTCCCGACCAGGATTAGTCTACGGAAGTCGGCTCCCCAGGCCAAGCGACGACTTTCGCTCCAGCTCGAAAGGAGAACAGGGCATGCGGCCGCTGATCAGCACGGAGCTCAAGCCTTCGACGCCAGCGTGGAGCTCCGCACCTGCCGTCACTGCGGCCACATCCAGCCCGACCAAGCGCCCCTCCCGGAGCCACCGCCGCCCTAGACGGTCATGCCGCTGCCGCCGTCGAAGTTGACCGACGCCCCCGTGATGTAGGTGGCGCGCTCGGAGACGAGGAAAGCGAAGAGATCCGCGAACTCCGAGGCATGGGCCACGCGACCGAGCGGCACCCGCTGCTTGGCCAGCTCCGCGTAGTGCGCCTCGAGGTCGCCCTTGGCCCGGCGGGCGATCTGGGCACTGCGCACCAGCCCAATGCAGATCGTGTTCACCCGGATATTGTCGGCGGCGTACTCGTTGGCGAGCGACTTGGTCAGGTTGAGGCCGGCCGCGCGCGTGACCGAGGTGGGCAGCGCCCGGGGCTGCGGCGCCTTGCCGCCCACGGTCGTGATATTGACGATGCGCCCGCCCCCCCGCTTCTTCATGTGGGGGATCACGAGGCGAGACATTCGCACCGCGCCCATGACCTTGAGGTCCCAGTCGGCCTGCCAGGTCTCGTCGTCCACCTTCTCGAAGGCCGCCGCCGCCGAGGTGCCGGCATTGTTGAGGAGGATGTCGACGCCCCCCCATTGCGCGACCACCGCATTGACGAGGCCCTCGCAATCGGCGGCCCGGCTGACGTCGGCGACCTGGGCGAGCACCTGCCCCTTGGTGCTCTTCCGGATCTCGTCCGCCGCCTGGTCGAGGTGCTCCTTGCGCCGGGCGCAGATGGCCACGCGCGCGCCTTCGGCCGCCAGCTTCTCCGCCGCGGCCCGGCCGAGCCCGTCGCTGCCCCCGGTGATGATGGCGACCTTACCGTTCAAGCCCAGATCGAGCATGAAAGACCCTCCTGAAGAATGGGTGAGAAGAACATCGTGAGATTCCTGGCAAGCAGCACGCTCTGGTCGAGGGCGGGCCAACGACTGCGCCATGGCGACTCATGCGATCTCGACCAGCTCCAGTGCTTCGCGGCTCGGCCCCCCGATCATCACCGCGCGGGTGTCGCCGAGCTCGTAGGGCTCTTCGAGGAAGATGACACGCGTGCTCCGTAACTGGGCGACCCAGGCGTCGAGATCAGTGACGCTCAGCGCGATGTGGTCGTACACCTGCCCGCGCGAGCTCACGAGGGGCCGGTCACCCTGACGCACGTACCAGGGCAACGCCACGTCGCCGAACACGACGGCGGCCGACGGCGCGCGGAACATTCCTTCGCGGGCGAGCGCCGGCCAGCTGCGTTCGGGTCCGCGCGCCACCCTGCAGGTGGCTTCGGTCAGTGGCGTCGGGCTGGTGCGCCCCGCGAACACCGGCGCGTTGAGGTGCTTCTGATACCAGAGCTGCGCGCAGAACGGATCGTCCTGGTACATGTGCACATGGTTGAAGCGCTCGGCCGGATGGTTGCCGGCGTATTCCACGAGCGCGTTGTCGGGACCCTGCATGTAGCCGAAGCCGCCGGTGCGGGTCGGCTGCACGCCAGTGGCCTTGGCCTCCGCGATCTGCGCCTTCGTCAAGCCGGGCGTGCGGCCGGTGCTCGGCCAGGTGTCGCTGCTCACGAAGACCGCACCACCTTCATCCGTGGTGTAGAGGGGCAAGAGCGTGACGTCCGGTCGGCTCTTGTACAACTCGAGGCGCGCGCGTGTGTCCGTGACATGCCAGCCGAAGTGCCAGATCGCGTTCTGCGGCGACGTCGGGGGCGCGGTGGGAACCCGGGTGAACAGGATCAGGACATTGTTCGGCACCCTGAGCGCCGGCAGGCCGCCCCAGCTCACCTTCGCGGAGGTCGGAAACTGCCGGACGTAGAAGTCGATCGCGGCATCGGGATCGACGGAGTTCAAGTGGAGATGGTGGAAACCCGGAGCCGGAAGCATAGCCTAGCCCTCTATATTCTCGTGCCTCGCGGCCTTCCGCACGAGCTCCTCCAGCGCCTCGTACGGCTGCGCGCCCACGACGCCGTAGCGACCGACGACGAACGTCGGCACGCCCGTGACGCCGTACCGGCGCGAGAGCTCCCAGTCCGCGTCGACGGCGTCCTTGAAGCTCCGCTTCTCCAGCACGTCGCGCGCGCCGTCGACCGACAGGCCCAGGCGCTCCACGATGTCCAGGAGCACCCCGGGCTGGGAGATGTCGCGCGCCTCCACGAAATAGGCGCGGAACAGCGCGTCGTGGATCGCTTCACCACCCGGCTGCGTATCCGCCCACTTGCCCAGCTCCTGAGCCAGGCGGCTGTTGTACGTCATCGTGCGCTCGCCGTACGGCAGGCCCTCGGCGTCCATGCGCGCCTTCATCTGCGCGTCCATGGCCTTCCGGTCCCCCTTGCGCGCCGCGAACAAATCGTCCAGCGAGCGGCCTTCCGCCGGTGTGTCCGGGTGCAACGGAAAATGCACCCACTGGACCTTCACGTTGTGCTCGGCCTTGAGCTTCTCAATACGCACGGTACTGAGATAGCACCAGGGTCAGACGTAGTCGGAAAAGATGCTCATCGTTACGGGTTGCGTCATGACGCCTCCTGTTTTCAGCGTACCTTGACGAGCTTCTGCAAGCTTCGCAGCCCGGGCGGGCGGGGCTGACCCTTGTAACGGTTGTCCCAGTTGGTGAACGAGACCTCGCCGACGTAGATATCGCCGCGCGAGTCGACGGCGAGCCCGTGCGGCGAGACGAACTGGCCAGGCTCGAGCCCTGCCGGACGGTCACCGAGCCGCGCCAGCACCTCGCCCTTAGGACCGTAGATGCTGACCCGCGGCCCGATATTGGGCGTGTCGTAGTTGATGGCCAACCCGCCGCCGATCTCGCCGACGTAGAAGCGCGGGCGCGCGCCGCGCTCCATGAACAGACCCGAGGGGCGGTGCATGTTGTTCCACTGCGCCTCGTACTTGCCGTTACCGTCGAACACCTGAACGCGGTGGTTCTCGCGGTCGGCGACGTAGACCCAGCCGTTGGGGTCGCAGCAGATGTTGTGCGGAATATTGAACTGCCCCGGATCGGTGCCGGGCTCTCCCCAGGAGAGGAGGCGCGTGCCGTCGGGGGCGAACTTGTGGACCCGCGAGTTGCCGTAGCCGTCGGAGACGTAGAGATCGCCCTGCGGCGAGAGCGCGGTGTGCGTGCAGCGGTGAAACGGCTCGCCGCTCATGTAGGGCTTCGGCGCCCCGGGGATGCCGATCGTCAGCAGCACCTTGCCGTCGAGCGTGCAGTGTCGGACGGTGTGGTCGCCGTCGTCCGTCAGCCAGAGGGTGTCGTCGGGCGCCATGTGGACGCCGTGTGCCCGGCGAAACACCCCGTCGCCCCAGGAACGCAGAAAATTGCCGTCGCGGTCGAACACGACCATCGGGTGCTGGCCTCGATTGAACGCGTACAGCCGGTCCTGCGCGTCGACCCCGACCGCGGCCACGTCGGCGTTGAACTCCCGCCCTGGCGGCAGCTTCGCCCAGTGCTCGGCGACCTCGTAACGATAGGCGCCCGTGCCCAGGATGACCGGCATGACCGCGTCAACCTCCTTCGAGGTACTCCGCGAAATACTCCTCCGGCGCGACCTGGCGGCTCGTCAGCCGCAAGGCCTCGCCCGCACGATCCCCCGGCCCAGCGGCCCATGGTAGCGCATCGGCGGTCGCCCGGCGTTGGTGACTGGCTTTCCCCGCCGCTTCCCGGCCGGCGGAGCATGATGCTGCCGGCGCGCGGGCGACGGCCGCGGCGAGGTTGTCAACAACACCGTGGACGACATCTCGGCCCACGAGATCGGCGTATTCGTGGTGGGGCTCGGCGCTATCAACGACTCAGCGCTCAATTTCCTGCTTGGCGATTCCACGACCGCCGGGTCGCGCCAATGCCTTCGGCGGTGGTTTCGGGGTCGGTGCACTCGTCGGCTCCAGCGCGGTGGGATTTGGTGCCGGAGGCGGGACCGGCAACAGTGCTTCCAACATCAAACCGTGTGCGCGGTTGAAGGGGGGCTCGTGGTTCCTGGCGCCGATACGCTGATCGCGTGTGCTGCCATCACCGAGTGTGTGGAGGACGCCCGCAGCTAGCCGACGCCCCACTCCGCTCATGCTCTGCATGCGGTACAGCTACGCCACGTGGCTGCTTGAGGCTGCGGCCGACATTCGTTGGGTTCGAGACCAGATGGGGCACGCCTCGATCGGGAAAACCGAGGCACCTACGGGCATTCGCGCGTGAGCATCACGAACGGGATGTCGATGCCCTCGATGCGGCCCTCTGGCCTATCGCGAGTCCGGACGAAGGCGACGGGACGTGGGAGTCTGGTGACCCCCAGCGTCCCGTCGCGTCCCACCCGCTACGGGCCGTCCGCTAAGTGCGTGTCCAAGCGGAGAAGAATTGATGGTGGAGGGTAAGGGATTCGAACCCTCGACCTCGGCGTTGCGAACGCCGCGCTCTCCCAACTGAGCTAACCCCCCGAAGCAGTCTCACCATGATACCCGTCCCGCCCTCCGGCGACAAGACCTCCGCGCAGGATCGACGCGGTCACGGCTTCGGCTGCTGGCTCTCTCCAAAAGCCTTCAGGAGCGGCGCGAACAGATCGAGCGGCAGCGGGAAGAACGTCGTCGTGTTCCTCTCCGAGGCGACCTCACGCATGGTCTGCAGGTATCGCAGCTGGACGGCGATGGGATAGCGGGACAGCACCTCCGCGGCCTCGCTGAGCTTGGCCGCGGCCTGGAACTCGCCCTCGGCGTTGATGACCTTGGCCCGCCGCTCGCGCTCGGCCTCCGCCTGCTTGGACATGGCCCGCTGGAGCTCCTGCGGCAGATCCACGTTCTTCACCTCGACCGCCGCCACCTTCACTCCCCAGGGGCTGGTGTGCTGGTCGATGATCCGGGTCAGCTGCTCGTTGATCTTCTCGCGCGACGACAAGAGATCGTCGAGCTCCTGCTGGCCGAGCACGCTCCGCAGCGTCGTCTGCGCCATCTGCGACGTCGCGTAGAGGAAGTCCTCGACGCTGATCACGGCCTTGTTGGCGTCGAGCACCCGGCAGAAGATCACGGCATTGACCTTGACCGAGACGTTGTCCTTGGTGATGACGTCTTGCGGCGGCACGTCCATGGTGGTGGTGCGGAGGCTGACCTTGACCATCTTGTCCACGAGCGGGATCAGGAGAATCAGCCCGGGGCCCGTGCCGTCGCCGCCGGGATTGACGACCGCGCGGGCCTGGCGGCCGAAGCGGAAGATGACGGCGCGCTCGTACTCGCGCAGGATGCGCACCGAATTGAACAGCACAAACAGCGCGATGATGACGACGGGGATGAGCCCGAGCGTCCAGTCGAGACCAAACATGGAGAGCCTCCTCGGCGTCTAGGAACGGTTGCCGGCCCGACTGACCTTGAGCGTGAGACCGTCCACCCCCGTCACGCGCACCGTCTCCCCGGCCGGCACCGGACCGTCTTCGGCCACAGCGTGCCAGATCTCCCCGTCCACCTGCACCCGCCCCTCGGGCTCCAGAGGGGCGCGGACGATACCCCGCTGGCCGATCATGCTCTCGGGCCCGGTCATCGGCCGACGCAGCATGGCGCGCACGCCCGCCGACACCGCCCAGCCCACGAGCCCGGCCATCGCGCCCACCGTGGGCAGAATCACGGCCCAGGACACCCTGAAGCCGGCCTCCGGGGCATCGTAGAGCATGAACGACCCCAGCACCATGGCGACCACCCCGCCGATGGTCAGCACCCCATGGCTCGCGATCTTGATCTCGGCGATCAGGAGCGACACGCCGAAGAGGATGAGCAGGAGCCCGGCCCAGTTGATCGGCAGGCTCTGAAACGCGAAGAAGGCCAGTATCAGCGAGATGCCCCCGATGACCCCCGGCAGGATCACGCCAGGGTTCGACAGCTCGAAGAAGATCCCGAGCATCCCGACCATCATCAGGATGTAGGCGACGTTCGGGTCCGTGATCAGGGCCAGGAACTGGTCGCGGAACCGGACCTCGATGACCTTGACCGGCGCGCCTTTGGTCCCGAGCGTGACAGGACCCCGCTTCGTCTTGACGATGCGGCCGTCGACCTTGTCGAGAAGATCCGGCACGCTCTCGGCCACGAGGTCGATGACCTTGAGCTTGACCGCCTCGCGCTCGGTGATCGACACCGAGGCGCGCACCGCCTTCTCCGCCCATTCCGCGTTCCGCCCGCGTTCGACCGCAATCGTCCGGGCGAACGCGGCGGCGTCGTTCTCCATCTTCTTGATCATGGTCTTGTCCGCCTGGGCCCCCAGCGAGACGGGATGCGCGGCGCCGATGTTGGTCGCCGGCGCCATCGCGGCCACGTGACCCGCCATAGTCACGAAGACCCCCGCGGAAGCGGCCCGCGCGCCCGTCGGAGCGACGTAGACGATCACCGGGATCTCGGAGTTGAGGATGGTCTGGACCATGGAGCGCATCGAGCGTTCGAGCCCGCCGGGCGTGTTGAGCCGGACCACGAGCGCCTGCGACCGGTCGGCCTGCGCGCGATCGACGGCTGTCGAGAGGAGCCGCACCGTGACCGGCGTGATGGCGCCGTCGAGGTCGATCATGGAGACCGGCTGCGCCGCCCACGCTCCGCGCGGCACGGGCAGCAGAGCCAGCAGAGCGAGGAGGAGCAGCATCAGGCGCCGCATCGCGTTCGCCTCCGTGGAGCCGGTCAGAGAGCGCCGCGGAGCGCCCTGACCGCATCGGCCAGGCGCTCGATCTCGGCGGCGCCATTGTAGACCGAAAAGCTCGCGCGCAGCGTGCCGGTGATGCCGAGCCGCCTCATCAGCGGCTGCGCGCAGTGGTGTCCCGCGCGCACGCCGATCCCGCGCTCGTCCAGGAGGGCCGCCCCGTCGTGCGGATGGATGCCCTCGACGTTGAACGCCACTGCCGCCGCCTTCAGCTCGGGATTGCGCGGCCCGTACAGCGTGACGCCCGGGATGGTCTCCAGTGCCTCGAGCGTCAGCCTGCAGAGCTCGCGCTCGTGAGCTTCGACCCGCCCCATGCCGAGCTTGTCGAGATACTCCACCGCGGCGTGGAGACCGACGGCTTCGGCGATGGGGGGCGTGCCCGGCTCGAACCGCCATGGAAGGTCGTTCCACTGCGCGTGATCGATCCACACTTCCTTGATCATCTCGCTGCCGCCCAGTCCCGGCTCGAGCGTCTCGAGCGTCTCACGCCGCCCGTACAGGACCCCGATGCCCGTGGGTCCCAGCAGCTTGTGGCCGGAGAACACGTAGAAGTCGCAGCCGAGCGCCGTCACGTCCAGCGCCTGGTGGGGCGCCGCCTGGGCGCCGTCGAGGAGCACCAGCGCTCCCCGCTCGCGGCCCAGTCGGACGATCTCCGAGACGGGGTTGATGGTCCCCAGCACGTTCGAGACATGGGCAGCCGCCACGAGCCTCGTGCGCCGCGACAGCAGCCGTCCGAAGGCCGCCATGTCGAGGACCCCACCGTCGAGCAGGGGGACGGCCCGCAGCGCCGCTCCCCGCTCCCGGCACACCATCTGCCACGGGATCAGGTTCGAGTGATGCTCCATCTCGGTGACGATGATCTCGTCGCCGGGGCGAAGCATGCTGGCCACCGCGCGGGCGACCACGTTGATGCCGTCGGTGGTCCCGCGCGTGAAAACGATCTCTTCACGGAACCTGGCCCCGATGAACGACCGTACTGCATCCCGGGCGGCCTCGTAGATCTCGGTCGCCTCCTCCCCCAGCGTGTGAATCGAGCGATGGACATTGGCGTGGCTGCGCTCGTAGTAGCGCTGCATGGCCTCGATGACCTGCCGCGGCTTCTGGCTCGAGGCCGCCGAGTCGAGATACACCAGTGGCTGCCCGTTGATGATCCGGGTCAGGATGGGGAAGTCGGGTCGGGTCTGCTCGTCCAGCGTCATCGCGCGACCTCCCGGCCCTCGAGCGCGCCCTGGAGCACCGAGAGGGGCAGCGTCACGCATTTCATGCGCGTCGGCCGGATCTCCGCCTCGAGCCGCTCGAGCAGCGCCGAGGGCTGGATCGAGGCGGCGCCTTCGACGGACTTCCCCACCGCCATCTCGAGCAGCACGTCCGCGGAGGCCGCGCAGATCGCGCAGCTGTCGCCGCGGTGGCGCGCCTCGGCCACACGCCCGTCGGTGATGCGGCATTCGATGCGGATGCGATCGCCACAGAGCGGGTTGACGTCCTCGAAGGCCGCGTCCGGCTCGACCAGACTGCCGCGGAAGCGGGGGCTGCGGAAGCGCTCGCGAATGACGCTGCTGTAGACCACGCGGTCAGTCCGGCAGCTCGCCGCGCGCGGCGCTCTGCCGGTAGGCGGGGAAGCGCCACGCGCTGTCCCGCGAGAGCAGCCCGCCATGGCCGATTGCCGCCAGGTCGGCGCCGGACACTTCGTCGTCCGCGAGGATTCGGGGCAGGACGAGATCGAAGGAGGTCGCCTGGGAGAACATCCCGCAGGCGGGCATGCCGAGCACGGGCCGCGTTCTCCACAGGGCGAGCCACAGGAGACTGCCCGGGTGGGCCGGTATGCCGTGGCGCTCCATCTCGCCACCGGCCTGCCGCAGCCCCTCGAAGATCGAGTCGAGCGGATCCAGGGATGCCGCGCCGGCTGCAATGATGACATCGGCGCCTGCGGCTTCGAGTGCGCCGAGGGCCTCCGCAACGGCCGAGGCGTCGTCCTCGCAGTAGCGAACGGGCAGGAGGCTCGAGCCGAACCAGCCGATCTTCTCGCCGAGCGCGGCTTCGAAGCGCGTCCGCTGCTGGACCGGCAGGTTGGCCCGCGTCAGCGCCCCGATCCGGCGAGGCAGGAAAGCCTTCACGGCGACGAGACCGCCGGCCGCCCACGCGCGCTCCTCGGCGCGCTTGACCAGAGATTCCCCGATGGCCAGCGGCGCGATCTTGGCGCGGGCGACCACCTCTCCCGCTTCCACCGGCTGGCGATCGTAGAGCGTATAGACCAACATGCCCTCCTGCGCATTGACCTCGCCCAGGGCCTGCCCGCGCACGCCGAGGAGGCCGCGTCGTGAGGCCGCCAGCGTCCACTGCCCGCCGCTGTAGCCCTTCACCTCCACGCCCTCACCGGCAGCCGCCTGGGCCAGTCGGGCACCGGCCGGCTCCTCGTGGATGTCGCCGGGCTCGAGCTCGAGGAGATGCAGCTCGGCCCAGGGCAGCTCGACGAGCCTGCGCGCGGTCGCCGCGTCCAGCACCTGCCCCTTCTCGATCGCGACCTTGCCCTGAGCGTCCCGGACGTCGTGACAGATCACTCGCCCCTCGAGCCCTCCGGTGTCCTCTCGCCGAACCCGAACCGGCTTCATTTAATCACCCCTCGCCTGACCTTCTCGCTGATCGGCAGGCAGGTCGCGCCCCGCTGGACGGCCAGGACTTCCGCGAGCACCGCGAGCGCGATCTCGGGAGCGGACTGCGCGCCGAGATCGAGCCCGATGGGCACTCGCACGCGGGTCAGTAGGTTCTCCGCCACGCCTTCCTCGCGCAGGAGATCCAGGATCGCCTTGCCGCGCCGGGTCGAGCCAAGAAGGCCGACATAGCCGACCGGGGTCTCGAGCGCATGCCGCAGCACGGGCAGATCGTACTTGTAGTCGTGAGCCACGAGCACGAGGGCGGTCGACGGAACGAGCGGCACCCCCTGGATCAGCTCGGAGGGAATCCCTATCTTGAGCTCGTCGGCGTCCGGGAACCGCTCGCGGGTGGCGAAGCGCGGCCGGCCATCGATCACGACGGTCTTGAACCCGACGATGCGCGCGAGCGAGCAGAGCGGCATCGAGACGTGGCCCGCCCCGACGATGAGCATGACGGACGGCGGCGCGAAGATCTCCGCGAAGATGCGCGTGGCGTCGACGGTCAGCGTCGAGGACTTCCCCGCCCGGGTCAGTCGTAGAGCGTCGGCCGCGGCCCGCTCGTCGAGAGCGGTATCGCCCAGCCCGCCTTCCCGCGCCCCCGTGTCCAGCAGGAGGAGCTTCGCCCCGTTGTGTGGCGCGTCCAGCCGGGTCAGCAAGGCGCCCCGGCCTCCCGCCTCCGCGTGCTCCCGTAGCTTCTCGTAGAGCCTGAGGGTCTCGTCGTTCGGCTGCCGCAGGTCCACCGGCTCGACGAAGACCTCGATGGTCCCGCCACAGGTGAGCCCGATCTCCCACGCCTCTTCGTCGCCCAGGTTGAGCTCGAGGAGCCGCGGGGCATGCGCCTCGATGACCGAGGCCGACTCCTCGATGACCTGCGCGTCCACGCAACCGCCGATGGTGACGGAGCCGAGGACGCGTCCGCCCTCGCCCACCAGCATCTTGGCGCCCTCCTTGCGCGGCGTCGTCCCGCGGGTGTTGACGAGGGTCGCCAGCGCCACCTTGCCCTCGGCGCCTCGCAGCCGATCCAGATGCTCGAAGAATTCAGACATTTTTATCGTTGCTGGCTCATCGTAAGGAGAGGTGGCCGGCGAGCTCGCGCAGGCTCGCCAGGTTGTGCGCGGCGGCGAAATGGTCGATGAGCGGCAGCGCCGCGGCCATGCCGCGCGTCAAGGGCTCGTAGGACGGATTGCCCAGCAGCGGGTTGAGCCAGATCACCCGGCCCGCGCGTCGCTTGAGCGTCAGCATCTCGTGCGCCAGGACGTCGGGCTCCCCGGTGTCCCATCCGTCGGAGAGGAGCAGCACGATGGTGCGCCGGTCCAGGAGATGAGCCCAGGCCGCGTTGAAGTCTCTGAGCGAGTCGCCGATCCGCGTGCCGCCCGACCAGTCGCGCACCGCGGTCAAGCGCCGGAGCGCGCGCTTGTACGAGGTGCCGCGGAGCAGGTCCGAGACGCGCGTGAGCCGGGTGGCGAACGTGAAGGTCTCGACACGCCCGAAGACGTTCTGCAGCGCATAGAGGAACTGCAGGAGGAACCGGCTGTAGAGATCCATGGACCCCGACACGTCACACAGCAGCACGAGCCGCACCTTGCGGCGGCGGCGAGCCCGGCGGCGAAGCTCGATGATCTCCCCCCGCATGAGGTTGGCCCGCATGCTCCGCCGAAGGTCGACCTTGCCGCCCCGCCGCGCGGGCTTCCGCCGCCGGCTGACCTTGCGCGCCAGACGCTTGGCGATCTGCACGGTGAGCCGCGCCACCTCGTCCAGCTGCTCCGCCGGGAAGGTGGAGAAGTCCTGCTCCATGAGCACCTCGCGCTCGCTCTGCCCCGGCACCTCGAGGGGGTCGCCGTCCGACGGCTCGCCTTCGTCCCAGTCCTCGAGGGCGACCTGCGCCTGCTTCTGCTGCGCGGCTTCGATGGAGCCGGGCGGCGGCTCCTCCTCCTGCCGCAGCGGCTGGACGGCGGCGACCAGCCCGTCGAGCCCCTGGCCTTCGTCCGCGTGGAACTTCCAGAAGGCCTCGAAGCACCGGTCGAAGGCGGGCTGCTCCTCCATCCGGCTTACGAGCAGGGTGCGGAGCGCCAGGTACACGTCGCCCCGGTCCGTCAGGTCCACCGCCTCGAGCGCGCGCACGCCGTCCATCAGCGCTCCGGTCGTCACCGGCAGCCCCGAGGCGCGCAGCAACCGGCCGAAGGCGAGCATGGCGCGCGTGAGGTCCCGGGGGGCCGGCATGTCTAGCTCTGCGCGGTAACGAAGCGGCCGATGCCGCCCGTGGCGAGCTCGCGCTGGAGACGCTTCACATCGTCGGCATCCTTCACCACGCAGCCAAGAGTCTCGGCCACGAGATCCTCCTCGAGGTGGTCGGCATGGAGCGAGGTGAGCGCCTGCGCCCAGTCGAGCGTCTCCGCCACGCCCGGCATCTTCGCCAGACGGAGCGTCCTGGCCGTCTCCATAAAGCGCGCGATCTCCCGGGCCAGCCGCTCGTTGACGCCCGGGACCTTGCGGGTCACGATGCGGATCTCCTTCTCGAAGCCCGGGAAGTCGATCCAGAGGTAGAGGCATCGCCGCCTCAGGGCGTCCGAGAGCTCCCTGATCCGGTTCGAGGTCAGGATGACGTAGGGCGACTGCGTCGCCTTGATCGTGCCGATCTCGGGAATCGTGACCTGGAACTCCGACAGCACCTCGAGCAGAAAGGCCTCGAACTCCTCGTCGGCCCGGTCGATCTCGTCGATCAGCAGCACGGGCGGAGCGCCGGTCGCGCTGATGGCCTGGAGCAGCGGCCTCTTGATGAGAAAGGGCGGCGAGAAGATGGCCGCCTCCTTCTCCGACAAGGAGTGCGTCGTGCTCTCCTCGAGCTTGATGTGGAGGAGCTGCTTGGGATAGTTCCACTCGTAGAGCGCCTGCGCGGCGTCGAGCCCCTCGTAGCACTGGAGACGGATCAGGCTCGTCCTCAGCATTCTCGCCATCACCTTGGCGACCTCGGTCTTGCCGACGCCGGCGTGCCCCTCGATCAAGAGCGGCTTCTTGAGCGTCATGGCCAGGTGCACCGACATCGCGATGGCGGGGTCCGTGACGTAGTCCGCAGCCTCCATCATCTCCTCGATTTTCTTGATCTCGGGTCTCATGGTCCTCTCAGTCTACCGCGGATCGCCGGGCCCGCTCAGCCTGTCGTAGTCCTCAGGCGTGTCGATATCGGGCGGCATCGGCTGGGCGATCTCCACGATGGCCACGCGCCCGCTGTCCCTTTCGATAATGCTCCTGGCGCCCCGGTCGCCGGTCAGCTCGAGCAGCTCCGGGAAGACCGCGGCCGCGAAGAGCACGGGATTGCCCAGGCCGTCGGCGTAACGGGGCGCGGCGATGGCCTTGCCGGGGATCTTCAGCGCGTCCAGCAGAGCCGGGATGACGTCAGCCGGGACACCCGGCTGGTCTCCGAGCACGATGAGGGCGGCTGCCGCCTCGCCCGGAAGCGCGCGAATGCCTGCGCTCACCGAGGAGCCCTGCCCCTTCTCGGGTGCCGGGTTGAGGACGAGCTGGACCGGCAGCCCTTCGAGCGCCCGCGCGATCCCGGCATGCGCCGGCCCCACGACCACGGACACCGGGCTCATCCCTGCTCCGAGGACGCGCTCGACAGCATGGCGGACCAGAGCCTTGCCCCGCACATCGAGGAGAAGCTTCGGGCGCCCCATGCGCCGCGACAGGCCCGCGGCCAGAACGATGGCCGCGATCACGCCGCCTCGAAAACAAAGAGCCCCGCGGACTCGTGTCCGCGGGGCTCGTGGGTGACGACTCGGATCACTTCTTGGCGGCCGCCGCCTCGATGGCCCGTTTGGCGAAGACTCTCAGGAGGTGCTGCTTGTACTCCACGGAGCCCTGCAGGTCGGGCTGGACGTCAACGCCATCGGCCGCGCTCGAAGCGGCCGCCTGGATCGACGCCGCATCCGCGTTCTTGCCCGCTATGGCAGCTTCGACGCCCTTCGCCCTCGTCGCCTTGGTGCCGGCCCCGGTGATGCCTATGCTGGCCTTGGCGATCTTGCTCCCGTCCATGGTCAGCACGGCAGCCACGCCGACCACGGCGAAGCGTGAGGCCGGGTGGCGGAACTTGGCATAGGCGCCCTTGGTGTTGGCCCCGGATGCGGGGATCCGGATTTCCGTGAGAATCTCATCATCTGTGAGCGCCGTAGTCAGAAGCCCCTTGAAGAAGTCGTCGACCTTGATCGTCCGCTTGCCCTTGGGTCCCTCGGCCACCAGCTCGACACCCAGGGCGATGGCCGCCGCCGGCCAGTCGGCCGCCGGGTCGGCATGGGCGAGGCTGCCCCCGATCGTGCCCAGGTTGCGGACCATGGGATCGCCGATATGCTCGGCGACCTCTGGCAGAAGCGGGCACTTGCCCTTGAGCAGGGCCGAGGACTCTATCGCGTAGTGCGTGGTCATGGCGCCGATGACGAGCGTGCCGCCCTCCTCCTTGACGCCGGCCAGTCCGGCGATCTTGCCGATGTCGATCAGGTGCTTGGGCTGGGCCAGGCGGAGCTTCATCGCGGGGAGCAGGCTGTGTCCCCCGGCCAGAAGCTTCGCGTCATCCTTGTACCTGCCGAGCAGGTCGAGCGCCTCCCTGACGGAGCCGGCCTTGTGGTACTCGAACTGGGCTGGATACATGGGCGTCTCCCTTACTTCTTCGATTTCGCGGCCTGGATCGTTTTCCAGACCCGCTCAGGCGTGAGTGGCATGACTTCGATGTGATCCACGCCGAGCCCAGACAGCGCATCGACGACGGCGTTGACGACCGCCGGGGTCGACGCAATGGTCCCCGTCTCCCCCGCCCCCTTGACCCCCAGCGGGTTGACCGGAGTCGGAGTCTCGGTGCGCGCGGTTTCGTACATCGGCAGCATCTCGGCCTTGGGCAGCGCGTAGTCCATCAGGCTGCCGGTGACGAGCTGGCCCGATTCCTCGTCGTAGACCGCCCCTTCCCAGAGCGCCTGGGCCACGCCCTGGGCGACGCCGCCGTGGACCATGCCGTCCACGATCATGGGATTGATGACATTGCCGACATCGTCCACCGCGAGGTAGCGCAGGATCGTGACGTGCCCGGTGTCCGGATCGACCTCGACGACGCAGGCGTGGGCGCCGAAAGGGAAACAGAAGTTGGACGGGTCGTAGAAGCTTGTCGCCTCGAGCCCTGGCTCGGCGCCCTCGGGATAGTTGTGAGGCACGTACGCCGTGAGGGCGACCTGGCCGAAGGGAATCTTCTTGTCGGGTGAGCCCTTCACCACGAACTCTCCGCCGACGTAGTCCATGTCCTTCGGGTTGGCCTCGAGCAGGTGGGCGGCGATGATCTTGCCCTTCTCCTTAATCTTGTCCATGCACATGACCAGCGCGGTGCCCCCGACCGAGGCCGACCGGCTGCCGTACGTGCCCATGCCGAAGGGCACGATGCCCGTGTCGCCGTGGACGATATCGACGTCGTCCATCGGGATGCCGAGATGGTCGCCGACGAGCTGAGCCATCGTGGTCTCGTGCCCCTGCCCATGCGAGTGCGAGCCGGTGAAGACCGTCACCTTCCCGGTCGGATGGACGCGGATCGTCCCTGACTCCCAGAGGCCCGCCTGAGCGCCGAGGGACCCGACGACCTTGGAGGGCGCGATGCTGCACGCCTCGATATAGGTCGAGAACCCGACGCCCAGGAGCTTGCCCTTGCCCCGCCCGGCCTGCTGGTCGCTGCGGAACTTCTTGTAGTCGAGCATGGTGAGGAGCTTGTCGAAGGTCGGCGCGTAATTGCCGCTGTCATAGCTGAGCGCGACCTTCGTCTGGTAGCCCGAGTCGAACTTGGGAATGAAGTTCTTCTTCCGCAACTCGGCTGGGTCCATCTTGAGCGCGGCGGCGCCGGCATCCATCATGCGCTCGATCACGTAGGCGGCCTCCGGGCGCCCCGCCCCGCGGTAGGCGTCCACGGGTGTCGTGTTCGTGAAGACGCCCGTGACCTCGCAGTGGATGGCGCCCATCTCGTAGACGCCGTTGAGGAGAGTCCCGTAGAGGTAGGTCGGCACCGCCGGGGCGAAGGTCGACAGGTAGGCGCCCAGGTTCGCCGTGGTCTTGATGCGGAACCCCAGGATCTTGCCATCCTTTGAGAGCGCCAGCTCGGCGTCGGTGACGTGATCGCGGCCGTGGGCGTCGGTCTGGAAGCTCTCGCGGCGCTCGGCCGTCCAGCGGATCGGGCGATTGATCTGCTTGGTTGCCCAGGAGCAGACCGTCTCCTCGTTGTAGAGGAAGATCTTGGAGCCGAAGCCTCCGCCCACGTCGGGGGCGATGACGCGCACCTTGTGCTCGGGGATGCCGAGGACGAAGGCCGTCATGAGCAGGCGGTGCACGTGCGGATTCTGGGAGGTGACCCAGAGCGTCCACTCGCCCGTCGACTCCTCGTAGCGCGCCACGCAGGCGCGCGGCTCCATCGCGTTGGCGACCAGGCGCTGGTTGACGATGCGCTTCTTGACCGTCACCGGGGCCGACTTGATGGCTGCGTCCGTTGCCGCCGCGTCACCGATCTGCCAGCGGAAGGCGACATTGTCGGGCGCCACCTCGTGCATCGAGGGCGCGCCCGGCGCGGCGGCCTTGTCCGTCCGGGTGACGGAGGGGCGCACGTCCCAGTCCACGGCCACGAGCTCGGCCGCGTCGAGGGCGGCCTCCTGGGTCTCGGCGATGACGATGGCGACCGGGTCGCCCACGTACCGCGCGGCGTCCGTCGCCAGCGGCATGTGCGGCGGCACCTTGAGCTCGGGCAGCAGCCAGCCGCACGGCAGCGAGTTGACGCCCGTCATGTCCTTGCCCGTGAAGACAGCCACGACACCTGGATGCTTCGAGGCCCTCGAAGTGTCGATCTTCCGGATCTTCGCGTGAGCGTGCGGGCTCCGCACGAAGGCGGCATAGGTCATCCCCGGAAGCTTGAGGTCATCCGTGAAATGCCCCTTGCCGGTGATGAAGCGAGGGTCCTCACGGCGCTTGATGCTGGCACCCAGCAGCTTTGCTGTGGCCATGATCGCCCCCTACGTCCCCGCCATCTTCTCGGCGGCGTACTGGATGGCCTTGACGATATTGTGGTAGCCCGTGCAGCGGCACAGGTTGCCCTCGAGCTGCTGGCGGATCTGATCCTCGGTGGGCTTGGGATACCGCTCCAGGATCTGCGCGGCGGACATGATCATACCCGGCGTGCAGAAGCCGCACTGCAGCCCGTGCTTCTCCCAGAAGGCATCTTGGATCGGGTGCAGCTTGCCGTCCTTGGCCATCCCCTCGATGGTCGTGATCTGGGCGCCGTCGGCCTGCACGGCCAGCATGGTGCAGGACTTCACGGCCTGGCCGTTGAGACGGATGACGCAGGCTCCGCACTGGCTCGTGTCGCAGCCCACGTGCGTGCCGGTGAGCCCGGCCAGCTCGCGGATGAAGTGAACGAGCAGCAGCCGCGGCTCCACATCGTGAGAGTGAGCGACGCCGTTGATCGTGACGGACGTTTTCACCGCGTGTACCTCCTCAGAAGGACTGGATGCGGGTCGATGGCAGCCGGCTCGCCGTCGAGCGGTCCGAGGCCGGCAAAGCGCTCAAACCTTAGTCCCGGCCCCGGGTGATGTCAAGGGCGCCGGGCGATCAGGTACGCCGCAGGCGCTCGAGGTCCGTGAGGGCCGTCTGGACTGGCGTCCAGGCGAGGAAGGTGCTTCGCAGCTCGGCCTCGGGCGCCCGCTCGATGACCGACTGAATGGTGTCGGTCGCCAGCCTCGCCACCACCTGGGCCTCCTCGCCCAGGGCGCGCGCGGCGCGCTCGCCCTCGGCGCGGGACATCAAGGCGGTCGCCAGCCCGTGGCCCGCCTGCCAGATCAGGTTGGGGTACTCGATCCGCTGCGCGATGCCCAGCGCCTCCCGGAGGTCGGCCTCGCCGCTCGCCCAGTCCCGGCCCGCCAGCGCGATCCTGCCACGCAGGAGGTGGGCCTTGCCCGCGTACTTGAGCGAACCCGTCGCGCGCGCGTGGATCAGCACCTTCTCCACCTGCAGGAGCGCCGGCTCGGGCTCGCCCTGCGCCAGCAGAACCTCGGCGAGGTAGGTGGCGAGATGCATGGCCCAGCGCCAGCGGTGGGCACCGAACGCGAACTTCTCCACGCGCACCAGGCTGTCCTCGAGCACCGCCAGCGCTTGCTCGGGCTCGCCCAGGTGGAAGTGGTCGTAGGCGATGTTGATGAGGGCGCTGATCTCCACGTTCGGATTCTTGATCCGGAATCCCATGTCCTGGCTCGCGCGGTCGAGCTCGGCCGCCCGACGGAAGTCGCCCAACTCTTGGTAGAGCCAGCCCAAAGAGTTGGTCAGGCGTCCCACGATGAAGATCGACTCGCGCTCCCGCGCCATGGCCAGACCCTCGTTGATGACGGCCAGCCCCTGGACGTGCTCGCCCAGGCCGACCAGCGCGAGACAGCGAAAGGCCAGCGCGAGAAGCTCGGTGAACCCGTCATGGTTCTCAGCGGCCGCCTCCTCGGCCCGGCGAGTAAGCGGGATGGCCTTGTGAAACTCGCCTCGCCAGTTCGCGTGAGCGCCGAGCCACGTCAGGTTCTGGGCGGTCGCGTCCTTGAACCCGTGGGCTTCGCTGATGCGCAGCGACTCATGGAGCTTCTCGTCCCCGCTCACGAGTTGGCCTTCCATCTGGTAGACGAGCCCGAGGTAGGACAAGCTTTTCGCCACCGCCTCCTGGTCGCCGATCTCGCGCCCGATGCGCAGTGCATCCTCGGCCAGGGCCTTCACATGCGCCACGTGCTCGGCAGAGAAGGTCAGGTAGTGGGCCAGGGCCAGGTCCACCAGCGCCTGAGCCTCGGCGAACCGGTCTCCCTCGCGGCGCGCGAGTTCCAGCATTCGCTCCAGCTCGGCTATCGCTTCCGTGTACCGGGTCATCAGCCGCCAGACCTGGCCGCGCCGCTGGTAGATGTCCATGATCTGGCGTGGCGACAGCGGGGGCGAGACGCGCCCAGCGATCTCGATGGCCTTGGCGTAGAAGTCGAGCGCCGTCTGATTCGCGAAAGCGTCCTTGGCCCGATCCCCCGAGTGGACCAGGTACTCGAAGGCCTTCGGCCAATCCTCGCCGATGACGAAGTGGTGGGCGAGCTCCTGATAGTGGTCGGCCAACCGGTCGGGGTACAGCTCCTCGATGGCAGCGCCCACGGTCCGGTGCAATTCCCGGCGCCGCTCCTTGAGCAGGCTGTTGTAGGCCACGTCCTGGATCACCGCGTGCTTGAAGATATAGGTGGGTTCGGGCAGCAGGCCCTGCTCGTAGATGATCTCCAGAGCCTTCAGCTCCTGGAGCAGGCCCTCGAGCCTCCCGGTGAGCCCGGCAATGCGCTCCAGCAGCCGCTGGAGGAATTGCCTGCCGATGACCGACGCCAGCTGGACTGTCCGCTTGCCCTCCTCTCCGAGCCGGTCCAAGCGGGACATGATGATGCCTTGGATGGTGTCGGGTACGCTGACCTCGCCCATGCCCTTGACCATCCGGTAGCCGCCGTTCTCCCGTCTGAGCACACCGAGGTCCAAGAGCGTCTTCGTGACCTCTTCGACGAAGAGCGGTACGCCCTCGGCCTTGTCCAGGAGGGCAGCCTTGAGCTCGTCGGGGAACTGGTCGGTGCCCAGCACCCGGGCGGCCATGGCCAGGGCCTCTGCTTCGGAGAGCGCGTGCAGGGCGAGGGTGGTGTAGAAGCTGCGATTGCCGAAGGGAGGCGTGTAGCCCACGCGATGAGTCATGACGACCATGATCGGCGCGCCCGCCACCGAACCCATGAGGGCATTGAGGTATTCCTCCGTGCTGGCATCGACCCAGTGGAGATCCTCGAACACGAACACGATGGGACGCAGCGCGGCGCCGCGGATGGACAGGGCACGGACGGCGTCCAAGATGCGTTTACGGCGCGCGGAGGCGTCGATAGCCAACACGGCCGGGTCACCAGGGTCCACGGCGAGCAAGTACCGGACGAAGGGGATATAGGGCTCGACCTGTCCCATCCGGCGCATTCCGTGCTCGACCTTGGCGATGATCTCGGGCTCGCCGTCGAACTCCTCGATGCCGAAGTTCTCCCGAAGCTGGTCGATGAGCGGAAGGAATGGGATGGATTGGCCGAAGGAAATGCACTGCCCCTCGAGCCAGGTCACGACCTCGCCCGTCTCGGCCAGCCGCCGGCGGAACTCGAGCAGCAGGCGTGACTTGCCGATCCCAGCCTCGCCCGAGATGAAGACCACCTGGCCCTGCCCGGCCTTGGCCTCGCCGAAGCGTTCGAGGAGTGAGTCTACCTCGCGCGAGCGCCCGATGAGGGGCGTGAGCCCGCGCTCCGCCGTGGCCTCGAAGCGAGAGCGGCGCCGCCGGGGCCGCAGTATCTCCCAGGCGCGGACGGACGTATGCCCCTTCACCTGGACCTCGCCCAGATCGAGCGTCTCGAAGAAGCCGGAGACAAGCCGGTGGGTCGCTTCGCTGACCACCACGCCACCCGGCCTGGCAATCTGCTGCATGCGGGCCGCCAGGTTGGTGGTGTCACCGACCGCCGTGTAATCCATGCGCAGGTCGTCGCCGATGCGCCCGACCACCACCGGCCCGGTATTGATCCCGATGCGCATCTGAAGTACCGGCCCGCCCTGAGCCTTCAGCTCCTCCGCGTAGTCCCTGAGCGCGCGCTGGATTCCCAGCGCCGCGTGCACGGCGCGGCGCGGGCCGTCCTCGTGGGCGATCGGGGCTCCGAAGAGCGCCATGACCCCGTCGCCCGTGTACTGGTTGATCGTGCCTTCGAAGCGGTGCACCTCGGCCGTGATCAGCTCGAAGCAGCGGTCCATGATGCGGTGGACGTCCTCGGGGTCGAGCTTCTCGGCCAGCGCTGTGAACCCGGCCACGTCGGTGAAGAGCACCGTGACCTGCCGCCGCTCGCCCTCGAGAGCAGAGCGGCTGGTCAGGATCTTCTCGGCCAGGTGCTTGGGCGTATAGGAAGCGAGCCGAGCTTGGAACTCCGCTCCGATGGGCGGCGAGGTCACGGCGGGCGCGGCCGCGGTCTCCGCAGGACTCACGCGGTGCCCGCACTCCAGGCAGAACTTCGCGCCCGGTGGCAGCTCCGTCTGGCACTGCGGGCAGGAGGCGGCCAGCCGCTGGCCGCATTCGAGGCAGAACTTGGCACGTTCCGGATTCTCGTGCCGGCAGGCTGAGCACATCATGGCTGAAGCAGCCGGCGTCCCTCGGCCCGCGCCTGGTCGAGCACCTCGCGGACGGGCAGGCCCTTGGCCCGCGCGATGCGGCGCACCTCGTCGAACTCGGGCGTCACCGTCACGACGCGCCCTGCGAGGCGCGAGACCTTGAAGGGCACGGCGCCGTAGGCGGTGGCGAGCGTGACCATCTCCCGCTCGAGCCGCTCGCGCTGATAGGCCGTCCAGCGCACGCCGATGGTCGGCGACTCCTCGAAGAGCACCCGGGACAGCTCCGTCACCCGCTCGGGCCCGCAGAGCGCCGTCAGCACGGTGCCGGGCCGGCCCTTCTTCATCATCACGGGCGTGAGATAGACGTCGAGGGCACCCGACTCGAAGAGCCGCTCGATGACGGCTTCCCAGATCTGCGGCGACATGTCGTCCACGGTGGTCTCGACCTGCATGATCGTCTCGCGGCCGCCGGAGACCTCGGCGCTGCCCACGAAGACCCGGATCACGTTCGGGGCGTCCAGATCCATGTCGCCTGCGCCGTAGCCCACCGCCTCGACGGTCATCGCGGGCATCGTGCCCGCCGCGGTGGCGAGCGTCGTCAGGATGGCGGCGCCCGTCGGCGTCACGAGCTCGCGCTTCACGCCGGTGTCCACCACCGGGAACCCTTTCAGGAGCTCCGCGGTGCCCGGGCCCGGCACCGGCATGCGTCCATGTGGCCCTGCGACGAAGCCGCCGCCCAGCGGCAGCGCCGAGCAGTGGACTGCGTCCACGCCCAGAAGGTGCAGCCCGACGCACGCCCCCGTCACGTCCACGATCGCGTCCACCGCGCCCACGTCGTGGAAGTGCACCTGCTCCACCGTGCTGCCGTGCACGCGCGCCTCGGCCTCGCCGAGTCGCGTGAAGATTCTGGCGGCCTGGTCCTTGACGACCTCCGGGAGGCCGCTGCCGCCGATGAGATCGAGGATGGCGCGCAGGGTGCGGTCCGGATGTCGGTGGCGCTCATGGCCCGCCGCGCCCTCCAGATGGTCATGGTCGTGGACGTGCACGTCCACCTTGGTGGCCCGGAAGACGCCCTTCATCACCTCGCGGCGCTCCAGCGACCAGCCGGGCAGGCCGAGCTTGGCGAGCTCGTCTCTGAGAGCCTCGAACGGCACGCCCGCGTCCACGAGCGCGCCCATGATCATGTCTCCCGCGGCCCCGCTCGGACAATCGAAGTACGCGATGCGCACGGCTACCGGATCTTGCAGGCGAGCTTGTTGATCTGGTTGGCCTGGGCCGCGGCGCCGTAGCCGTTGTCGATATTGACCACCGAGACGCCGGGGGCGCAGGAGTTGAGCATCGCGAGGAGCGCCGTCACCCCGCCGAACGAGGCGCCGTAGCCGACGCTCGTCGGCACGGCGATGACGGGTCGGTCCACGAGACCGCCGATGACGCTCGGCAGCGCGCCTTCCATGCCGGCGACGGCGACGATGGCATTGGCCTCGTTGAGCCGGTCGATGTGGGGCACGAGCCGGTGGAGGCCCGCCACGCCGCAGTCGTAGATCCGCTCGACGCGATTGCCCATGGTCTCCGCCGTCACCGCCGCCTCCTCGGCCACCGGCAGGTCCGATGTCCCCGCGCTGACGACGACGATGAGGCCGAGGCCCTCCTGCGCCCGGGGCTTGACCACGACCAGCCGCGCCTCGGCGTGGACGCGGCACGGCAGGCTGCTCTGCTCGAGGGCCGCGATCACCGCCGCCTCGGCCCGCGTCGCCAGGATATTATCGTGCGCCTCGGCCAGACGGCCGACGATGGCGAGCACCTGCGCCGGGGTCTTTCCCTGACAGAACACCGCCTCGGGGACGCCGTGGCGGAGCGAGCGGTGCAGATCCACCCGCGCGAAGCGGAGATCATCGAAGGGAAGATCGCGGAGCCGCGCCATCGCCTGCTCGGGCGCCAGGGCGCCCGCCGCCACCGCCTCGAGCAGCTCCCTTACTTTTTCGCGGTCCACGTGAGCACCTCGTTCGCGCTCCCGCTCCTGAACCCCTGGAGGTCCAGCGTGACGTAGAGATAGCCGATCTCCCGGAACCGCTTGACGATGGCCTCGTGCCGCCCGTCCTCGAAGAGCCGCACCATCTCGGCCGGCGGTAGCTCGAGTCTCGCCAGCCTGTCATGGTGCCGGACGCGGAACTGGCGGAACCCGAGGCTGCGGACGAAGGTCTCGGCGGCGTCCACGCGCCGGAGCTTGTCGGCCGTGATGGTCTCGCCGTACTGGAAGCGCGAGGACAGGCAGGCGAAGGAGGGCTTGTCCCAGGTGGGCAGCCCGAGCTCGCGCGACAGAGCCCGGATCTCCTCCTTCCAGAGCTCCGCCTCGATCATGGGCGCACGCACGCCGGCGGCCTTGGCGGCCTGCATTCCGGGGCGGTGGTCGCCCAGGTCGTCCATGTTGGCGCCGTAGACCATCACCGCTCCGCCGTGCTCGCGGGCGATGGGGCCGAGCTTGCCGAACAGCTCCTCCTTGCAGAAGTAGCACCGGTTGGGCGAGTTCAGCGAGTACTGCGGGTTGTCGAGCTCTCGTGTCTCGACCACGAGGTGGCGCAGGCCGAGAAGCGCCGCCAGCCGCCTCGTCTCCGCGAGCTCGGAGTCCGGATAGGTCTCCGAGTCCGCGGTCACCAGCACCGCGCGATCGCCGAGCGCCTCCTTCGCCGCGCGCCCGAGAAAGGTCGAGTCCACGCCGCCCGAGAAGGCAACGAGCAGCCGTCCCATCTCCCGGAGGATCTCGAGCAGTCGGTCGTACTTCGCGGCGAGCGCCGTGTCCATGCCTAGTCTTCGAGCCGAACCATGTCGGCGAAGATGCGCAGGCGCGCCTCGATCTCCGTGCGATCCAGGCGCTTCAGGCGGTCCAGGGAGAAGTCCTCGACGGTGAACGAGGCCATGGCCGCGCCGCGGACCATGGCGCGGCGGAGCGCGGCAGGATCGGTGGCGTCCTGCTGGGCGAGATAGCCCATGAAGCCCCCGGCGAAGGTGTCGCCGGCCCCCGTCGGGTCGAACACCGATTCGAGCGGGTAGGCGGGCGCGAAGAAGAACTGGCCGCCCGACACGAGCAGCGCGCCATACTCCCCGCGCTTGATCACCACGGTCTTCGGTCCCATTCCTGCAATGGTCCGCGCGGCCTTGATCAGGTTGGGCTCGCGCGCGAGCATCCGCGCCTCGGCGTCGTTGATGAGGAGCACGTCCACCCGTCCCAGCACCCGCAGCAGGTCCTCCCGCTTGCCCTCGATCCAGAAGTTCATGGTGTCGAGCGCGACGAGAGAGGGCCGCTCCATCTGACTGAGCACGTCGAGCTGGAGGACCGGATCGATGTTGGCGAGAAAGAGGAAGGGCGCCTTCCGGTGGATGGGGCCGAGCCTGGGCTTGAATGTGGCGAAGGCATTGAGCTGCACGTCGAGCGTCCGCGCCTCGTTGAGGTCGAAGCCGTACTCCCCCGTCCACCGGAACGTCTTCTCCCCGGGCAGCACTTCGAGCGCCGTCACATCCACGCCCCGGCCGCGGAGCAGCTCCAGGTGCTCCCGCGGAAAGTCATTGCCGACGGCGCCCACCACCCGCACCTGGCTGAAGAAGCTGGCCGAGTACGAGAAGTACGTCGCCGACCCGCCGAGGGCCTCGCTGACCTTGCCGAACGGCGTCTGGACGCTGTCGAGCGCCACCGAGCCCACGACGACGAGATCAGCCACGCCGGGATACTTTCCGTGCTGTCGGGAAATGCCTGGCGAGGAGCAAGTCGAGGCGCTTCCGGGTCCGCGGCGGGAAGTTCTCCGGAGCCGTGATGACCGCGTTCCGGAGCGACTCCGGGCACCCGCTGCCGCATCCGTCCCCGACGAGCGGGATGACCCGGCGCAGGACATCCTTGGCCATCGTGACATTCTTCATGAGGTTGGCAATCACGGCCTCGACGGTGACGGCATCGTGCTCCGGATGCCACACGTCGTAGTCGGTCACCAGCGCCAGTGTCGCATAGCAGAGCTCGGCCTCGCGGGCGAGCTTGGCCTCGGGCATGTTCGTCATGCCGATGATGGAGACGCCCCACCGGCGGTAGATCTCGGACTCCCCCCGGGTCGAGAACTGCGGGCCCTCGATGCAGATGTAGGTGCCGCCCTCGTGAACGCGCCCGCCCGCCTCGCGCCCGGCCTTGGCGAGGGCGGCCGTAAGGGTCGGACACACGGGATGCGCCATGCCGACATGGGCCACGATGCCGTCGCCGAAGAAGGTGGACACGCGGCGCCTGGTGTGGTCGTAGAACTGGTCGGGGACGACCATGTCCAGCGGGTGGATCTCCTCCTTCATGCTTCCGACGGCGCTCACGGAGAGCAGGACGCGGGCGCCGAGCTTCCTCATCCCGTAGATATTGGCGCGATAGTTGAGCTCCGAGGGCGTGAGCCGGTGCCCGCGGCCGTGGCGGGGGAGGAAGATGACCCGACGGCCGCCGAAGCGGCCGGTGCAGTAGGCGTCTGAGGGATCGCCGAAGGGCGTCTTGACCCTGACCCACTGGACGTCCTCCAGGCCCTCCATCTCGTAGAGCCCGCTGCCGCCGATGACGCCGACCGTGGGCTCAGGCTCGCTTCGTCCCGGTCTCACGCTGCCTCCAGGGCGCCGCGCGTGCCTCGGGCATCGGCCCCCGTCACGCGGACGCGTGCGTACCGCCGCGCCAGCCCCTCGGGCCCTTCGAAGCCGACCTCGACGTAGTTGGCGGTGAGCCCGGTCAGCGCAAGGTCAGCCCGGCGCTCCTCGAGTACCAGCACCTCGAGGGCGCGCCCCAGCAGCCGTCGCCTGAACGCCAGGCTCTTCTCGGCCCCGAGGGCCCGGAGCTGTCGGCTGCGCTCGCGGATCACCGAGGCCCCTAGCCTATCGCCCATCTTCGCGGCCTCCGTGCCCTTGCGGTCGGAATAGGCGAACACGTGGAGATAGGAGAAGGGCAGCGCTCTCACGAGGGCCATGGTCGCCTCGAAGTCGTCCTCGCCCTCCCCGGGGTGGCCCACGATGACGTCGGCGCCGAGCCCGAGGTCGGGAATGGCCGAGGCGAGCCGTTCGACCAGCCTCCGGTACATGGCCACGCTGTACGGGCGCCGCATGCGTCGCAACACATGGTCGCTCCCGCTCTGCAGCGGCAGGTGGAGATGGGGCGCGACCACGGGGATGGTGGTGACGGCCTCGATCAGGCTCGGGGTGAAGTAGGCGGGGAGGACCGAGGAGAGCCTGAGCCAGTGGAGACCGCTCACCCCGGCGAGGCGCGTCACGAGGGCTGCCAGGCTCGTCCGCGGCACAAGGTCCCAGCCGTAGTGGCCGATGTCGACGCCGGTCAGCGTGGTCTCGCCATAGCCCGCCTCGACCAGCGCCTCGACCTGCTCGAGCACCGCCTTCGGGTCCTGGCTGCGACTCCGGCCCCTGGCCGCGGGCACGATGCAGAAGGCGCAGCGGTGCTGGCAGCCGTCCTGGATCTTGACAAAGGCGCGCGATCTGCCGGAAACGCGCCGCATGGCCACGGCCGGCACGTCGCGCGCGCGCTCGATCTCCCCCACGCGTACCTCCGCCCGGTCGCGCTTCACGATGGAGTCCAGGAGCTCGGGCAGCCGGTATTTCTCCTGATTGCCCAGGACCAGGTCCACGCCGGGCATGCGGGCGAGGGCTTCCGGGTCGGTCTGGGCGAGGCAGCCGGTGACCACGACCACGGCTGCCGGGTTCGCCCGCGTGATGCGTCGTATCGCCTGGCGGTCGGAGAAGTCGGCGCGGCTGGTCACCGTGCAGGTATTGACCACGTAGACCTGGGCAGCCTCGCCGTCGGGGACGGCCTGGAATCCCGCAGCCTCCACGAGCGCGCGCAGCTCCTGGGACTCGACCTGGTTCAGGCGACAGCCGAGCGTGGCGAACGCGACGGTCCGCTCCCCGTTCATACCGAGACCTCTTCCTTGAGCTGGCCGCAGGCCGCGCCTATGTCCTCGCCCTTGCTCCACCTCAGCGTGGCCCGAATGTTCTGCTCGAGCAGGAGTGCCTGGAAGACCAGGATGCGCTGGAGCGGCGGCCGCTGAAAGCCCGAGCCCACCCAGTCATTGAACGGGATGAGATTGACCTTGGCGCGGATGCCCTTGAGAAGCCGCACCAGCCGCCGGGCGTCCTCGGGGGCGTCGTTGACGCCGTCCAGCAGGACGTACTCGAAGGTGATGCGCTGGCGAAAGGCGATCGGGAAGCGCCGGCAGGCCTCGACCAGCTCCTCGATGGCAAAGCCCTTGTTGACCGGCATGATGCGGTCGCGGATCTCGTTGCTCGTGGCGTGGAGCGAGATCGCGAGGTTGACGCGGAGGCCTTCCTTCGCCAGCTTCTCGATGCCCCCGACGAGGCCGACCGTGGACACGGTGATGCGCCTCGGCGCCATGGCCAGGCCATGGGTGTCAGTGAGGATGCGGATCGACTGCACCGTCGCCGCGTAGTTGGCGAGGGGCTCCCCCATCCCCATGTAGACGATGTGCGTCAGTCGCGCCCCCGCCGGCAGCGTCGCCCGCGCGGCCAGAGCCTGGCCGACGATCTCGCCCGCCGTGAGGTTGCGCTCGAGACCCATGGTCCCGGTGAGGCAGAAGGCGCAGCCGAAACCGCACCCCACCTGGGTGGACACGCACAGGGTCAGTCGGTCCTCGTCGGGCATCAGCACGGACTGGACGCGCGCCCCGTCCTGCAGGCGCAGCACCAGCTTCTCGCTGCCATCCTGGGAGGGCGTCCGGCGCTCCACCTCGGGTATTCCGATCAGGGCGCGCCCGGCCAGCGCCCGCCGGAACTCCTTTGGCAGGTCGGACATCGCGCCGATGTCGGTCGCTCCCTTGGCATAGATCCACGAGGCGATCTGGCGGCCGCGATAGCGCGGGACCCCGAGGGATTCCGCCAGCGATTCCAGCTCGGAAGGCAGGAGATCGAGCAAATCTACGAGGGACATACGGGTCGTAGGATATCACACGCGGTTTTCCACGGCTGCGGTGGGGTGCCCGTGGATAAGCCGGTGGGTATCGGGGCGTGCCCTCCGGAATTCCGCGCACTAAGAGCAGATCGCCCGCTGTGACGGCACCGCGCTCCATCACCCGCCGCGGCCTACTTCAGCGACGCCTCGTGGAGCGGCATCCACTGGTCTCCGCGTGGGGTCCAGGTCACACGGTCGCGGGTGGCGTAGATGTCCACCTGCTGGAGCAGGAAGATCCAGGTCGCGTCCTCGATCATGGCTCGTGCCAGGTCGCGGTAGGTCTGGCGGCGCCTGCCGGGGTCCATGGTGCTGCGGCCGAGATCGAAGAGGGCGTCCACCCGCTCGTTCTTGTAATAGAGCCCTCGGCCCTTGGACGACACGAGATTGAAGAGCTCGTCGGCGTCCTGCATGGGCCCGCCCAGGCCCAGGAGGTAGGCGTCCTGGAACTGCCGCCCGAGGTAGCGTTTGAAGTAGGCGCCCCACTCCGCCACCTGCACCCTGGGCTTGAAGCCGGCCTTCAGCCATTGCCCGCCCAGCGCCTCGGCGATCTCCTTGTCCCCCTGATAGCGACCGGCCGGCGACTCGAGCGTGATCTCGATGCCGTCCGGATAGCCCGCCTCGGCGAGGAGGCCGCGCGCGCGGACCGGGTCATGGGCATAGCCCTTGACGGTCGCGTCGTAACCGAACATATGGGGCGTCAGGGGGCCTTCGAGCCTGCGCCCCTGCCCTTCGAGCACGTTCTTGACGATGGCGTCCACATCCGTGGCGTAGTTGAGGGCCTGTCTCACGCGCACATCGGCCAGTGGCTTCTTCAAGGCATTGAGCCCGAGATAGATGATCCAGGTGCTCGGCACCCTCTGGACACGGATGCCGCCCACCCGATCGAGCTCCCGCGCGAGGGTCGGCGGAATGGTCGTGATCAGATCCACCTCGTTGTTCCGCAGCGCCGCGGCGCGGGTGAAGGGCTCCGGGATGGGCCGGAAGACGATGCGTCGGATCCTGGGCGCTCCGCGCCAGTGGCGGTCGAAGGCCTCCACGACGAGATGGTCGTCCTTGACCAGCTCGACGAAGCGGAAAGGGCCGGTGCCCACGGGACGGAGCGCCATGCCCTGGTTGCCCTTCTCGGCCGTGTACCTGGGCGGGACCATCGGGAAGTCGAGCAGCCGGTTGATGAGCGGCGCATAGGGCTGCCGGGTGACGAGATTGACCGTGTGCTCATCGATGACGTCCACGCGCGCGATCTCGGCGGCATTGGCCCGGTTGGGCGACTTCTGCTCGGGATCCAGGACCCGGTGAAACGTGAAGCGCACGGCCTCGGCATTGAAGGGCTCGCCATTGTGGAAGATCACTCCGCGGCGGAGCCGGAGCTGCCAGGTGTTGTCGTCGAGGAGGCGCCACGACTCCGCGAGCTGCGGGACGATGCGGTTGTCGGCATCGCGGCCGACCAGGGAGTCGAACATGCTGACTCCCACCATGGCGCGGATGGACGACAGGTTCATGGTCGGGTCGAGATTCTCCGGCGTCCACGGCAGCGCGACCCTGAGCTCGCCCTGGGTCTGCCCGGCCGCCTCCGCGGCGCACAGCGCGAGAACCGCGACGATCACACCCAGGGTACGCTTCATGATTGACTCCTGTTCACCGCCTTGACCACGGCGTCGAGGCTCGCGTCGGGGACATCGAGGGGCAGGACGCAGCCCGGGGCGATGATCACGCCGGTGCCCGCGGTCTGCCGGATGGCGTCGGCGACGTCCGCCGCCACCGCGGCGGGCGGCCCTGTCCTGAGGGTCTGGCTCTCGTTGAGGCCGCCGACGACGGCGCCCTGGAAGCGCCGGAGTCCGTCTCCGAGCGCGGGCGCGGTTCGCCGATCGTGCCAGTTCATGGCGGCCGCGGGCAGGGTCGCCTTGCGGTCGAAGTAGATGTGCTGGCCGTGGACGTGGAGCAGCGTCCACATCGGCCCTCCGCTCAGGCTCTCCAGCACCCGCCAGGAGTACGGCATGCTGAACTTCGCGTGGTCGCCCTCGGCCACGACGTCACAGCTCGCCGCCTGGGAGGCGTAGAAGATGCCGTCGGCGCCCAACCCGTCGACTTCTCGCAGGTAGCGGATGACCGTCTCGGTGATCGCCTCCAGCGCCCCCATCACGGCCTCGGCGTGGTCGCGGAGATCCTGGTCGAGGCGGTCGCCGGCGAGCTTGCGGGCTATGGTGAGCGGGGCGAAGACGGTGTGGAGCACCGGCACGTCGTCGTCCCGTCCGGTCAGGATCAGGCCGAGCGCCTCGAGCTCACGTCCCAGCGCCCCTCGGCCGGGATCGAGGGGCTTGATCCGCTCCCAGTCGGACGGCTGCCTGACGGCGTGCTGGGTGCAGGTCTTCGCGCCATTGGGCGAGCCCTGATAGGCGACCTTGCAGCCCCAGTCCTCGACGCAGTAGACGCCGCTCGACATGATCTTGATCAGGTCGAGATCCCAGCGTCGCTGGAACGAGAGCATGGCGTCGGCCAGGCCGCGCGCCGTGTGGTCGCGCTCCGGCACGTGACGCCAGAAGGCCACGGGCGGGCGGTCCACGGGCCGTCGGTGGAGCGCCGCCTCGATGCGCTCGCGCTTCGTCATGGGCGCACAGTCTAGCATTTTCGTTCACCGGAACTTTCCCGGCGCGCTATGGTCTAAGAGTGCGAGACGGGGAGGCCGCCGATTCGCCGGAGTTCCTCGAGCGGCTGCGGGCGGGCGACGCGCGCGCGTTCGAGGAGCTCGTCGCCCTCCACCAGCACCGCGTCTTCGGCGTCGCCCTCCGGATGCTCGGCAGCGCGGCCGAGGCCGAGGAGGCCGCGCAGGAGGCGTTCGTGCGGGCTCACAAGAGCTTGCCGGAGTTCCGCGGCGACGCGAAGCTGTCCACCTGGCTCTACACGATCGTGTCACGCCTCTGCCTGACCCGTCTCGGCGCGGGCGATCGGCGCGCGATCCGCCACGGCGAGGAGACGCTCTTGCGGCTGGCCGACCAGCGCGGAGGTCCCGACGCGGACGCCGAGCGCGCCGAGCTCGAGGTGGCGCTTCACCGGGCGATAGCGGAGCTGCCGGAGGAGCGCCGCGCGGTCGTCGTGCTCCGAGATCTCGAAGGGCTTCCCTACGAGGAGATCGCGGAGGCGCTGGGCATCGAGCTCAACACGGTGCGCTCGCGCCTGCACCGCGCGAGAATGGATCTCAAGGAGAAGATGGAGCGCTTCCTGCCATGACGTGCCACGACGCGCGAGAGCGGCTGTCCGACCTGCTGGACGGCGCCCTGAACCCCGGAGAGCGCCCGCTCCTCGAGCGCCACCTCGAAGGCTGCATGGACTGCCGCCGCGAGCTCGAGCGTCTTCGCGCCACGGTCTCCCTGCTCCAGCGGGTCGAGCCTGCGCGCGCTCCCCTGGACTTCGTCGACCGCGTCATGGCCACGACACACACGGTCCCCTGGTACCGGCGGCTCGCCGCATGGATCTTCCTGCCGCTCTCCATCAAGCTGCCCGCCCAGGCGGCCGTCATGGCCCTCATCGCGGTGCTTGCCGTCTTCCTCCTCCAGCGGCAGCCGGATCTCCGCGACGCCGCACGACCCGAGATCTACACGCCGCCGCCGCGCGCCGAAGCGCCGGCAACGAAACCGGACCAGCCCGCGCTCGAGCGGGCCCGCGAGGCCGAGAGCACGATGCGCGCTGGACGGCGCGCGGACCGCTCGGCGTCGCGGCCGAGCGCCGCCCAAGAGAACAAGCAGGAGCCCAGGAACGAAGCCGGCGCCGACCGTCTCGAGAAGGCGGCTCCGCCTGACTCCCAGCCGGTTCCGGCTCCCCAGGTCGCGGCGCCCGCCGCTCAAGCTCCGGCCCCGCCTCCTGACGAGTCACGGACAAAGAGCCGGGAGGCCGCCGAAGGACCGCCGAGGGTGCTCGGTCCTGCGCCGCCGGCTGGCTCGGCCAAGCGTCAGTCAGGCGTGTCGGCCCTCTTCGGCCGACTCAACGTCAAGAACCGTCCCGAGGCCGAGCAGGGTCTCGGCGATCTCCTCGCGCGGCTCGGCGGCAGCGAGACAGCCCGCCGCCAGGAGCCGGGGGCGACCGTGGTCGAGGTCCTCGTTCCAGAAGCCCGCTACGCGGAGTTCGTCCGGGGTCTCGCGGCGCTCGGCGCCTGGAGCCCGGAGGCCCAGCCGACGGCCGTGCCCACCGATCCTCCCCTGGTCCGCGTCAACATCCGCATCTCGGAGTAAACGTCCCCGCCCCTACCCTCGCCCCAGGGGAGAGGGATCCATGCGGGAACTTTCCGGCGGGGCCCCTGTCTAACGGTTCAGAAGCACTCGAACCGTGCTCACTACGACAGGGAGGACATGTTCATGGTCAAGCGGCTCATGGCACTTGCTCTTGCCCTCACGCTCTGGACCGCGGACCTCGCGGCGGCGGCGCCCCAGGCCATCACGCGCGACGACCAGAAGGACGTGATGGTCACCATCTACAACGGTAACCTCGGCCTCGTGAAGGACACCCGCGAGATCCGGCTGGACTCCGGGACGTTCGAGGTGCAGTTCGCCGACGTCGCGGCGCAGATCGACCCGACCTCGGTGCACCTCAAGTCCCTCACCGATCCGTCGGGGCTCAAGATCCTCGAGCAGAACTACGAGTACGACCTCCTGACCTCCGCCAAGCTCATGGAGAAATACCTGGGCAAGACGGTGCGCCTCTACCAGTCGAACGGGACCTACCAGGAGGCGACGCTCCTGTCCACGAACGGTCCTGTTTACGAGATCAACGGCCAGATCCACATGGGCCACCACGGCCAGGTCGTGCTCCCGGCCCTGCCGGACAACCTCGTCTCGAAGCCGACCCTCGTGTGGCTGCTTCAGAACGCCAAGGCGGCGGCCCAGCGGGTCGAGGCCTCCTATCTCACGGGCGGCATCACCTGGAAGGCCGACTACGTCATGGTCATCAATGCGGCGGACAACAGGTCCGACCTCACCGGCTGGGTGACCATAGACAACAAGAGCGGCGCCACCTACTCCAATGCGGCGCTCAAGCTCGTGGCCGGGGACATCAACCGTGCCGCCGACCGCCGGCGTGACGGGCGCGTCCTCGAGATGGCGGCCCAGGCGATGCCCGCCAGCAAGGCCAGCCGCGACTTCCGGGAGGAGACCTTCTTCGAGTACCACCTCTACTCCCTCGACGGCCGCACCACGATCAAGGACAGCCAGACCAAGCAGCTGTCCCTGATGACGGCAAACGAGGTCCCGGTGGACAAGCACTTCATCTACTACGGCGCGGCGGACTACTACCGGACGCAGTACGGCATGCCGGTGTCGAACCAGAAGGTCGCCGTCTACCTCGAGCTCAGGAACAGCCAGCAGAACCGCCTGGGCGTCCCGCTGCCCAAGGGCCGCGTGCGCGTGTACAAGGCGGATGCCTTGGGCAGCCAGCAGCTCATCGGCGAAGATTGGATCGACCACACGCCCAAGGACGAAAAGGTCAAGATCAAGATGGGCGACGCCTTCGACGTGGTGGGCGAGCGCGTCCAGAAAGACTGGCGGCGCATCGCCTCGAACCTCTACGAGGTCGAATGGGAGATCTCGCTGCGCAACCACAAGAAGGAGAACATCACCGTCGAGGTGGTCGAGCCCATGCCCGGCGACTGGGACGTGATCCGCGAGAGTCAGCCGCACGAGAAGCTCCAGGCCTTCACCGCCAGGTGGAATGTCCCGGTGCCCAAGGAAGGCGAGGCCAAGCTCAGCTACCGCATCCGTGTGCGCTTCTGATGCGCGTGGCGCTGGCGGTTGCGAGGACCACAAGCTGACCTGATAGGGCAAATCTTTGCCTAGTTGTAGGACCTGCTGGCCTGATCTGATTTCAGATCTTCCGCGTAAATGCCCGTTCACACTCACCTGAGCGTCTGGCCTCATCCTTGCGTATGACTGGTGCGAGCGTCGAGCAATGGACGCTCCGTTCATGACGAAGAGCGGGCGTCTCGAGTCATCTACATAAGGAGAGAAGCTTCATGAGGTCCTGTCATTCCAGAATCCTTGCGCTCTGCTTGCTGAGCGCCATCCTCATGTTCGCGACGACAGCGCGCGCCGACGTGTTCAAGGCGACGGGCTTTGCAGTCGGCTCCCAGACCGTCAGCTTGGTCAGCCCGTTGCCATTTGTCTCGCAGGACGTCAGGGCCGGGGCGTTCAGCCTGAATCCTCCCGCCGGGTTCATCGCCTATTGCATCGACCTCTTTCAGACCATCAGCTTCGGCACGCTGTACTCGGACTACACGGCGACACCACTGGCGGCCGACGCGCAGATCACGGCCGCGCGCAAGGGGGAGATCGCGCAGTTGTTTCACGGCTTCTACACGAGCTCGCTGACGAGCGCGACGAACAGCGCGGCCTTCCAGCTCGCCTTGTGGGAGATACTCTTCGAGACCGGTTCCACCCTGAACGTGGACGGCGGGGACCTGGCCGGCAGGGGCGTGACCTACGCGAAGAGCCCGAACACCCCGGCCGGCGTGGTCTCGCTCGCAGATACATGGCTTGGCGGACTGGGCAGCTTCTCGACGGACCTCGGCGGATTCACCACCTACCGCAGCACGAGTCATCAGGACCAGATCAGCTACCAACCGGTGCCTCAGCCGCCCGCCTGGGCATTGGTCTTCGCGGGTCTCGGCACGCTCGGCTTCGTGGCGCGCCGCCGGCTAAAGTCGTAAGGGAGGCGTGCATCCCGAGAGGGCGCTCCTCCGAGCCGCCCCTCTCGTCCTCGCTCACCGGTACGCGCACGGGGGCACGGCGGTCTTCCACACGACGGCCGGAAGGTGTCGCCCTTGTGCGAAGAGCCGGAGCTGCTCGGCGGGAGGTGCCGGCGCAAGACGTCGACCGCCGAGCGCCATGAAATGCGCCCCTCGCGTCACGTCGATGCCCAGGCGCCGCAGGTCGTGCGCGCCACGCAACGCCGTCTCGCGGCGCACCGCGATGAGCCGATCCGCCGAGCGCGGCCCGATTCCGGGTATCCGAAGGAGCTCTTCACGCGCCGCCCGGAGCAGCTCCACGGGAAACGACTCCGGATGAGCGCGGGCCCACGCGGTCTTGGGGTCGTGATCGAGCGGAAGGTTCCCGTCGGATCCGAACACGAGCTCCTCGAAGCGGAACGCGTACTGGCGAAGCATGTGCTCGGCCTGGTAGAGGCGGAATTCACGGGCGGCCGGTGTCGGCGGCAAGCCCTCCATCGGGGTGCCGGCCACGGGCTGAAACGCGCTGAAGTGCGCATGGTGAAGGAAGCCGCCTCGCTCGAGGCCGCTCACGAGAGCGAGGAGATCCCGATCCGTCTCTCCCTGGGGGCCCACGACGAACTGCGTCGTCGTACCGGCAGGCACCGCGAGCTCGGGTTGCTTCGCCAGCCGAGCCTCACGGGAGAGCTGCCCGGCGAGCACGAGCTTGGGCAGCAGGTCGCCGGAGAGGTTCTTCTCTCGGGCGAGATGTCTCACAACGAGGTCATTCGGCCCCTCGAGATTGATCGAGAGGCGCGTGGCGAGCGAGGCACTGGCCCGAACCTGGCTCTCGTCGGCGCCCGGAAGCATCTTGAGGTGGACGTAGCCGGCAAAACCCTCACGGCGCCGAAGGATGTCCACGGTGGCGAGCATGCGATCCATCGCACGCTGCGGACGCCCGGGGACTCCCGACGTGAGGAAGAGCCCGTCGGCGGCCCCGGCGCGATGGGCTTCCATGAAGGTGCGGGCGGCTTCCTCTGGAGCCAGCGAGACCCGTCGCACCTTGCCCCCGCAGAACGTGGGACAGTAACCACAGGAGAGCGAGCAGGCATTCGTCTGCATGACTCGCATGAGCTTGCTCACTCCGCCACCGGGCATGCGCAAAGTCCGGATGCCCACGGGCCCTTCGTGGAGCTGGGCCCGACCAGGGAGGCCGTGCTCCCGGTCACTCATGGCCTCGTGACTCAGGAGCGCGAATCGCTCGTGTCTGTCCGTGTCCCCCACCTCGGTTGAGGGCTGAGGCACATATACTAAACAGACGTTGAGCTATATGGCAACCAGAAATTACTGGACCCCCGGGGTCGAACCCGTCGCCTCGCGATCACAAGCCGCGCTAAGCCACCTCTATCCAGAGGCGATGCAGCTCACGGGCGACTTCCTCGGGACGCTCGAGCTGCCACCAGTGCGAGCATCCCGGAAACGAGACGAAGCTGGCCCCGGTTCGCTCCGCGAGTCGCTGACCGAAGCGGGCCGGCGCGTAGGGATCGTTCTCGCCCCAGAGCACGAGGCCCGGCGCCGTGACGCCCCGCAGATCGGCCTCCCATTCCGACCCCGCGTGGATGCCGGAGCGATACAGGCCGAGAATGCAGCGCTTCATGGTGGCGTCCACGAGGCCGCTGCTCTCGAGCGCGTCGGCCTCCGGTACGCCGGCCGCCACGAGCGCCAGCCGGAGCCGCTCGGGCGTCATGGCCTCCATTGCGCGCTCGCCCGCCATCGGGGTCTGCCAGACCTTCGCGGCCTGATGCCACTCGTACTCGGAGTCGAGCGGGGCACCTCCGGCCGCCCAGCTCCTCACGAGCTCGGGTCGCAGCGAGACGGCACGAAGCGCGAGCAGCGCTCCCCAATCGTGGCCGACCAAGTCCAGGGGTCGCGGCAGCGCCGCAAGACAGGCCAGCAGCCAATCCACGTAGTCCTCCTTCGTGGCGCCGAAGCCGTCGGGCACCGGGCACGCAAAGCCCGGCAGGGCCAGCCTCACGACATCCTGGCGATCGAGACGCGCGATCACGGCGTTCCACACGCGCTGCGTGTCGGGGACGCCGTGCACGAAGACCGCAGGCACGGCTCAGCGTCCCGCCGTCCCGATCAGCGTCGCCGCGGCCGGCTGGAGCATCTCGCCGCGGACCATGCGCTCCATCCCGTCACGCATCCTCGCCATCGCGCTACTCCTACCGGACCTTGCGGTTCATAGTTTCCACTCACGCGACGAAGAATCGCCGCTGCCGGTCTCGACTGGAGGGCAAGCCTACCAGAACCCGCGGGAGCTCGGGCGGTTCTTGTTCGTCGGAGGATGTCCGTCGGAGCATTGTGCTCCGCGGGGCCCTGTGGTATACGCTCGGCAAACCCTGAGGTCGAGAGCGCCGCCGTCCGCGTCCACACCCGGATCCGAGACTGAGGAGGACACGCCATGAAGCGATGGGCCCTGCTGGCCACTGTGCTCAGCCTGGTGGCGCTGGCCACCGTCCCCACCCCCGCGCGGGCGCAGGCGAAGGACACGCTGACGGTCGCCCTCGTCTCCCACGCGCCGACCCTCGACCCCCACATGCACTTCGAGCGCGTGGGCATCCTGGTGAATATCAACATGTTCGACTCCCTGATCCACCGGAACACCAAGCTCGAGTTCGAGCCCTCGCTGGCGACCTCGTGGAAGCCCCTCTCGGACACCCAATGGGAATTCAAGCTCCGCAAGGGCGTCCGCTTCCACAACGGGGAGACCATGAGCGGGGAGGACGTGAAATACTCTTTCGATCGCGTGCTCGACCAGACGAAGAAGTCGCCCCAGTACGGCAATATCCGCGCCATCAAGGACGTGCGCGTGGTGAACCCGGAGACCGTGCACATCTTCACCGACAAGCCCTTCCCGCTCCTCCTGGAACGGCTCGTCTTCTTCCCCATCGTCCCCAAGAAGCACGTCGAGACGGTGGGCGACCAGGCCTTCGGGACGACGTCCCCGGTGGGGACGGGGCCGTGGAAGTTCGTCGAGTGGAAGCGGGACCAGTTCATCCGCCTCGAGGCCTTCGATCAGCACTGGCGCGGCCGGCCCGCCTTCAAGCACCTCGTCATCCGGGCCATCCCCGAGATCGCCACGCAGGTCGCCGAGATCAAGACGGGCGGCGTGGACATCATCCGCAATGTCTCCGCCGACCTCGTCCCCGAGCTGAAGACGCATCCGCAGGCCTACATCTCCTCGACGCCCATCCTCCGCGTCCATTACGTCGAGCTCGACATGCGCTCGGCCCCCTTCGACAAGAAAGCCGTGCGGCAAGCGGCGAACTACGCGATCGACAAGCAGACCATTATCCAGAAGCTGATGGCGGGCCTCGGACGGCAGGCCGCAACCACGGTGCAGCCGATGGCGTTCGGCTTCGACCCCGAGGTCAAGCCGTACGCCTACGATCCCAAGAAGGCCAAGGAGCTGCTCGCCCAGGCCGGCTATCCGAACGGCGTGGACATCACGCTGCACAGCGCCTTCATCGAGTTCCGCCCGGTGTTCGAGGCTCTTTCCCAGATGCTCACCGAGGTCGGCATCCGCACCAACCCGCGGATGTGGGATCCGGGCCCAGCGTGGAATAAGTTCCTCCAGACCGAGGGCAAGGCCACCAACGGCTACTACGGTTCCTGGGGCAACTACTCCGTCTTCGACGCCGACGCCGTGCTCCACCCGCTCTACCACACCGAGCCGGGCGGCTGGATCGGCAAGTGGTATACGCGCATCGAAGGGCTGGACCGGCTCATCGACGAGGCGCGCTCCACGGTGGACCAGCCCAGGCGGAAGCGCACGTATTCGCAGATCCAGCAGATGATCCGCGAAGAGGCGCCGGCCATCTTCCTGTGGACGCAGTTCGACACCCTGGCTATCTCCAAGAAGGTGCAGTACGCGGCCCGGGGAGACGAGTGGCTGTGGCTCTTTGACGCCAAGCCCGCGGCGCGGTAGGGCGAAAGGAGCCGCGCTCCCTTTCCGGTGAGGCCGTGCTGACGCTGCTGGCGCGTCGGGTCGTCCGCCTCGTGGTCGTGCTCGCGGGCGTGTCGCTCGTGACGTTCGCGATCCTCCACGTGAGCGGCGACCCGGTCAGCCTCATGATGCCCGAGGCGCCCGAGGCGGACCGGGCCGCGCTCCGCCAGGCCATGGGCTTCAACGATCCTCTGGCGCTACAATTCGGCCGCTTCGTGCGGAACATCGCGCGGGGCGACTTCGGCCAATCCTTCTTCCACCGCGAGCCTGCCCTGCCGCTCGTGCTCCACCGGATGCCGACGACGCTGCTGCTCGCCGTGCTCGCGATGGGGCTGTCGCTCGGCGTCGCCGTGCCCGTCGGCATCCTGAGCGCCGTCCGGCGCAACTCCCTCTTCGATCATGGGGCGACCTTCGCCGTCTTCCTCGGCACCTCGATGCCCGTCTTCTGGACCGGGATCATGCTCATCCTCCTCCTCGCGGTGCAGCTCCGCGTTCTCCCCGTCTCGGGGTGGGAGAGCTGGGCCGCCCTTGTCCTGCCCACGCTCACCCTCGCCACCTTTTCCACGCCTCTCCTCCTTCGGATCGTCCGCTCGAGCATGCTCGACGTGATCAACCTCGACTATGTCCGCACCGCGCGAGCCAAGGGCGTGTCCGAGTGGTTCGTGATCTGCCGCCATGCCTTGATCAACGCCGCGCTGCCGCTCGTCACCGTCGCCGGGCTCCAGTTCGGCCTGCTCCTGGGCGGGGCCGTCATCACCGAGACGGTCTTCGCGGTCCCCGGGGTGGGCCGGCTCATCGTCGGGGCCATCCGCCAGCTCGACTTCCCGATCGTCCAGGCGGGCGTGTTCCTCCTCGCCCTCATCGTCGTCCTCGTGAACTTCGCGGTGGACATGCTCTACATCTACCTGAACCCGCAGATCCGGGTGCGCTGAGCGGCCATGGCCATCGGGACGCTCGCGCCGCCCCTCGACGCCGCCGCAGGCGCCGAGCGTTCCGCCGAGCGCTCGCGGGCCTGGCGCAAGCTCGTCCGCAATCCCGCCGCCCTCGCGGGCGCGTTCGTCCTCTTGGTAGTCATCGCTGCCGCGGGCTTCGCGCCGTACGTGGCGCCCCAGGACCCGACGCGCCAAAGCCTGATCCGTCGCTTCACGCCGCCCATCTGGGCCGAGGGTGGCACGGCCGCCTACCCGCTCGGCACCGACCAGGTCGGGCGCGATATCCTGAGCCGCATCATCCACGGCGCGCGCGTCTCGCTCATCGTGGGCGTGTCCGCGGTGGTCGTGAGCCTCCTGGTGGGCGTCACGCTCGGCCTCCTGAGCGGGTTCCTGCACGGGCGCGTGGACACCGCGATCATGACAGTGGTGGACGTGACGCTGTCCTTTCCGCAGCTCCTCCTGGCCCTCGCCTTCGTGGCGGCGCTCGGGCCGAGCCTCCTCACCATCATCGTGGTGCTCGGGCTGACCGGCTGGGAGCGCTATACGCGCGTCGTGCGGGCGGAGGTGCTGGCGCTGCGGGAGAAGGACTTCATCGAGGCGGCTCGCGCGATGGGCGCCAGCCCGGCGCGGCTGGTGCTGCGCCACGTCCTGCCGAACACGTTCTCCTCCATCATCGTCATGTCCACGCTCCAGGTCGCCCAGGCGATCCTCCAGGAGGCGGCGCTGTCCTTCCTCGGTGTGGGCACCGGCAGCGCGTATCCGACGTGGGGGAACATGATCGCGCTCGGGCGCGACTTCGTGAGCGTCGCGTGGTGGCTGCCGACCTTCCCGGGGCTGGCGATCCTTCTCACGGTGCTCGCCATCAATCTCGTGGGAGACCGGCTCCGCGACGCCCTCGATCCCCGCATCGGCTGAGCCGGCCGGCTTCGGTCATCCGGAGGGTGAGCCCACCACCGCCACGTAGAGATCGAGCAGGTTGGTGTTGGTGGGCCCGGTGACCACGAGATCACCAAGAGAGGCAAAGACCGGGTGGGAGTCGTTGTCCTCGAGCCGGGCCGCTGGGTCGACACCCTGAGCGCGAGCGCGGGCGGCGCTCTCTCCGTCCGCAATCGCCCCCGCCGCGTCGGTGGGACCGTCCGTGCCGTCGGTGCCAGCCGCCAAGACGACCACATCCTCCGTGCCTTCCATCGCGAGCGCGGCGGCGAGGGCGAACTCCTGGCACCGGCCGCCCGTGCCCGTGCCGCGGACCGTCACCGTGGTCTCGCCTCCCGCGATCACGCAGGCCGGCGCCGCGACCGGTCCGCGGCCCGCCTTGATCGCCCGCGCCGGCTCGACGAATCGCGACGCGACGTCCCGCGCCTCGCCCTCGAGAGCCCGCGTCAGCACGTGCGGCGAGAAACCGAGCTCGCGCGCCCTGGCGGCCGCGGCGTCCACGACCAGCGCGTTGTTGCTGATCACCGTGTTCCGCACGCGGGCGAAGAGCGGGTCGCCCCGCTTGGGTGTCTCGGGCACCTCCCCGCGGACCCCGCTCTCGAGCCTGTCGAGGACGGCGCGCGGCGCGCGGTCGCGCAGCCCGAAGCGGTCCAGGATGGCCAGGGCCTCGGCGAAGGTCGACGCGTCCGGTGCCGTCGGGCCGGAGGCAATGACGTCGAGCGGATCGCCGACCACGTCGGAGAGCAGCAGGGCCTCCACGCGCGCGGGCGCCGCCGCGCGGGCGAGCTGGCCGCCTTTGAGGAGCGAGCAGTGCTTCCTCACCGCATTGAGCTGATTGATCGTCGCGCCGGCGGCCAGGAGGAGGCGCGTCACCGCCTGCTTGTCCGCGAGGGTGATCGGCGGCACCGGCGCCGGGGTCAGCGCCGAGCCTCCGCCCGAGACCAGCACGAGCACGAGATCATCCATCGCTGCCGACTCCACCAGCGCGAGGATCCCTCTCGCCGCGGCGGCTCCGCGCTCGTCGGGCACGGGATGACCGGCCTCGACTAGGCGGACGCGCCGGGTCGGGACGAGGTAACCGTTCTTGACCGCCACGAGTCCGTCGGCGATCCGCTCGCCCCAGGCCTCTTCGGCGGCCGCGGCCATGGCGCCCGAGGCCTTGCCGGCCCCCACCACGAGGACGCGCCCGTGAGCGGGTGGAACGATGTGGGAGAGGGCGCGGAGGGTCAGGGGCCGGACATCACCTGCTGCGAGGCCCGCGTCGAAGATGGAACGGGCGGACTCGCGGAGGGTCAACGGCGAAGCTTCTGCAGCCGCCGCCCCGCCTCGATCAGCATGTCGTCCGTCTTGGGAAAACAGAAGCGGATCTTGGTGCGCCCGAGCTCCCTGGTGGAGTAGAAGGACGAACCCGGCACGGTCGCCACGCCGATCTCCTTGATGAGGAACATGGCGAACTCGTGATCGTCGGCGCACCGGTACTCCGGCAGCCAGTGCGCCACGTCCGTGAGGATGTAGTAGGCACCCTTGGGCATGAAGGCCTTGAAGCCCGCCTTCTCCACCTGGCCGAAGAGCAAGTCCCTGCGCGCCTGATAGCTCTCCCGGAGGTCGACGTAGTAGGAATCCGGCAGGTTGAGCGCCGTGACGGCGGCCTCCTGGAGTGGATGCGGCGCGCCCACCGTGATGAAGTCGTGCGCCCGGCGGATGCCGAGGGAGAGCTCGGAGGAGGCGACGGCGTACCCGACGCGCCAGCCGGTGACCGAGTACGATTTCGAGATGCCGGATATGGTGATCGTCCGCTCGGCCATGCCTGGCAGCGTGGCGATCGGCACATGATCCTCGCCGTCGTAGACGATGTGCTCGTAGATCTCGTCCGTGATCGCGAGCAGATCATACGTGAGGCAGAGATCGGCGATGCTCTGGAGCTCGGCCCGGGAAAACACCTTGCCCGAGGGGTTGTTCGGGCTGTTGAAGACGATCGCACGCGTTCGCGGCGACACGGCCCGGGCGAGCCGGTCCGGGTCGAAGGAGAAGTCGGGCGGCTCGAGCGGGACGAACACCGGCTCGGCGCCCGCGATGATGCAGCCCGGCCCGTAGTTCTCGTAGAAGGGCTCGAAGACGATGACCTCGTCCCCCGGGTTGAGCACCGCGAGGAGGGTCGCCAGCATGGTCTCGGTCGACCCGCAGCACACCGTGACATCGCGCTCCGGGTCCACGTCCATGCCGTAGAACTTCCGGTACTTGTCGGCGATAGCCCGGCGCAGGGCCGGCGTGCCCCAGGTGATCGCGTACTGGTGGAAGTCGCCGTCCAGGGCCCTGTGCGCCGCCTCCAGCAGCTCCTTGGGCGGCGGGAAGTTCGGCATGCCCTGCGCCAGGTTGATCCCGTCATGCTGGTTGTTGACCCGGGTCATCTCCCGGATCACCGATTCCGTGAAACCCTGGACGCGCTTCGAGATCACGGAAGCACGACATCCCGCTCGATCGGGTCCACCTTGATGCCCTGCGCCTTGAGCCAGGCCACTCCCTGCTCGAGCTTCTCCTGGGTGGCGTCGAGCTCGAGCACCATCCAGCCGTGGTCGGCGCGCACGTCGGCCCGCCGGATGTTCGGAACGATGCCGAAGTCGGCCACGAGCCGGTGGATGATGGGCTGCTGGACGAGCTCGGAGGGGAAGGTCAGCCGCACGCGCATACGGGCCATGGGATCAGTTCCCGGCGTCCACGCAGGCCGGCTCAGCACCCTCCGGCGATCGCGGGAACAATGGAGACCTGGTCGCCGGTCTTCAGGACCGTCTTGGCGCCCTGGAGGAACCGGATGTCTTCCTCGTTGATGTAGAGGTTGATGAAGCGGCGCACGTCGCCGTTCTCATCGACCAAGCGCTCCCGGAGCCCCGGGTACTGCTTCTCGAGATCCTCGATGAGCGCATCCACGGTGTCCGCCGTGCCCTGGACTTCGGCCTGGCCCTTGGTCAGCGAGCGGAGCGGCGTCGGGATACGGACGAGCACGGCCATGGTTCCTCTCCTTCGTGCCGGCTCAGGCGCCGGCCTTTGATTTGAGATCGGCCAGCGCCTGGTCGAACACCTGAAGCGAAGGCCGGATGGTCACGTCGACCGAGAGCCGATCGTAGAGCACGTCGGGGGTCTTGAGCCCGTTGCCGGTGATGCAGATGACGATGGGCTCGTCCCGCGGGATGCGCCCCGCCTCGATGAGCTTCTTGGCCGCGGCCACCGTGACGCCGCCGGCCGTCTCGGTGAAGATGCCCTCGGTGCGGGCCAGGAGCTGCATCCCCTCGATGATCTCCTCGTCCGTGGCGTGCTCACCGTAGCCGCCGGAGTCCTTGGCGACGCGGTAGGCATAATAGCCGTCGGCGGGGTTGCCGATGGCGAGCGACTTGGCGATCGTGTTCGGGCGCACCGGCTCCAGCACGTCCGTGTCCTTCTTGATCATGGTCACGATGGGCCCGCAGCCCAGCGCCTGGGCGGCGTACATGCTGGTCTTGCCCTCCGGGATGAGCCCGAGCACCCGCAGCTCCTTGAAGGCCTTGGCGATCTTGGTGATGAGCGAGCCCCCCGCGCACGGCACGACCACATGCGCGGGGGCACGCCAGCCGAGCTGCTCGGCGATCTCGTACCCGTACGTCTTGGAGCCCTCGGCGTAGTACGGCCGGATGTTGATGTTCACGAAGGCCCAGCGGTACTTGTCGCCGACCTCCGCGCAGAGCCGGTTGACCTCGTCGTACGTGCCCTGCACCGCGATCAGCGTCGGCCCGTAGACGAGGGTCGTGATGACCTTGCCGCGCTCGAGGTCAGCCGGGATGAAGATGTAGGACCTGAGCCGTGCCTCGGCGCAGTGCGCCGCCACCGAGTTGGCCAGGTTTCCCGTGGACGCGCACGCGACGGTATCGAAGCCGAACTCCTTGGCCTTACCGATGGCGACGGCGACCACGCGATCCTTGAAGGACCAGGTCGGGTGGCACACCGAGTCGTTCTTGACCCAGAGCTCCTTGACGCCGAGCTCGTCGGCCAGGTTGCGGGCTCTCACGAGCGGCGTGAAACCCACAGCCTGCCCCACATGCGTCTCGCCTTCCGGCAGGCTCAGGGGCAGGAGCGGCGCGTAGCGCCAGATGCTGGGCGGGCCGGCCTCGATCCTCGCGCGGCTGATCTGACTGCGGATGACCTCGTAGTCATAGTCGACCTCGAGGGGGCCGAAGCAGAACTCGCAGACGTGCATCGGGGACGACGGATACGAGCGTCCGCACTCCCGGCACTTGAGACCTTTCAATCTCTCCATGGCCTCTCCATCGGTAGGGGATTTGAGCCCCGGAATGAACCGCACGACCCGCGCGCTCCCGCGTCCGGATCACCGACCGAGCCAGCGATTTTCACTACTAGACACGCGATCATCGGAAATGTCAACGGAACATCGGGAGGACCGCGCGGGATGCCGTATCATCGGCAGCCGTGAGCCGCACGCTCCCGCCGGCCCTGCTGCTGCTCCTCTACGGTGTCGCGTTCGGGCGGGCCGCGCTCGGCGGCGGGCTTCTCGTCTACGACGATCACCCGGGCCAGCTCTACCGACTCCATCACGCCATCACGCTGGGCCTGGCGCCCTGGCATCTCAACCCCGGCTGGTGGGCGGGCTACGCCGAGCTGCAGTACTACCCGCCGGGCCTGGCGTGGCTCGGCGCGCTCCTTCACCGTTTCTCCTGGGGCGCCGTCGATGCCACGGGCGCCTACCAGATCCTCCTCTGGATCGCCTGGCTCCTGCCGGGACTCGCCACCTTCGCCCTTCTCGCGCGCGCGCTCGGCAGCGGCTGGCTCGCGCTGCCCGGCGCCTTCGTGGCGCTGACCCTGTCGGCCGGCTCGCGAAGCGGCGTCGAGGAGGGGCTGCGCTGGGGCCTGCTGGGCGCGCGACTCGGCTGCGGCATGCTGCCGCTCCTCGCGCTGTCGCTCGTCTCCTGGGTCGAGGGGCGGCGGCGGAGAGCCGTCCTGGCGGCGCCACTTGTCGCATGCGTGATCTTCCTCCACCCGGCGCACGCGCCCGCCGCCTTCGTCCTCGTCGTCCTCGCCGCCTGGGCTCGTCCTGGTGACGGCAGCTCGCGCTGGCGCCACGCGGCCGGCATCGCCGGCCTGGGCCTGGGCCTGGCGGCCCTCTGGCTCCTGCCCCTGCTCGTCCACCTCGACATGGCGCTGCCTCTGGCCTGGGGCGATGCCTCGCTGATCGCTCTGTTTCGCAACCTCGCCACTCACCCGCTGCTGCTGATTCTCGTGCTGGGCCAGTTCGCCGTCTGGCTCAGCGCACGAGCCCGACCGCCGCGTGCGCCCACGACGCGCTGGCTCCTGGCCTTGACGCCCGCCATGGTCGTCCTGGTCATCCTGGACGCGCTCGTCGCGGCGCCGCTCGGGCTCCTCTGGCTCCCCGCCGACCGCCTCGCCGACGGCCTGCTGCTGGCGCTGGTTCTCGGCGGCTCTCTGGCGGCGCCGCTCCTGCCCGCGCGATTCCCGCGCCTCCGCCATATCGGCGCAGCGGCGGCGCTCATCGCCGTGGCCGTCATCCTCTCCGGCGGTGCGCCCGAACCGACGCTCTCGCTCTGGCCCGCGCGGAGCGAGTGGCCGAAGCACCAGACAGTGGCCCGCGACGTAAGCCTCGATGGCCTCTGGCAGGCGCTGCGGGAGGCTCCCGAGGGACGCGCGCTCTTCCTGCGCTCGGCCGTGACGCTCGAGCAGCGGCCCGAGTGGTGGCGTCCCCACACGCACATCACAGCCCTGGCACCCGTGCTCTCGGGCCGCGCCATCATCAACGGCACCTTCACGCATCCCGCGCCCGTGGCCGGCCTCTTCTACACGGGCTCAGCCGCGCCCCGTCCCATCATGACGCTGGTCGAGCAGCGGGACGGCCGCACCATCTTCGGACAGCCCCTCGAGGCCGTGACCGCCGCGGCCTTCGCCGGTTGGTGCGATCGCCTCGCCGTCTCCGTCGTCGTCGCAACCGATGAGGACGATGGCCGCCTGGCCTTCCTCGACGGGCACCCGGCGTTCTCGGGCCCGGATCGCATCGGTCCCTTTCGCATCTACCTCTCGCGCACGCCGCGCCGTCTGCCGTCGGCCGCCGGCCCGCAGCGGTGGACGCTCACCCTCCCGTCATCCGGCACGGACTGGACGCCCACGGCCATGGCCTACTCGCCGAACACTCGCGTGGAGTCGGGCGGCGCGCCGCTGGCGATCCGCCGGAACGGGATCGGCATGCTCGAGGTCAGGCGAACGAGGGACGCTGCCGCCCTACTCGAGATCACCCATCCACCGGCCACGGCGGAGAAGCTCGGTCTCTCGATCTCGGCGCTGTCACTGGCGCTGCTTCTCGCGACCTGGCTCAGGCGGGCGAGCCTCACGCGGTGAGCGGCGGGGATCTTCCTTGTCAACAGGCCCCCGGCCCCGCATGATCAATCGCCATGAGCCCCGAGAATCGGCCGCCAGAGCACTCGCACAACCCGGTCGTCCGCTACTTCAAGACGCTGGGGCCCGGCCTGGTCACCGGCGCCTCGGACGATGATCCGAGCGGCATCACCACGTATTCCGTCGCCGGGGCCGGCTATGGCTACGGGCTCCTGTGGACGGCCGTCGTCACCTTTCCGCTCATGGCCGCCATCCAGCTCGTCTGCGCGCGCATCGGTCTCGTCACGGGCCTGGGCCTGGCGGGGGCCGTGAGGAACCACTACCCGAGGCCACTCCTGTTCGGCGCCTGCGCCATGCTCCTGGTGGCCAACGTCTTCAACATCGCGGCGGACCTCGGCGGCATGGCCGAAGCCGCCGCCATGCTCACGGGTCTGCCGGCGCTGCTCCTGGTGGTCGTCTTCGGGATCGCCGTCACCGTCGTGACGGTCTACACAAGCTATGCGACCTTCGCGCGATACCTCAAGTGGCTGACGGCGGTTCTCTTCGCCTATATCGCCGCCGCAATCCTTGCGCGCCCCGACTGGTCCGCCGTGCTCCGGGCGACCATCGTCCCCGCATTCCACTGGAACGAGCGATCCGTGGGCACACTCGTCGGGATTCTCGGCACGACGATCTCGCCGTATCTCTTCTTCTGGCAGGCCTCGCAGGAAGTCGAGGAAGAGAAGAGCCACGGCAGGACGACGCTCGCCCAGCGGCGCGGCGCCACGGCCCACGAGCTGGCCGACGCGCGCCTCGACGTCAACACGGGCATGCTCTTCTCGAACGTGGTGATGTTCTTCATCATCCTCGCCACGGGCGCGACGCTCCACCGCAGCGGTCTTCGCGATATCCAGACGGCCAGGCAGGCGGCCGAGGCGCTACGCCCCCTGGCAGGAGACGCCGCGTATCTGCTCTTCGCGACGGGCTTGATCGGCACGGGCCTGCTCGCCATCCCGGTACTCGCCGGCTCGGCCTCCTTCGCCGTGGCCGAGATCTTCGGCTGGCGCGCCGGCCTCCAGCTCAAGCCCCGGCGCGCGGCCCGCTTCTACCTGGTGCTCTCGGGCGCCATCGTCTGCGGCACGGTGCTTGGCCTCTTTGACACCAATCCGATCCGGATACTCTTCCTCTCGGCCGTGCTCAACGGCCTCCTCGCCCCGCCGCTCATGCTCCTCGTCATGCTGGTCGGCAACAATCACACGATCATGGGCGAGCACGTCAACGGCTTCTGGCTGAACCTGCTCGGCTGGCTGGCCACGGCCATCATGGCCGCGGCCGCCGTCGCTTTCTTCGCGACCGTGGGGACCGCCTAGCCGGCCGCAGGGAAGGGCTAGACCAGCGGGTCGTAGTTGAAGTACTGGCCTGACGTCTCGAGCGGGACCATGTGGTGCTTGAGGGTACCCGGGAACATCTCCGCCAGACGCTCGGGCGTCCATCCCTGGTCGTGGTGGAAGTTCCGGACCGGCCGCATGTGGCTGAAGATCATGATCTCCTTGCCGCGCACGCCGAAGACCTGGCCCGAGACCTCCTTGGCCGCCTCGCTGGCGAGGAACACGGCGACGGGGGCGATGTGCTCGGGGCCCATCTTCTTGATCTTCTCCACCCGTGCCTTCTGGGCGTCGGTCTCGGTCGGGATGGTGCCGATCATGCGCGTCCAGGCGAAGGGCGAGATGCAGTTGGCCGTCACGTTGTAGCGCGCCATGTCGAGTGCCGTTACCTTGGTCAGCCCCACGATGCCGAGCTTGGCCGCGGCGTAGTTGGCCTGCCCCACGTTGCCGACCAGGCCCGACGTCGAGGTCATGTTGACGAAGCGCCCCCACTTCTTCTCCCGCATGTGCGGCACGGCAGCGCGGGTGACGGCGAAGGTGCCCTTCAGATGGGTATTGATGACGCCGTCCCACTCTTCCTCCGTCATGTTGAAGATCATCCGGTCGCGCAGGATGCCGGCGTTGTTGACCACGATGTCGATGCCGCCGAAGTGATCGAGCGCCGTCTGGACGATGGCCTGGCCTCCGGCCATCGTCGCGACCGAATCGTAGTTGGCCGCCGCCTCCCCGCCCGCGCCCTTGATCGCGTTCACGACCTCGTCGGCCGGGCCGCGGTCGGTGCCCTTGCCGTCGGCGCCGCCGCCGTAGTCGTTCACGACGACCTTGGCGCCGTGCTGGGCCATCAGCATCGCGATCTCGCGCCCTATCCCGCGGGCCGCGCCGCTCACCACCGCCACCCTGTCCTTGAGCATCGGAGTCGCCATCGGAGACCTCTCCTCGTTGAGTGGGTTATGCCCCGTCCGGTTCCCTCGTGTCAGATGATGCCGCGCGATGCCAGCGCTTCGATCTCGGCCGCCTCCAGGCCGGCCTCGCCCAGGACCTGGCGCGAGTGCTGCCCCAGGGCCGGCGCGCCGGTGCGAATGGTGCCGGGAGTCTTCTCGAGCTTGACCGGCGTCGCGATGGTCTTGAACCGCCCGGCGCGCGGGTGCTCCTGCTCCGTGATCATGCCGCTGGCCAGCACGGCGGGGTGCCTGACCAGCTCGGGATAGCCGTTCACCGGCGCGCAGAGCACGTCGATGGCTTCGAGCGCGACCATCCACTCGTCGACCGTGCGCTGCGAGATGATGGTCTCCATCAGCGCCGCCAGCTCCTTCCGGTTGGCGCGGCGGTCGTTCCGCGTCGCGAAGCGCGGGTCGTCGGCGAGCTCCGGGCGTCCGGCGACGTGGCAGAACGGCCGCCACGTATCGTCCTTCCACACCGCCACGAAGATCCAGTCGTCCTTCGCGCGGAAGGCCTGGTACGGCACGATCTCCGGGTGGCCGCTGCCGTAGCGCGGGAGCCGCTCCCCCGTCTCGTGGAACACGGAGAGCCGCGCCGTGTGGGCGAGTAGCATGCCGTCCAGCAGACAGGCATCCACCCGCTGCCCCTGCCCCGTCCGCCCGCGGGCGATCAGCGCCGTCAGGATGCCCTGAATCGCCAGCAGCCCTCCGATCGTGTCGGCCACGGGCGCGCCGACGAGCGCGGGCCCGCCGTCCGCCTCGCCCGTGATGGCCATGAGCCCGCCCACGGCCTGTGCTAGCGCGTCCAGGCCGGGCTTCGACTTCCACGGACCCGTCGGCCCGAAGGCCGAGACCGAGCAGTAGATCAGCCGCGGGTTCAGCGCCTGGAGCGTGCCGTAGTCGATGCCGAGCTTCTCGGCCACGCCGTTGCGGAAGGCCTCGATGACGACGTCCACCGTCGCCGCCACCCGGCGGAAGGCCGCGCGGCCGTCCGGCTTCGTGAGGTCGAGGCAGAGGCTCCGCTTGTTGCGGTTGACGGTGAGGTGGAGGATGCCCTCGCCGCCGCGCGCCACGCGATAGACCGTGCGCCCGGCATCGGGCGCCTCGCGTGATTCCACCTTGATGACGTCGGCGCCCATGTCCGCCAGGTACATGCCGCACACGGGCCCGGCGATGAGGTGCGCCAGCTCCAGCACGCGGATACCCTCGAGCGGCGCGGGGGACGGCGGGGTCATGGCCGCATCAAGCTATCACAGGGCGAGGTTCTCAGCACGGGGCTAGGCCCGGCTCTGCCCTGCGGTGAGAGCTGCGACGAACTCCGCGCCCAGGATGAAGACCACGCCCGAGTAGTAGGAGAACATGGCGAGGCCGACCAGGGCGCCGAGCGGGCCGTAGATCATGTCGTAGACGCCCATCCGGAGGATGTACCAGCGGAAGAGCTGCTTGGCGCCCTCGAAGAGCACCCCCGCCAGGAGCGCCCCCGCGAGGGCCGCGCCCACCGGGATCTTGCGGTGCGGGAAGTAGCGGTAGGCGATGAAAAACAGCGTGGTGTTCAGCGCAAGCGACAGCCCGATGAAGAGCGAGCTGATCCACTCGGCGGACATGTGGGCGGGCGCGAGGAACAGGATCCTGATCCACGCGAAGATGTCGAAGACCAGGATGCCCCCCAGGAACATCACACCCATCAGGAAGAGGAGCAGGATGTCCTTCAGCGCCCCCCGAAGGAAGCCCGTGCCCTTCGTGAACCCGAAAATGTCGTTGAGCACGAGGCGGATGGAGGCGAAGAGCTGGCTCGCGAAGATGAGCAGGATCCCCGTGCCCAGCAGGCCCGAGAGCCGGCGCCGGCGGATGATCTCGTCGAGCGCTTCATAGAGCTCGTCCTTGTAGACGGGCACGATCTCGGCGAGCTGGTTCAGCACGACCTCGGCGGCGGCCTTGCGGCTCAGCACGAAGCCGGCCAGGGACACGATGAAGAAGAGAATGGGCACCAGGCAGGTGAGAAAGCTGAAGGCGAGTCCCGCCGCCAGGAAGAAGCCCCGGTGCCGGCGAAACCTGCCGATGGTCGTGCGAAGCACCCACATGACGACCGGCTAGTGGGACTCCAACGAGTTCCGCCGAAGCCTCGCCCACGAGCCCAGAGTGCCGGCCCAAATAACGAGCCACATCCACTCAGCTCTCGCCTCGGTGCTGCGTCCCTCAGCTCGAACGGCCACGCCCGTGGGAGGCAGCAGCCCGAGGCGTACGTGGGTGTACGTTGAGGGTTGCTGCCGACAGAGAACGAAGTCTGGCGAAATTAGTTGGGCCGGCACTAGACGACGCTCTTGATGAGCCCACCATCGACCTGGACCACGCTGCCTGTGATGTACGAGGCGCGCTCCGAGGCCAGGAACACGACCATGTTCGCGAACTCCTCCGGGGTGCCGATCCGGCCCATGGGGATGTCTTGTGTCGAGCGCGTGGCGATCCACTCCTCGAGGCTCGTGCCCGCGCGCGCGGCCAGCTCCTTCTGGTGGCCCATGAAGCGGTCGGTGTTGATCCGCCCGGGCAGCACCATGTTCACGGTGACGCCATCCTTCGCGACCTCGTTGGCGAGGGTCTTGAAGAGACCCGCGATGGCCGGACGGATGCCGTTCGAGAGGACGAGCCCTTCGACGGGCTGCTTGACCGAGCTCGACTGGATGGCGAGGATGCGCCCCCACTTCTTTCGCTTCATGTCGGGCAGCACGGCGCGAATGAAGCGCACGGTCGACAGGTGCACCTGCTCGAAAGCCGCCTTCCACTGCTCGTCGGTCATCTGCTCGAACGCTCCCGGCGGCGGGCCGCCCACGTTGGCGACCAGCACGTCCACGCCGCCCCACGTCCGCGTCGCGTGTCCCACCACCCGCGCGATGTCATCCGGCTTGTTGGCGTCGGCCGGCACCGCCAGGGTCTCGCCCCCGGTCTTGGCGCGCACGTCGTCCGCGGCCGTCTTGAGGTCGGCCTCGCCGCGCGCGCACATCACCACGCGCGCCCCCTCGGCGCAGAGGCCCATCGCGCACGCCTTGCCCATGCCCTTGCTCGCCGCCACCACCAGCGCCGTCCTGCCCTTGAGTCCCAGGTCCACGGTCTCCTCCGGTCAGGAAATCTGCTTGTAGAACTCCGCCCGGTCGCCGCCCGTGACGTCCAGGCGTTTCAGCTCGTTGTCCCGCATGACCTCCAGCGCGATGCGCTCGCCCGGGCCGCGGAGCCAGAGGGAGCGGTAGAGCTCCTTGCGCGTCGGCACCTGCTTGGCGTCGAGCGAGACGATGACGTCGCCCTCCTGGATGCCCGAACGGGCGCCGGGTCCGTTCGGCACGAGCCCTGCCACGACCACGCCCTCGTCGAGCGGGTGCGCGAAGACCCCGAGCCATGCCCGCTGCGGCCGGCTGACCGCCCGCCCGTAGCGCAGGTACTCCTCACGATGCTGCGCGAAGCACTCGCCCGGGATCGCGAGCGAGCTGCGTCCGATCTCGGCGAGGTTGAGCGAGACGACACCCACCATGCGTCCCGCCACGGTGAAGAGCGGGCCGCCGCCGAAGCCCGGGTTGGAGGCGCTCGACACGAGGCTCCGCTCGAGCAGGTACTCCCAGTAGGCCTCGAACTCGCCGAGATAGGTCAGGAGCCCGCCCGAGACGCGTCGCTCGCGCTGTCCGGTCGATCCCAGGGCGAACACCGCCTCGCCACGCTCCAGGCGCTCCGAGGACCCGACCGGCACCGACGGGAGCCCGGTCCGCTTGACCTTGAGCAGTGCCAGGCCCAGCTCGAAATCCTGTGCGACGATCTCGGCCCGCTGCGCCCGCCCCTTGGCGAAGTGCACGTGTATGGTCTCACCGCCCATGACGACGTAGTTCACGGTGAGGATGAGTCCCGAGGGATCGATGACCGTGCCGGTGCCCATGCGCTCATCGCCCAGGATGCGCGTGGACGGATGCGCCGCGGGCACTTCGGCGTGGATGTACACCACCGCCGGCAGGAACTGTTTGACGAGCTCGATCGATGCGTCCATGAGTCAGTCGCTCACGCTAGCACGCCCTGCTACCGGAGGGCAACGACGCGGCTAGCGCGCGGGGATGCCCTTGAGCTGACGCAGGAGGAAGACGTCCACCTGGCCGTAGGCGTCCTCGGCGGCCGCGCGCTGGTAGGCGACGGTGACCCCGCGGCCCCCGGCTTTCTCCGAGTTCGGCACGGACATCAAGACCTCGCGCTTTTGGCCGGTGACGTCGAAGTAGTGATACGCGCCGGGGTAGACGACCATGGTGATGGCGGCCCCGCGGGAACGCATCGCTTCGACCATGGCCTGGCAGTGGCGGAGCGGCGTCCAGTCGTCGTCGGCCGCTAGGAGCAGGAGCAGCGGCCGGACGACCAGCTCGGTCACCAGGGACTCGCAGCCCCCGGGATAGAGG